>Ga0193751_1000999_pt1 | contig 19236 bp, 13 predicted proteins | sample L1c2metaG_FD_143050 | JGI IMG/M metagenome (GOLD analysis project Ga0193751, IMG submission 143050) | Soil microbial communities from a riparian zone of the East river system, Colorado, United States - L1c2 | ecosystem: Environmental > Terrestrial > Soil > Riparian zone | place: USA: East River... | reverse complement strand
GCTCCCTTCGATCTTAGTCGCCCATCCCGCCATGTAGCGGAAAAGGTCAACTGCGAGTGGAACGTCGGCAGCCTTGGCGATGTTGAGCGGCTTGCCATTGTCGAGACTCTCGATGTAGCCGAATTCCTCGGTATGCTGTTCGAGCAGGTCGGCGAGTTTCCAGATCAGGCGGCCTCGCTCGGATGCGGTCATCCGGCGCCAGGGGCCGCTGTCGAATGCTTTGCGAGCAGCTTTCACTGCCTCATTGATGTCTTCGCGATCACCTTCGGCAACCTGAGCCAGAACTTCGCCGGTGGCGGGATTGTATGTGGGGAAAGTCTTTCCGGACGCGGCATTGACCCACCTGCCATTGATCAACATTTTGCGTGGCTTGTCGATGAATTCCGCGACTTGCGGGTGAATATGAGGGGAAACTGCGATGCCCATAGGTCCTCCTTGGTCAAGAAATCTGCAAGCAAGAATGGAGCGGCGAAGCGGACCGAGGTATGCTAGCGCTGGGCTGAGACAAATGCAAATGGACAAGCGCAGAGGGCGATCCCGTGAGCAGCCGGCTATTCCCCGTACGGAACCCAAATATTCTTAACCTGGGTTGCGTGCTCCAGGAACCAGCGGCCTTGCGCCTGTTTGGGATTGAACCAATCGATGGCGCGGCCTTCGTTCGTCCACACCTGTTTTAAGTTTCCAGTCGACATCGCCTTTGCCACCGCGACGGTCGCTTCATCTCCGTAACACCAAAGGCCATCCACGTCATCGTGCTCGGCAAGTGTTTTCAGAAGCTGCGAGGCGTAGCCTGTCACGATATTCACTGCGCCGCCCGGCAAATCACTGGTGTCGAAGAGCTGATAGAGGTCGCCGGTGATCAGCGGATATTTCTCCGACGGCACGGCGATCACCGTGTTGCCGAGGGCGAGCAGCGGCATCACGAGTGACAGGAACCCCAGCAGCGGCGCTTCCGTCGGGCAGATCACGCCGACGGCTCCAATCGCCTCATTCATTGCCATCGCGATATTGCGGAATGGAGGATTGTGCACGGCACCGTCGAACTTGTCGGCCCAGGCTGCGTATGAAAAGATGCGCTCGATGCCAAGCTCGACTTCGGACGCTGCCTGCTTCTCTCCAACGGCAGCGGCGAGTCGCTTGACGATTTCACTACGGCGCAGGGCGAGGTTCTCCGCGCAGTAATAGAGAACCTGGGCGCGAGTGTGCGCCGTGGCCTTTGCCCACGCTTCGGCCTTCCGAGCCGCTTCCACGGCATTGCGAATATCCTTCCGATTGCCCAGCGGAGCTTCGCCCAGCAAGTGGCCATCCGGCGAGCGCACTTCCATGCTGTAGCCCGAGTCGGGACGGGCCTGCTTGCCGCCGATATAGAGCTTTACGGTGCGGTCAATGGCAGGCTTACTGGCGTCGGGCTTCTCTTCTGTTTGTCCGGCTGTTTGTCCGGCAAGTTGCGCTGCGGAAGGAGAGTTGGCGGCGGGTAGCGCGGAAGCGTGCTTGAACCACGAGGGTTCCATGTACTCGAGCAAGCCTTCTTTGCCGCCTTCGCGGCCGTATCCGCTTTCGCGGTATCCGCCAAAACCGCAAGCCGCGTCGAACAAATTTGTGCAATTCACCCATACGACCCCTGCTTTGAGTCGTGCGGCCACGTGCAGAGCAACGTTGATGTTCTCGCTCCATACGCATGACGCGAGGCCATAGACCGTGTTATTGCCCAACTCGACAGCTTCATTCGGAGTACGGAAAGTCATCGCAGCAAGAACGGGACCAAAGATTTCCTGCTGCGCGACGATCGACGTGGGATGCACATTGCTTAACAGAGTCGGCGGAAAATAAAAACCGCGCGAGGGCAATACAACTTGCGGTTGCCAGCACGTCGCGCCTTCGGCGACTCCTTGTGCCACCATGTGCTCGATGCGCTCCAGTTGCACCCGCGCGACGATGGCGCCAATATCAATTGCCTTATCCAGCGGCGGGCCGATTCGCAGAGTGCTCATGCGGTCGCGAATTTTCGACATCAACGTTTCCGCGATGCTCTCCTGCATCAACAGGCGCGAGCCCGCGCAACAGACCTGTCCCTGGTTGAACCAGATTCCGTCGACCAGGCCCTCGACCGCGCTGTCGAGATCCGCATCCTCGAAGATGATGAATGGAGATTTTCCGCCGAGTTCGAGGGAGAGACGTTTGTGACTTGCGGCGGTCGCGCTGCGAATCGCGCGTCCCACTTCGGTCGATCCCGTGAACGCAATCTTGTCGACGTTGGGATGCTTCACCAGCGCCTCGCCGGTTGAACCATCGCCGGTGACAATGTTGACGACACCGGCGGGCAATCCTGCTTCCTGGCATAGTTCCGCGAACAACAGCGCCGTTAGAGGAGTAAATTCGGCGGGTTTCAAAACTACTGTGTTCCCGGTGGCCAGAGCAGGCGCGATTTTCCACGCCAACATGAGAAGAGGAAAATTCCACGGAATAATCTGACCCACTACGCCGCAAGGTTCGTACTGGGGAAATTCTTCATCGAGCAACTGCGCCCAACCGGCGTGATAGTAGAAATGGCGAGCGACCAGCGGAATATCGATGTCGCGGCTCTCCCGGATAGGCTTGCCGTTGTCCATGGTTTCGAGAACCGCGAGAAGGCGGGAATGTTTTTGCACGAGCCGCGCGAGTGCGTAAAGATAGCGCGCGCGAGCGTGTGGGGTGAGAGCTCGCCACGTTGGAAAGGCGGCGCGCGCCGCGCTGACAGCTGCGTCTATATCCGCACTACTGCCCTGTGCGGCCGCAGCCAACTTCTCGCCGTTCGAGGGATCGAGCGTGTCGAAATATTCTCCGGCGGCCGGCGCATGCCACGCTCCGCCAATGAAGAGTCCGAAGCGCCCTCCATGGCGCCCCAGCCAGGCCATTGCCTCCTTGGGATCTTCAGGAGCGGGTCCGTACTCCATCGCGACAAATTTTTCGGCAATGCTCATTAGGCTCGGCTCAGTTGTTCGGTTTAATTTCTGCCGCTACGCAATCGGATGACGATACTCGGCTGAGTAGCGCCCGGTTGCATAATGGTCCAATTGGCGCTCGATGTCGCCCAGCAAACCGCTCGCGCCGAAGCGAAAGAGTTCTGCACGCATCCACGACGGCCCGAGTTCTTCTTTGATCATGGCCAGCCAGTCGATGGACTGCTTTGCCGTGCGGATTCCTCCTGCCGGCTTGAAACCAACCGCCATCCCGGTTTGCTTCGCGTATTCGCGAATAGCGCGAACCATCACCAAACTCACCGGTAGCGTGGCGTTCGTCGGTTCCTTGCCCGTCGAAGTTTTGATGAAGTCCGCGCCCGCCATCATCGCGACAAGGCTGGCGCGCGCCACGTTGCGAAATGTCAGCAGATCGCCCGTGCCCAGAATCACCTTCATATGAGCCGCACCACAGGCCTGCTTGAAAGCCGCGACCTCATCGTAGAGCGCCTGCCAGCGTCCACCGAAAACGTGGCCACGCGTGATCACGACATCGATTTCATGAGCTCCCGCTTCCACCGATCGGCGAATTTCTGCGACGCGCTCCGCGAGCGGTGACAGTCCCGCAGGAAATCCCGTGGACACCGCCGCAACGTGAATCCCGCTTCCCTCCAGCGCATGCAGCGCGGTTTCAATGAAGCTGTGATAAACGCAGACCGCCCCGACCTTGATGCCAAGTTCCTCAATTCCGAGTTTCTGGACGAGGTCATGCTGAATGGGCTGGCGCGCTTTCGCGCACAGTCGCCGCACGCGGTCATCGGTATCATCGCCGGAGAGCGTGGTCAGGTCTATGCAGGTGATCGCGCGCAGCAGCCATGCGGCCTGCCATTCCTTCTTCACCGTTCGTCGCGCTACCTGCGTTTGGGCACGGCGTTCCACGGCGCTCGTATTCACCCGAACTTCCTGCAGCCAATTTAAGTCGAGAGGAATACCGGCGTTCGGAAGGAGCGCACGATCGGCGAGCGTGGCAATTGTGTTCGCGGAATCTTCTCGAGGCGCGAGTCCGCTTCCTGATTTCCGTGTGAGATTAGAATAGTCTCGATCAATCGACATGATGATTGCCGCTTCTATCGACGGCCTGAATACAGGCGAATTCCTCAAATTGCAATTGTACGGCACGCAATCTTACAACGCGAGTTTGGATGTTCTGAAGTCGTTTCAGATCGCACCATCGCCGAGAAGAGAGCGATGTCATGGTCGAGGGTTTACAATGACGCACGATTCAGAGATTCTTGCGATCTGCATTAACTGCGATTTGAGTACGTGCGCTTCATATGGCAAGAAAACCAGTGCCCGATTCCGTGCGAAAGAAGCTGGAGGTCGCGGCTGTCAAGGTGATGAAGAACGCGCATGCTCCCTACTCGAAGTTTCGAGTAGGCGCGGCAATTTTGCTTACGAACGGCAAGATTTTTTCCGGCTGCAATGTGGAGAACGCTTCCTACGGCATGACCAATTGCGCGGAACGCACCGCAATTTTTTCTGCAGTCGCGCAACTAGGTCCGAAGATTGAGATTGAAGCAGTAGCCGTCGCCAACGATCATGGGATCGCGTGTTCGCCTTGCGGGGCCTGCCGCCAGGTGATTTACGAGTTCGGCCCCGAAGCGACCATCTTTTTTCAAGGCGCGACGGGTCCGAAGCAGGCGCACATCACCGAACTTCTTCCGGAGGGATTCCGCTTACAGTGAACCAGAAGACTGCTCCGCCGCAAATGTTTCGTGCCATTGATGTGATTCGCAAGAAGCGAGACGGGGTTGAGTTATCGCGAGGCGAGATTGAAGGCCTGGTCAGTGCCTACACGGACGGGACAATTCCGGATTATCAAGTCTCAGCATGGCTCATGGCAGTAGTTCTGAAGGGCATGACGCGGCCAGAGACCGCGGCGCTCACGGACGCGATGCTCCACTCAGGCGAGATACTCGATCTCTCTTCGCTGCCGGCTAAGAAAGTCGACAAGCACTCGACCGGCGGAGTCGGCGATAAGACCTCTTTAGTACTCGCTCCCCTGGCCGCCGCCGCTGGCCTTGCGGTTCCCATGATCAGCGGGCGCGGTTTGGGACACACCGGCGGAACGCTCGACAAGTTGGAAGCCATTCCGGGCTTCAACGTGAATCTTTCCGTGGCAGAATTTCGCCGTGTACTCGAAAAATGCGGCTGCGCGATGATTGGACAGACCGCTGAGATCGCTCCGGCCGATCGCAAGCTTTACGCGCTGCGCGACGTCACCGGTACGGTGGAAAGTCCGTATCTGATTTGCGCGTCGATCATGAGCAAAAAGCTGGCGGAAGGCATCGACGCGCTGGTGCTCGACGTGAAGACCGGATCGGGCGCCTTCATGAAGAGCGAGAGAGATGCAGCCTTTCTCGCCGAGTTGATGGCGGAAACGGGCGAGCGGATGGGCACAAAAGTAGTCGCGCTTATCACAGATATGGATCAGCCTTTGGGAAATAAGATCGGCAACGCCCTGGAAGTGGTCGAGGTCGTGGAAGTCTTGCGCGACGGAGGCCCTGCGGATTTGCGGGAACTGTGCCTGGAATTGGCCGCATGGATGTTGCACCTTGGGGGACTCACCAAAACAGTTGCGGAAGGAAAACAGCGGAGCGCCGAACTGATTTCGTCCGGCAAGGCCCTGGAAAAATTCAGGCAGATGGTGGAATTGCAGGGCGGGGATGTGCGGGTCATCGACGATTCCAACAGACTCCCCCAGGCGAAGCACACCCTCCAGGTTTCAAGCGCTAAGGCCGGATATGTCACCTCGATGCAGTGCGAGCAGATTGGGATCGCCTGCGTGATTCTGGGTGGCGGTCGCGAGCGCAAGGAAGATTCCGTAGATCCTGCGGTCGGCATTGTGCTGCACAAGAAGGTTGGAGATCGAGTTGCCGCCGGCGAACCGCTCGCAACCATTTACTACAATGCGGAGTCGCAAGCCGCACGGGCCCGGCAACTGATCGAAGCGAGCTGCGAAATAGCGAATGTGGCGCCGTCGAGCAAAAGGCCGCTGATCCACAGAGTCATTCAGAGGTCCGGGGAGAAAAACTGAATGGGACGATTCACGGGAATTCTCGGCCTGTTGACGATGCTCGGTTTCGCCTACATCTTCTCCACCAATCGCCGCGCCATTCGCCTCAAAACGGTCGTCTGGGGTCTGGGCCTGCAATTTGCCTTTGCGGTCATCGTGTTGAGAGTCAACGCGGGACGGATTGCCTTCCAGAAAGCGGGAGACGGCGTCACCAAGCTGTTGAGTTACGCCTACGCCGGGTCTCATTTCGTCTTTGGCGACCTGGCCAAGCCGGGATCGCAACTCGGATACTTCGCCTTCGGAGTGTTGCCGACCGTCATTTTCATTGCCGCTTTCTTCGCCGTGCTCTATCACTTCGGAATCATGCAAATCATTATCAAACTTTTTGCCTGGGTGATGACGCGCGTGATGGGAGCTAGCGGCGCAGAGTCTTTAAATGTGGCGGCCAGCATCTTCATGGGACAGACCGAAGCTCCGCTGACGATCCGTCCATTTCTTCCAGACCTGACCCGTTCTGAATTGATGACTGTGATGACCAGCGGCATGGCGCACGTCTCCGGCGGAATTATGGCGGCCTACATTTCTTTCGGTATTGACCCGAAACATCTGCTGAGCGCGGTGATTATGACTGCGCCCGGAACGCTGCTGATGGCGAAAATGCTGGTGCCGGAAACCGAGCAGCCACGAACTGCTGGACGAGTCGTAATGAGCGCCGAGGAAGAGAAAGCCGAGCAGGAAGAGAATCTGCTCGGCGCAATTTCTCGGGGAACGACCGACGGCTTGCACCTGGCGCTAAACATTGCCGCGATGCTGATTTCGTTTCTAGCGCTGATTGCGCTCGTCAACGGAATTTTCGGCGGCATCCACAATCATGTCGGATGGTTTCCAGAGAGCCTGGAGCGAATTTTTGGAGTGATCTTTGCTCCCATAGCTTGGGTAATTGGCATTCCCAAGCGTGACTGTATGATGGTCGGCAACCTCTTGGGGACACGCATGGTGTTAAATGAACTAGTCGCGTTTTCTATGCTGGGAGCGCAAAAAGCAGCGCTCGATCCGCGCTCCGTGACCATCGCTACCTTTGCGCTGTGCGGCTTCGCTAACCTTAGTTCGATCGGAATCCAGATCGGTGGGATCGGCGCGCTCGCCCCGAATAAGAGGGGCGAACTGGCTCGGCTTGGCGTGCGCGCCATGTTGGCAGGAACGATGGCCAACCTGATGTCCGCCTCAATCGCCGGCATGCTGCTTTAGATAGCTTCGGAAATAAATTAGGGTTCGCTTTCAGCCGTTTGCAAGCGCGACCAGCAGAATTGCCAGGCCATAGAAAACAAACATGAGCGCCAGATAAAGCTTCGCGCGAGTTCCCGAGCCGGCAAATTCCTTCCACGCCAAAACTCCCCACAGCGCCGCGACCATTGGCGCCGATTGGCCGATGGCATAGGAAATGGCCTGGCCGGTAAATTTCCCGGCAGTAAGGTTGAATACGGTGCCGAGACCCCAGATGCATCCGCCCAAAAGGCCAAGAAGGTGTCCAGATGGCGGCCCGCTGAAAAATCCGCTAGAGCTCACCGGTTCGCCGACAGGCGGCCGCTTCATGAAATAGACATTCCACACAAAGCAGGAAAGCAGCGCACCCAGCGTGAGAAATACGGCCGCACTATAAGGCGTCAGTGTATTTCCGCGCGTCATCGAGTAAGTCATGAAGGGACTCCACAGCCCCATGAGCACTCCGGAAACCACGCAGGTGACAATGCTCTTTTTCGAGACTGAGCGGCCGGAACTGGCCAGGCTTCCGTAAGCTTTCCCGTCGAGAATCACGGCAAAGAAAGCGCACGCAACTCCCAGGGCCAGAAACATCACATTGCCCTTTGGCTGAATGACATAATTAAGAACGACTCCTACCACCAGCGCGATTCCAATGGAAACCGGGAAGGCGACCGCGAGTCCCGCCATGTCGATCGCCGCCACCAGCAGCAGATTCGCCAAATTGAAAATCGCTCCCCCAACCAGAGTAGAAATAATGTTTGAAGTGTCCGCGGCTTGAACGTTATTCACGAAACTGCTGGAGTCATGGCCGCTGCTCCCCATGGTGAAAGCGAGGATAAGAGAAATCAGAAAGATGCCGATGGCGTAATCCCAATAAAAAAGTTCGAAACGATAATTCTTGACTCCCTTGTAAGTGTTGGCCCACGAACCCCAGCAGATGGCGCTGGTGATCATCATTAACAGCGCAATCGTCAGACTGGGCGGCGTAAACATCGTGGTCTCCTCTGGAAAGTTTGTAACTGTACTCTTCTTCGCAGCGAGTCACAAGTCAGACAGGCAGGTCAACGATCGCCGCCTAAGTTGATTCGGAATCGTCTGCTAAGCTAACGCCGTGGCACGCACGTTTTTGATTGATACCGATACTGCTTCCGATGATGCCGTTGCCCTCATCATGGCCTTGCGCGCGCCAGATGTTCGAGTGGCTGCGATCACAGTCGTGGCTGGAAATGTGAACGTGCAACAAGCAACGCGCAACGCTCTCTACACGGTCGAACTGTGCGGCGCGAGTGTGCCGGTGTACTCGGGAGCCGAAAAGCCTCTGCATCGCACTTATGAGAACGCGACCTGGTTTCACGGCCGCGACGGGCTGGGTGATCACAACTATCGTGCGCCGCGCCAGTCTGCGCAAAAACTGCACGCGGTGGATGCGATCCTCGACACGATCGAGGCGAACCCCGGTCTCGTTCTGGTTACACTGGGGCCACTGACCAACATTGCCCTGGCGCTTTCGAAGAAGCCGGCGATCACCGCGAATGTCAGCCGCTGCGTGATAATGGGAGGAGCGCCGTGCTGCGAAGGCAACGTGACGCCGGCCGCAGAGTACAACATCTGGGTCGAGCCGGAAGCAGCTCGCATCGTGATACACAGCGGACTTCCCGTCGAGCTGATTGGATGGCAACTCTGCCGCGGAAGCGCCGTTCTCTATGAATCTGATATCGAGCACGTGGAAGCGTTCAATACAAAACTCGCTCATTTCGCCATTGAGTGCAACAGTCATGCGCGACAGGCTTACAAAATTCAAACTGGCGAGGATGGAATTTGCCTGCCGGACCCGGTTGCGATGAGTCTCGCCTTAGACGCAACGATTGGAACTGATTGGAGCGAGCACTGCGTTGAGATCGAAACTCAGAGTGAGCTAACGCGGGGGATGACGGTAGTGGACCGGCTGAATGTCGCAGCCGATGAGCGCAACCGGGAGGTATGGGCGCCCGCGCTCGAGGGACGAAAAACGAAAGTATGCTGGAGCATCGATAACCGTCGCTGGAAAGAAGCGCTCTACGCGGCTCTGCGATAGAGACGTGTTAGCCATTGACTTGCGCATAGGTTGCGCGCCTTAAAAACTCCCCTTGCCCCGCGCGACCCAGAAACTTTTCGTTTTCTACAACTACCCTGCCACGCGAGAGAACCGCGTCTGGCATTCCCGTGACCTGAACGTCTTCGAACATCGAATAATCGACGCGCATGTGGTGAGTCTTCGCGCTGATCGTGTGCTTGCGTTTGGGATCGAAAATCACCAGGTCGGCGTCGCTGCCCACTGCGATCGTCCCCTTGCGAGGGTGGAGTCCGAACAACTTTGCGGGAGTGGTCGATACCAATTCCACAAAGCGGTTCGCGCTGAAGCGTCCGCTGGCTACACCGCCCGAATAGATCAGGCTCATGCGATGCTCCACACCCGGACCGCCGTTGGGGATCTTCGTGAAGTCGTCGCGGCCCAATTCTTTTTGTTCCTTGAAACAAAATGGGCAGTGGTCGGTAGACACAACTTGCAAATGATCTTGCTTGAGGCCATTCCACAATTTCTCCTGGTTCCATTTCTCGCGCAGCGGCGGAGTGAAAACGTACTTCGCCGCTTCAAAGCCGGGAGCATCCATGTTGTCCAGCGAAAGGTATAAGTATTGCGGACAAGTCTCAGCATAAACGGGAAGTCCGCGATCCCGCGCCTCTCGCACCTTTTCGAGTGCATCATTGCAACTCAGGTGAACGATATAAATCGGCGCGCCTGCCATTTCGGCCAGCGCAATGGCGCGGCTTACGGCTTCGGCCTCCGCGGTCGTGGGGCGAGTTAAGGCATGATACTTCGGCGCCCGTTTCCCCTCGGCCAAGGCCTGCTGGACGATCACGTCAATCGCGCTGCCGTTTTCGGCGTGCATGCAAACTAGGCCGCCGTTCTTAGAAGTGGTCTGCAGGGCTTTGAAGATGCTGCCGTCGTCGAGCATGAACACGCCCGGATACGCCATGAATAATTTGAAGCTGGTCACGCCTTCGTGCACCAAATCGTTCATCTCCGAAAGTTGTCCACCCGACACGTCGGTCACGATGCAGTGGAAAGCGTAATCGCAGACGGCCTTGCCCGCAGCCTTGCTCATCCAGGTGTCGAACGCCTGCCGCAAGGGCTGGCCTTTGTATTGAATCGCAAAGTCGATGAGAGTGGTTGTGCCGCCGAAGGCCGCGGCCCGTGTGCCAGTCTCGAAGTCATCCGCACTGGTGGTGCCGCCGAAAGGCATGTCGAGGTGAGTGTGCACGTCGATGCCGCCGGGCAAGACGAGTTTGCTCGATGCGTCGAGAATCTTGGTGGCGTTCTGCCCCGCGCTCGACGAAGAAAGATCAGCTCCTATGGCGACGACCTTACCATTCGATATGGCAACATCCGCCGTGTAGGTATCGGTCGCCGTCACCACGGAACCGTTTTTGATGATCGTGTCGAAACCCATCAAGTCCTCCGTCAGTCGGGCCGTCTCCGGCCCGAATGCGAGAGAGAATTCTATGCTACACTGCCGCACTTTACTTGTTCACACCAGTTGTTCAAAATCAGTTCTCATAGATTCTCCACGAAAGGACCGGCAATGCAGTTCGGCATCTCACTAAAACCTGACATCTCCATCGAGCGCATCGTGGGCCTGATGCGCCAGGCGGAGGCTGCCGGATTCGAATACGGCTGGATTTTCGACTCTCACGTTCTGTGGAAGGAGCCTTATCCGCTGCTGACGCTGATGGCTACCAACACCAAGCGCATGCGATTAGGTACCTGCGTGACCAATCCCGCGACTCGCGACCTCACGGTGACCGCCAGTTTGTTCGCAACCCTCAACCTTATTTCCGGTGGACGCATGGAACTTGGCATTGGCCGCGGCGACAGTTCGCGGCGCGTAATGGGGAAGAAACCGGTGAGTTGGTCGCAGCTGGAAGCTGCCGTCGCTGAGTTCCGCGATCTCACCTCTGGCAAAGAAGTGCAGCATGACGGTCAGCCGACGCGCCTCAGTTGGGCAAAGGATTCGCCGCGAGTGTGGATTGCAGGCTACGGGCCGAAGGTGCTTCACATGGCCGGGCGAGTGGCCGACGGAATCATTTTGCAGTTCGCCGATCCCGCATTAATCGACTGGTGCATGGGCTTCGTAAGAGAAGGCGCTCGCGCCGCGGGACGAGATGTGAGCCGTATCGAAGTAATGGCGGCCGCGCCTGTGTGGGTTTCGAACGACTTGAAGGTTGCTCGTGAGCGAGTGCGCTGGTTCCCGGCCTTGGTCTCGAACCACGTGATGGATCTGATCCGGCAATACAAGCCCGAGGATCTGCCTCCGGCGTTAACTTCGTTCGTGCAGGATCGCGGCCACTATGATTATCAGCATCACTGCGAGGTCGGCAGCGACAATGCAGACTTCGTGTCTGACGAAGTGATCGACCGCTTCTGCCTGGTTGGTCCGGCCGATGCTCATCGCAAAAAGTTGCGCGAACTCGCGGATGTAGGCATCACTCAGTTCAACATCTATCTGATGTGTGGGGATGAAGAGCAGACACTCGACATCTATCAGCGCGATGTGCTGCCTGAGTTTCTGAATGCAAGAAAAGGTTAGCCGGATTAAGCCGCTTCCTGAGGAGTGAGCGCCGCCTGACGCTGAAACTTCATTAGCGCGTAATATGCCAGAAACGAAACTGCGAAGCCGACGAACCACGAGTAGTCATACAAAGCGCGCAACGATGGAACCGCAAGTCCGGCGAGCGCCGTGCCCGCTCCGAATGCCAGCGCAATCACCGCGCGCCAATTGAATCCGCGCGAATATTCATAAAGCCCGCCCCGAAGATACAAGTCGTCCACTTGCAACACTCTGGCTCGGATGACGAAGTAATCGCAGATCATGATTCCTGCGACTGGCCCAAGAAACGCGGCGTATCCGCCGAGCCAACCGAGAATGAACGTCCTGTAGTTGGAAAGCAGCTTCCAGGGCATGAGTGCGATTCCCATGAAGCAGGTGATGACACCGCCCGTGCGAAAACTTATTCCGCGCGGCCACAGATTGGAAAAGTCGTTCGCTGGCGAAACCACATTCGCCCCGATGTTGACGTTGAGCGTAGCCAGCAGAATCGCAACCAGCGAGACGACCACTGCCACTGGCGAGTGAAAGCGGCTGAGCAGTTGTACCGGATCCCAAATCGCAGTTCCGTAGATCACGACCGTGGCCGAAGTCACAACAATTCCGACGAAGGCGTAGAGCGTCATCGTCGTCGGCAAGGCCAAGGCCTGCCCAATTACTTGTTCCCTCTGATTGCGCGCGAAGCGCGTGAAGTCAGGAATGTTCAGGGAAACCGTCGCCCAGAAACCAACGGTCCCATTCAATGCCGGAATCAAGAACTTCAGGAACTCGGGAAAAGTTTGAAACCGCGAAGGCACAGAGAACATGGGACCGAAGCCGCCCGCCGCACGATACGCCCACCCCAATAGCAACAGTCCAACACCCAATAGAATCGGCGCACTGATACCTTGAAGAATTCGGATGTACTCGATTCCTTTAAGCACGACCGCGAGATTGATCAGCCAGAAAAGGAAGAAGCAAATGGCTGTGCCATAAGGAATGTTTTTCCAGCCGGGCGCCAGCGTTGCCAGCAAGGTGCTGATGGCTTCGCCGCCAATCCAAGCCTGAATGCCGAACCATCCGCATGCGACCAGGGCGCGCAGCACGGCGGCGATGTTTGCACCCAGCACTCCGAACGATGCGCGAGCCAGAACAGGGAACGGGATTCCGTACTTCGCGCCGGGATGCGAATTCAGCAGCATCGGCGCCAACACAATCACGTTGCCAATAAAAATGGTGGCGACCGCCTGCTTCCAGTTCATCCCTCCCTGAATCAGACTCGCGGCCAGCATGTAAGTGAGAATATTCACCGACATCGAAATCCAAAGAGCCGCGAAATTGTACGTGCCCCATTGCCGGCGTTCGGGACTGGCCGGCGCAAGATCCTCGTTGTATAGAGGGCTGGATTCAATTCGAGAGCGCAGTTGAGAAGTGGTCGTCATCGGCGTGCGGGTTGTCGCATTAGTCAGCCGCGGCGGAGCTTCCATGTGACGTCCCGCTCTGCGTCGCCAATGGGCCATAGCTTTCCGGCCTGCGGTCGCGGAAGAACTGCCAAACTTTGCGGACTTCGGCGATCATGTCGAGATCGAGATCGGCGACCACAACCTCATCTTTATTGCGGCTGGCTTGCGCAATGATCTTGCCCCGCGGGTTGCAGAAATAACTCTTCCCGTAGAATTCGCCGATGCTCCACGGTTTCTCGGTGCCCACGCGATTGATCGCGCCCACAAAGTAGCCGTTAGCAACGGCATGCGCAGGCTGCTCCAGTTCCCACAAATATTCCGAGAGCCCGGCTACAGTCGCGGAAGGATTGAACACGATCTCCGCGCCATTCAGTCCGAGGATGCGGGCCCCTTCAGGAAAGTGGCGGTCGTAGCAGATATAAACCCCGACGCGCGCATATTTGGTCTCGAAAACCGGATAACCAAGATCGCCGGGAGTGAAGTAAAACTTCTCCCAGAATCCAGGATGGCAGTGCGGAATGTGATGCTTGCGGTATTTGCCGAGATATCGTCCGTCGGCGTCTATTACGGCCGCGGTGTTGAAATAAACGCCCGGCATCTGCTCCTCGTACACCGGAACCACCATTACCATGCGGTGCTTGGCGGCAACTTTTTGCATCAGGCGCGTGGTCGGCCCGTCGGGGACGCGCTCGGTCAGTTCATACCACCGGGCATTTTGCTCTGCACAAAAATAGGGCCCATAGAAAAGCTCTTGCAGGCAGAGGATCTGCGCCTTCTTGCGTGCGGCCTGCTCAATCAACTTCATGTGCTTATCGATCATGGCCTTTCTGATCTGCGCGAGCGGGCGTTCGGTCGAGAGCGCGTTGCTGGCTTGGATCAAGGCACAGCGGACATTGCGGGGCATGGGACCTCCCAAATCGAACTGTCGAGGAACGAAACTATAGCAGAAACGGCAACTGCCTTAGCATCTCATCCCTGAGGTGTTTCGCGCCACGTTTGACACGTTCGGCGCGCCCTGACTAGACTCGGCATTCCGCAACTCCCGGAGAAAACAGCAAGGTATGGCAAAGCGCCCGAAGATCGCCGTAGTGGGCAGCGCCAACATCGATCTCACAACCTTCACGAATCGGTTTCCGAAGCCGGGCGAAACCATTTTCGGGCAGAAATTCGATCTGGGTTTCGGAGGCAAAGGTGCAAATCAAGCCGTGGCGTCGCGCCTTTGTGGCGCGGAAGTCTTTATGGTCGCCCGCGTCGGCAGCGATCTCTTCGGTCCCGCCACGATTGAAAACTTTCGGAAGCAAGGAATTGACACCACTCATGTGAAGCAGGTTGAAGGATTATCGAGCGGCGTTGCTCCTATTTTCGTGGAACCCAACGGGCAGAACCGAATCCTGGTTGTAAAAGGAGCTAACGACGCGCTGAAGCCGGCCGATGTTGATGCCGCTGCCGAGATGTTGAAGGCCGTCGATTGCATCGTACTTCAATTTGAGATTCCGCTGGAGACCGTTTATTACACGATTGGTTTTGCGCGCAAGCACGGAATCCGCTGCATTCTCAATCCCGCGCCCGCGCAACCGGTCGACCTCAGTGCCCTAAAGGACCTGGACTACTTTGTTCCGAACGAAAGTGAAGCCGAGACCATCACCGGATGCTCGGTAAAAAATGTTGTAGAAGCAAAGAAGTGTACTGAGAAACTATTGATCGGCGGCATTCGGCGCGTGATCATCACTTTGGGAGCAAACGGTTCTTTTCTCGCCAGCGAAGACGGAAGCGAACACATGGTGCCGTTCGTGGTGAACAGCATCGACAGCACCGGCGCCGGTGACGCCTTCATTGGAAGCTTTGCCGTATTTCTTGCCGAGGGTGTTCCCGAAAAGGAAGCGATTCGCCGCGCCAATCTGTACGCAGCTCTTTCCACAACCGGCGTAGGAACGCAGAAGTCTTTTTATGAACGCGCGCGGTTTGATGCCGACTGGGCAACGAGGCCCTAAGTCCCTTCTCCCCGTCTGTTTTTCAGAGGATCAATTTTCTTCATTCGCCGATGCGAAAGAATGGGCAAGGTTAATTGTTTTCCATTGCGAAAATTCTTGACTTGAAGGTAAGCGGCAATTTATAAGCGCTGTCTGCGGTCCCAGCGCCCCCAACTTCCTCTTGAAGTGGAGGGTCTTCTCTTTTGCGGTGCCACCACGAAAGGGGTTCGAGAAATGTCGAGCCAAAAGGCGCGTCTCGCAGTGTATCTCGGTTCGCTGCTCTGCCTATGCAGCGCGTTCCTGCACGGTCAAGCCACCGGGAGTTTTTCCGGCACGGTCTCCGACAAGGCGGGCGCGGTGATCGCCGGAGCGAATGTAAGGATTACGTCGCAAGGTACCGGGCTTACGCGCGAGGTGAAGACGGACGATTCCGGACACTATCTCGTTCCACTGCTTCCTGTTGGCGTCTATACCCTTCGCGTTGAAGCTCAGGGCTTCGGTCCCGTGGAACAAAGAGACGCTCGGCTGCAAGTGGACGAACAGCGCGAATTGAATTTCAACCTTCAGCCGGCATCGGTCAGCGCCAGCGTGGAAGTGAACGCGACAGAAGTCGCAGTAGAGACCACGACGCCAGCCCTCGGGCAGGTCATTACGGCCGAACAAGTTGCCGAACTCCCTTTGAACGGACGCAACTTCGTGCAACTGGCGACACTCACGCCAGGCACCACGCAGTCGACGAATCCGAATAGCTTCTTTACAAGCGCGGCTAGCAGTGAAGCGGCCACTCGTGGAGCCTTCTCGCTCTCAGTAGGTGGTTCTCGTGAACAGAGCACTGACTGGCTGCTCGACGGAAACGACAACAATCAACTGGACGAAGGTGGAATCGCAATTTTCTCCGACATTGACGATATCCAGGAATTCAAAGTACTGACCTATAACTATTCCGCGGAATATGGCGAGCGCGCCGGGCCAACTGTATTGGTGACGACGAAGTCGGGAACAAATCAATATCACGGTTCGTTGTTTGAATTTTTGCGCAACACGAAACTGGACGCGCGCAGCTACTTCGCAACTTCGGTTGAGAAATTCAATCTGAACCAGTTTGGCGGATCCTTCGGAGGCCCAATCAAGAAGGACAAGACATTCTTTTTCGTGGATTACCAGGCGAAGATGCAGCGCCGCGGCGTACCTTTCACTGGCTTCGTTCCAACCACCGGAATGACGACGGCCGATGCCAATGGCAACTATGACTTCACTGGCGCGGCTACGGCTAAGCAACTGACCAACCCATTCCCGTACCATACCTCGCCCACCACCACCACCACGGGTCCCTTCATCTGCTACACCGCTACGGGACTTCCAGTGGCTCCGGCCACAAGTGGGCAAGATGCAGGAAGTCAGGGTCCTGCAACTGCAGGGGTGTCTCAGCCCTGCAACATCATTCCGGCTGCCGTTGTGAATCCTGTGGGAGCGAAAGTGCTTCAGCTCTATCCGACTCCCAACGCAAGTGGCACGGGGTTCAACTACATTAACGAGCCGGTGCGGAAGCTGAATGAGGGCACCTTCGACATCCGCGTGGACCACAACATTTCCAACAAGGATTCCATTTTTGCCCGCTTTAGCTACGATCAGGCGACCAACTTTGTCCCCGGCGGCTCGCCCAGCTGGACTGAACAAAACGCCTTTGGCAGCAACCAGTACATCGACAATCACGGGCGCAATGCAGCCCTGTCGGAAACGCACGTGTTCTCTGCCAACATGATTAACCAAGTAACTGTTGGCTACAATCGCATCTTCAATCACATCCTCTCGTTCGGCACCGGCAGCTGTGAAGCCGCCAATATCGGAATTCCGGGCGCAGATCTCGGAGCGAAGTGCGATCCGGTTACGGGATATCCGGCAAGCCTGAACCAATCCAACAAGGACTGCATCAGCTGCGGCATGACGTCGTTCCTGATGTCGAACTATTTCGCAATCGGCGACCGCGGCTACGCGCCCTATCAAGGGGGGACCAATGTTTATTCGGTTTCTGACACTCTGGACCTCATACGCGGCAAGCACAACATTCGCTTCGGCGGTACCTTCCGCGCTAGTCAGATGAACGTGAGAAACAACGCGTTTCAGGACGGGTTTGTGGTCGAGAATGCGGCGCTCACCGGGGATGACGCTGCGGACTTGCTGCTGGGCAGTACGGGTATCTTCGCGGCCCACGATCAGACGTTCCTGGGTGGTACGACAGGGCGCCGCTGGAAGTTGTTTCGTCCTTTCGTGCAGGACGACTGGAGGGTGACCAATAGCCTGACAGTCAACCTGGGTGTGGCGTGGGCTTTAGCCACGCCCACGACCGAAGTGCAAAACCGGCAGGCGAACTACGATATCCAGACGCTGAAGTGGTATGTGCCGAAGGGCAGTCCTACATTAGCTAGTTGCACGATCTGTGTCGCAACAGATGGCCGAGCTGGCATTCAGTTCGACAAAACAGCGGTTGAGCCGCGTATTGGATTAAGTTGGAAAGTCCTGGGAAGCGATAAGACAGTGATCCGCGCTGGCTACGGAATTCTCCACGATTCCTCCTGGAACCAGGGCGGACAAGGCTTGTGGCAGAATCCGCCGTATTATGCTGAGGTCGATCCCTGCCCCAGCGACTTCTGTTTTGCGTTCGGCAGCACTCTCTCCGGAGGGTTCCTCGTTCCCGCCGGCACCCCGTCGAGCACTGCAGTCGTGGGCGGCGCCGTCTTGTCAGGTCCTGTCAACCCAGCGAACTATACGGGAACCATTCAATCCATGAATCGCAATTTCCGACAGGGTATGGTTCAGCAGTTTAACCTGAATGTGGAGCACCAACTGCCAGGGAATGTTGTGCTGACCGCCGGGTATGCGGGCACGCGCAGCACGCACATTCTGGTTGGCCAGTCGAACGAGAACTTAACCTCGCCCAGTGCCTGTGGGGTGGTCGCTGGCTACACCGTTGGGTGCGGATTCCCGTCCTGGCCTTACGCGGCACCGTTCCAGACGGTGGCGGCTAACAATAGCGTGGGAAGGGCTCGCTACGACTCCCTGGAGGTGAAGGCGGAGACTAAGAGCACACGCCACGGGATTTACGCCCTGCTGGGCTATACCTGGTCTCGCACCTTCGACTCTGGCATGCCGGACGGGCTCGGGACCAATCCGGGCGCGATCTACTATCCTCTTCCGGGAAGTGCGAAGCTGGACTGGGGCCTGTCGCAGCTGAATCTGAATGACAGCTTCACGGCCAGCATCTTGTATGACTTGCCATTTGGCAAAGGCAAACATTTCGGCAGTAATTGGAGTGGTGCGACGAATGCGGCTTTTGGTAACTGGCAATTGGATTTGATCCAGAGAGCCACGTCTGGATTCCCCCTTTTTGTTGTGGATAGCGCCGATGAGTCGGGAGTATTCTTCTCATACAACGGGGGCACTTATCAACGTCCGAACCAGGTCGGCGACCCCAACAAGGCAGGTCCCGTTGCAGGAAATCCCGGGTGCACAGCCCCTTCTCGAATCCACACCGTTCAGAACTGGTTTAATCCTTGCGCTTTCGCTCCGGCGCCGACCTTTGTGATCAACGCCGGTACTCCGCAGCAGACTACTGTCGGAGAACTTGGCACTGCAGCGCGCGCTCCGGTCTACGGGCCTCGCTTCGTAAACACGGATTTCTCTGTGATCAAGAATTTCCCGCTGACATTCCGCGAGGGCACCGATCTGCAGTTCCGGGCTGAGTTCTTCAATCTGTTCAACCATCCGCAGTTCTATCTTGGAGGCGCGGGAGGCTCCGGCGAACAGGACATCAATGCTTCCACCACTTTCGGAGTCATTAACAATACGGTGAATAATGCGAGATTGATTCAGTTTGCTCTTAAGTTGAGGTTCTAGAGCGGTGCA
>Ga0193751_1000998_pt1 | contig 19243 bp, 16 predicted proteins | sample L1c2metaG_FD_143050 | JGI IMG/M metagenome (GOLD analysis project Ga0193751, IMG submission 143050) | Soil microbial communities from a riparian zone of the East river system, Colorado, United States - L1c2 | ecosystem: Environmental > Terrestrial > Soil > Riparian zone | place: USA: East River... | reverse complement strand
CTCTGGCGATGGCCAACCTATGCGACTGGATTCGTTATGGATCACCGCAGACGTCCGTCTGGACCATAAAGCTGAGCTTATCGATAAACTTGCAGAAGCAGGAGATGGCAAGCGTACGCCGGCGGACATTCCCGATGCGATGTTGATATTGCGGGCTTACGCGGCTTGGGGTGCGGGCTGCGTTGAGCACTTGCGCGGCGATTTTTCCTTTGGGATATGGGATGAGGTTGCGAAGACTTTGTTTTGCGCACGCGACCATTTCGGAATTAAGCCTTTTTATTATGCGCAGCTGGGCAAGGTGTTTCTCTTTAGCAATACGCTGGATTGCCTGAGGCAGCATCCGCTGGTAAGCAATGAATTAAACGACGCGGCCATCGGCGATTTTTTGATATTTGGATTGAATTACGACAATTCCACAACCACGTTTCGGGACATTCAGCGATTAGCGCCAGCGCATTGGCTATTGGTCTCCGCCGACAAAGTTCAACTCGAAGGCTACTGGCATCCGCCGACTGAGGGCCGTATTCGGTATACGAGGCCGGACGATTACCTGGACCAATTTACCGAATTGCTGAAGCGTGCCGTAGAGGATCGCACCCGCATGCATAAGGCAGGGATTCTTTTGAGCGGCGGGATGGACTCGGGAAGTGTAGCAGTAGTCGCCGATGAGATATCCAGGAGCCGCGGCGGGATACCACAACTTTATAGCTACACTTTAAGCTACCGATCCCAGGACCGCGACGATGAGGGTATACACGCACGCATGACGGCCAATTACCTGAAGATTCCCCATAAATACCTTTCTATTGAGGAACGAGAACCTTTTGGGAAATGGGATGAAGCAAAAAACCGCTTTCCCGAACCGGTAGACGATCCATTATCTGCCAGCGGTTTCGACCTATTTCAGATGATAGCGTCAGACTGCCGCGTGGTACTTTCCGGCGAAGGCGCTGACAACCTGATGTATTTTCAAATGTGGCCTTACATTAAGGACCTCAAACGGAACCGGCAATTGACTCGCCTGGTTACTGAAACCGTGTGGTTCTTCTGGATCAGACCATTTCCATGGCGCGGCATTGGCAGCAGGATACGGTCATTTTCGGAAAAGGTTAATGGTGCAACCGGATTGCCGTCGTGGATCGCTCCGGAATTTGCCAGGCGGATAGCTCTGCATACACGGTGGAAGGATTTTAGCAGGCTCCCATTTCCTGCCAGTCCACATCCATCACGGCCCAAAGCACATGCCTCTCTGCTGATTCCAGAATGGACAAGAATGTTCGAAATAAACGATCCCGGCATTACAAAATTTCCTGTAGAAGTGTCCTATCCGTTTCTAGATCTGAAAATGGTGGAATACTTGCTGGCGATTCCGGTGTTTCCTTGGGCGTTCAAGAAAAGGTTGGAGCGAAAGGCCATGCGCGGCAAGTTGCCAAATGAGATTCTACGACGCAAAAAAACGCCGGTGCCAGAGGACGCAACAACAAGTAAGCTTCTACAGAATGCGAATAAAAGGTTGAGAAGCGAAATTCTTGACGGTAAGATTCTCAAGTATGTTACTCCGGCAAAGCTGAGTAACAGTTGTGATAGGATTGGAGTCGAAGAGGTTCGGCCTTATTGCCTCAGTCTGTGGTTGAAGGATATCGGCTGACTACGGGGAAATCGGAGACGCATTGTGGCTGACAAAGACTGCAACCAGCAAGCGAGACCGTATTCGAAACCCACGCTGACGGTGTACGGAAAAGTGACGGAGTTGACGACCATCGTGGGCAATCAAAAGGCGTTCGACAGCACCACCATGAAAAGCAACTCCCCAAAAACTGGCTTCAGGTAGTGATCCAGTCAGAATGAATCGGTTTTTTTGTCAAGCTTTTCTGGTCTGACCTTGTTCGACCTTGAACAAAAGTATAAATACCTCGCCTACGGATTAACTTTAAGTTCCAACGTGCCCATCACGGGTCTAGTATCGGCCAATTCAACGACCAAGCCTGCTAATTTAAGAATCAATTTTGGGACTTTGCCCGCCGTTTCTTGCTCGGACAATCAAATCAGACTGCGGTACGCAAGCGCTTATGTTGGCGAGTGCGGTGAACCTGGTCTGCGAATCTGGGATGTCGACGAAGGCAGTTTCCTGCGCATTACTTATATTGATGGAACTGATTTTTGGCTCGACCGAGAATTAGCGACTCTGTGGGCTCTTTGGCCCGAGAATTGTTCGCTTGCGGATACCCTGACCTATTTGCTCGGACCGATTTTGGGATTGGTGCTACGCCTTCGCGGCATAGTTTGCCTGCATGCTAGTGCGGTTAGCATCGACGACCGAAGCGCTGTTTTCGTCGGCGCTGAAGGGTCAGGGAAGTCGACCACCGCGGCGGCGTTCGCGCGAGAGGGATTTGCAGTGCTTTCGGACGACATCGTTGCTTTAGCTGAGCACGGTGATGAATTTCAGGTGCTCCCAGCGTATCCCCGCGTAAACTTATGGCCTGATTCAGTGAAATTGCTATATGGTTCGCCAGATGCGTTGCCACCCGTGTCAGTCGGCTGGGACAAACGTTGCTTACCTCTTGGAGAAGCAGGAGGGCCGAGATTTGAGGAGAGACACCTACACCTCGGCACCATTTACATTTTTGGGGATGTCTCCGAGCATACGAACGAGAGCATAGAAGCAATCTCGCAGAAAAGCGCGTTGATGATGCTGGTAGGAAATACATACGCCGCAAACTTTTTGGATGCCAAACAGCGGGCGGAGGAATTCGCTGTATTAAGTCGGCTTGTTGCCGCTGTGCCTGTAAGAAAAATCAATCCTCGGAGAAACGTTACAGGCGTGAACGAACTGTGCAAATTGATTCGGCAGGACTTCGTGCGTAAGCCAGTGGGTTCTCACCACCACTAAATGTACTCACTTCGAGCGTTCGGCTCCATGATCAGTGATTCGGCAAGGTTCGACGCGTATGCAAAGGCAATTTCGCGTTGCGTCCGCGCTGGCGATGTTGTCGCGGAAATCGGCTGCGGTCCGGGTGTATTCGCGTTGTTGGCGTGCCGCGCCGGAGCGAAACGGGTTTACGCGATTGAGACAGAGGACGTAATAGACGTTGCGCGCCAAATCGCCGTCGCGAACGACTTAGCGGACCACATCCAGTTTTTTCAAAGCGATTCGCGCAGGACGGAACTGCCTGAACGCGTAGATGTCATCGTCTCCGATATTCGTGGAGTACTTCCGCTATTTAACGGCGCATTGGCATCGCTACAAGATGCAAAAAAACGATTCCTGGCGCCAGGCGGAGTGATGATTCCACGCCTAGACGTGGTGAAGGCCGCGATCATGGAGTGCGAGGAAATTTATTCCGAACTAGTAGCACCGTGGAGTACTTGTGTGGCCGGAGCAGAGCTTTCCATGCCTCGTCGACTCGAGTTAAACACCGTCCATGGAGGCCGCATCAAGTTCGAGCAACTGATGAGCGAGTCGCAAGAGTTGTGCGCATTGGACTACTTAGGTGATACCGATCCGAATGTCTCGGGCAAATTAAGTTTTCGAGCGAAGCGAGGTGGAACGGCGCATGGCATTTGTGTGTGGTTCGAAACGGAGCTCTATGAAGATATTCGGTATTCGTCAGGGCCGGAATCGCCGGTAACCATTTATGGGCAATTGTTGTTGCCGTGGCTCGAACCTGTGGTGATTGAGGAAGGCCAAGAAATTTTGGTGACGATACGTGCAAACCTGGTGGGCAAAGAATATCTTTGGAGATGGGAAACGGAAATTGCCGGCGCGGACGGCGGCAATAAAGTGCATTTCCGGCAATCGACTTTTGAAGGCACGAATGTTTCGTCTCGAACGCTGCGAAGGCACGCCGTCGATCATATTCCGGTGTTGACCGCGGAAGGAGAGGCGGAACGCTTTTTGCTGGGAGCGATGGATGGAAAGGCTTCGCTGGAGGAAATCGCGAAAAGAGCAGCCGAACGATTTCCTGAAGTTTATTCGTCGCAGGAGCAGGCCTTCGAGCGCGCGTCGGAACTGTCGCGAGCGTTTTCGCGGTAATCGCCAGCAAGAACGGTGATCATTACTGGAGTGAGGTCATCGAATTTCCGCAACTATCCGGATTGACAATCCAATGATGCCGAAATGTGATTTCATCGCGGGTCGGCATGATTTGTCGCTGACAAATGAGAGCGTGGCCGCTCGGTCAAGAATTTGATTGAGCGACGGCGCGAATCGCGCCGATCACAAGCTCTGGCTGATCCTGCATGATCCAGTGGGTGCTCTTGTCCGCCATTAAATGACGGCCGTGTGGCAAACGTTGGGTGATGAGGATGTGCTGTTCGCGCCTCGTTGGAGGCGTGGACTTTGCAGACAGTATAATCACCGGCTTAGCACACAAATCGTCCAGCTCCGCGATGCGCCTTGCCGATCGCGGAAGATTCTCGAGCTGACTCGCAATGGTGTTACAGAATTTCTCTTGAACCCAAAAGACTGACGCCATGCGCCTTTCATTGGGGGGCAAATTCCAAAACCAGGGACTGGAAACGGATCCAGAATCAGGCGGCGTTCCTCGACTGATCAGCCGCACCATAAGGCTTGCTACTTTCTTTGCTTTGGAATTCAACAGGAACGCAACAAAACGAATAACACCGGCGCGGCTGAGCAGCGCGGCGCGGCGGCATACTATGGAACCAATGATTGCGCGCTTCAGATCCTGTTCCGAAGGGGGATTCCATTCGGCCTGCATTACCGGATCGACCAAAACCATTCCCGCGACCTTCTCGGGATACCGTGCCGCAAATAAGGGCATGGTGAGTCCACCAAACGAATGGCCGACCAGAACGTAAGGCGGAGGAATGGCCGCCAGGTTTAGCAGAGCGTGGAGTTCATCAACGATGCGCTCGGCTGTTCGCGGCATGGGGCCGATGTCGCTCCAGCCCAGCCCGGCGCGGTCGTATGTGACGACGCGATACGATTCAGCAAGTTTGCGCCGGATGTCGGTCCAGCTCAGGTTTGTGGACATCAGCCCGGCTTCGAGAATGATTGTTGGGCTTCCTTGGCCTTCTTCCAGCAAATGCAAACGATGAGTTCCTAGATTGATGAATTTGCCGGGCGGTGGATAGACTTTGCTGTCTCTTCGCTCGCCGACTTGTTGGTATGTCACGCCCACAAGCAGGCCAAGCATTAAAAATCCGGCGATCCAGATGAGCGTGTGGATCAACTTGGCATCCTCGTCTGCAAACCGCAGTCATTGGATGCTTCAACTTTGAGAGCGGCTATGTAGCTGGTCAGCGGCGTGAAAACCCGACTCAATGCAATCGCCGATCGAGCGGCCCGATAGATAGTTACCTGCAAGGAAAAGGCCTGGCAAGTCGCGCAAAGCAGCGCGAATTTGCTTGACGCGTTCCGTATGACCAACATTGTACTGTGGCAGGGAGCGCGGATATTTCCACATCATGCGATCGATCGGCGCGCCGGCGATTCCCAGCACTGCAGCATTTTCCGCCTCGACTTTTTGCACCAGCAGATCATCCGACATTTCGGTCGGATTGCCTTCGCCGCTGCCGCGCGTAGCAAAACTGGTCATCACCACCGTTCCGGGCCGAGTGTGCGAGGGGAATAAGGATGAATTCCAGAACGTGCAAATTGTGTGCAACCCTACCCGCCGAGGAACCATGAATCCGAAACCATTCAGCGGATGACGAACTTGTTTCCGGTCGAAGGCGGATGAGGCCACGTCCATCGGCGCGTGCTCGATAGTCGCGAGCAGTGAGGACAGTTTCGGCACACATTCAACGAGCAGCGGTACAGCCGCATGTGCCGGGGTGGCAACGACGACCGCGTCGGTATTGATTTCATCGCCGCTGGACAGTTGTATTCGCCAGCCCGGCTTTTCTTCGCCTCCACCATTTCGCGCGCCGACGGATTTGACCGCTACTCCGAATCGAAGATCCTCACGCAGCTTTTCCGCCAAGGATTCAACGAGCGTGCCCATTCCTTGTTTGAACGAGCCGAGCGATGGTAAAGCATCGGTGACATGCAAATCCCTGTGCTTCAGATTTGAATTGTTTGCTGGCGAGCCCTCTACTGAGGACTTGGTATTGCTATCTCTTTTGGATCTGTAAGCGCCAATGGCACCGCGTACCACGCTGCCACGACTTTGCTCCCATTCGACGAGCGCCGGAAACGCACTCCGCATGCCCATTTTGTAGGGATCCCCAAAAAAGATCGTGGAGATAAACGGGTCAACCAGATAGTCCAACACTTCCGCGCCAAATTTGCGATCAACAAATTCCGCCAACGATTCCTCTCCAGCAGGCGGCTGCGTGTGGCGAAATACTTCGCTAAGCACGCGATATTTGGATTTGAGACTAACCAACCTGGTCGTGAGCAGGCCGCCCGAGGAGAAAGGTGCCCGGTGCAGCTCGCTGTTTCGCAGGATGTAGCGCTTCGCCCGAGGATCGCCGGCGATGAATTCGTTTTCCAGCTTCAGGTCACGGATCAGCGTCCACACAGATTTTGGAAATCGAGGACACTGCGGACCGGATTCAAACAAAAAGCCGTTCTTCTGACGGTGGAGATCACGCCCCCGGCTTTGGCGGAAGACTCTAGAATTAATGCGCGGATCCCCAACTGTTGCAGGCGAAACGCGCACGCCAAGCCGCTGATGCCCGCACCGATCACCACTGCTTTGCGTATGTCCGCCACAGCATGTAATTTTATCAAATGGGCATGGTTGGGAGTTTTTGCATAAAGGCGAATGGCACCGATGGTGACTTTCTGACGGGTGTGCTTCGAGGACGGCCGTGCAGTCGCTAGTCGATTTCGTCGCGAAATATGCGGCAAACGGGAACGAAGTTGCGATACGCCACCGGCGCGGCTATCGCATGGAAACCTGGAGCTATGCGCGAATAGTGCAGGCAGCCAATCGCCTGGCCCGTGAATTGGAATTTCGTGGAATCGGCAAAGGCGACGCCGTTTTGTTATGGGGCGAAAACTCGCCCGAATGGATTGTGGTGTTTTTCGGTTGCCTTCTGCGCGGCGCGGTGGTGGTGCCCGCAGACCATGGCTCTACAGTGGAGTTCGCCTCGCGCATCGCACGTGAGGTGAACGCCAAGCTGATCTTTCGCGAGCGCACACTTCCTGATCCCGATTTACCGATTCCCCTCGTCGTGCTCGAATCGGTCATGGAGCTGACGACACAGCGAGACTCATCGCCCTACGCTGCGCCCTCGCTATCACGCAGCGACACGCTGGAGATTATCTTTACTTCCGGCACCACGTCAGAACCGCGCGGCGTGGTGATCTCTCACGGCAACGTGCTCGCTAACATCGAGCCACTCGAGCGTGAAATCCAAAAATATCGTCGTTACGAGCGTATCTTTCATCCTTTGCGCTTCCTGAATTTACTTCCTCTGAGCCATGTTTTTGGTCAGATGCTGGGGATATTCATTCCGCCTTTTTTGGCAGGCACGGTAGTCTTTATCGATTCTCTGAAGCCTTCCGAGATTATCGAGGTGATTCGGCGTGAGCGTGTTTCGGTCCTGGTAGCCGTCCCGCGATTTATCGAATCTTTGCTACGCGAAATCCAATACAAAGTGGAGCGCGACGGTCTAACGCGGCAATTCAACGAAGATTTCGCGCGTGCAGAGAAGGAGCACTTTCTTCGGCGCTGGTGGCGTTTCCGGCGAATCCGCTCGCGTTTTGGCTGGAAGTTCTGGGCTTTCATCTCTGGAGGAGCAGCGCTGCCTGAGCACGTGGAAACATTTTGGAACCGTCTCGGATACGCCGCGATTCAGGGATATGGCATGACGGAAACCACTTCGCTGATCAGCCTGAATCATCCTTTCCATACGGCGCAAGGCTCGATTGGCAAAGTTTTCCCCGGGGTGGAAGTTCGCGTCGACGAGCACGGCGAAATCCTGGTGCGTGGTGAAAACGTCGCCAGGGCGTATCGCCGGGAGGACGGAGCTCAACCAGTGGCGGAAACTGACGGATGGTTCCGCACAGGGGATTTGGCGGAAACGGACGAGAGTGGCCGGCTGTATTTCAAGGGACGCAAGAAAAACGTCATCGTCACGGCCTCCGGGATGAATGTATATCCCGAGGATTTGGAAAAAGCAGTACGGCGGCAGCCAAGCGTGCGGGATTGCGTGGTGGTCGGACTTGAACGGGACGGCAACGCCGAGCCGTGCGCCGTGCTGTTGATGGATGGCTCGGGTTCGAATGCCGAAGAAGCGGTGCAGAATGCCAATCGTTCGCTCGCGGAATATCAGCAGATTCGGCATTGGTTCCCGTGGCCCGAGCCCGATTTCCCGCGCACGCCAACTCTGAAGCCGCTGCTCGCGCCCATCCGTGAATTTGTGAACGGTAAAATCGGTTTCAGATCACCGTCAGACGATGAAGATAGCGCTCTGGCTGCTCTGATCACCAAAATTACCGGGCGACCCGTCAGCTCTGGCTCGCGAAATGCCGACCTGGAGGCGGACTTGAAACTGACTTCGCTGGATCGCGTCGAGTTGATGAGCGCTCTAGAAGACCGCTATCAAACTGAACTCAACGAAGCACGATTTAGTGAATCGGGAAGCATCGCTCAGCTGGAAAAACTTCTCACCGAGACTCGAGCGGCGTCCGTTGAGCATGCCTATCCGCGTTGGCCGCAGAGCTGGCTTACGACCGCTCTTCGTCTGGCCGTGTACTACCTTGCTGCGCCTCGCGTCCGGGGCCGCGAGAATTTGCGAGGACTTCACGGGCCTGTTTTGGTTATCTCCAACCACGTGACCTATCTGGATATCGCCTGGATTCTTCCGGCTTTACCCGCGCGTTTTCGGAATCGCCTGGCTACGGCTATGGGCGGTGAACGACTGGCGCGCATGCGCCGTCCGCCCAAAGAGATGAACCTATTCGGACGTCTTCATGAACGGCTGGATTATTTTTTGGCGTTGTCGCTCTTTAATGTATTTCCGTTGCCGCAACAGTCCGGCTTCCTGAAGAGTTTTTCGTTTGCCGGAGATCTCGCCGATCGTGGCTGGAATATCCTGGCGTTTCCCGAGGGACAGACGACGACCGACGGAAGCATCGTTGCATTTCGATCTGGCATCGGGCTGCTCGCGAAACAATTGAATATTCCGGTCGTCCCCGTGCGGCTTGCAGGGCTATACGATCTGAAACAGCAAAATCGCATCCTCACGCGTCCAGGGCACGTGAAAGTGACGATCGGGCAGCCCGTTCGATTCTCCCCGGATCAGGACGCAAACGAGATTACGCAGGAGCTTGAGCGCCGCGTGACGGAACTCTAGCAGCCAGGGGCTGAAAACCTGGATCTCTAGAAATCCTAGGGTACTACCGGTTAGGATTGTCCACTGCCTTTAAAATCGCCATGACCCGCAAGCGCAAAATCATCGTTTACATCGCCACCAGCGCCGACGGCTTTATTGCCCGATCCGATGGCTCCGTCGACTGGCTCGAACGTCCGCGTCCGAAAGGTGGCTATGGTATGGGTGCGTTCTATAAATCGATCGACACGATCCTGTGGGGAAGAAAGACCTACGATGTGGCGCTCGACTTTCAGAAGAAAGGCGTGGCCGGGACAGCCTTCGATACAAATGTTAAAAACTATGTCTTCACACGCGGTCTACCGCATTCGCCAGCGCCTGCCTGCATGGAGTTTGTGAACGAAAAAATCAAAGCGTTTGCAACTCGTCTGCGGGCGGAAAAAGGGAAAAACATCTGGATGATGGGTGGCGCAGGTATCATTGCCTCGTTTCTCGATGAAGGCGAGATCGACGAGTTTATGATTCACGTGATTCCGACATTTATAGGTGAAGGCATTCCGTTGATCGCACCGAGCCGTCGCACCGTGCCGCTAAAACTGATTTCATCTAAGAAGTTCACAGACAGCGTGGTGAAGCTGCACTATGCAGTCCGCAGGTAATCTTCACAGCTGCAGCCGTGTATACAAAGATTCCTGAACGGCTGCTAGACTGTCGGTGATTGTTGATTTCTGCGATAAATCGGGAACAATCGGATCGTCACAAAAATTGCGATCAACGCCATAAGCAGTGCAATGGAAGCGGATTTTTGATGCAGTACAAATTCCCTCGCCGCCGCTCCATAACGGGCGCCTAAGAAACCCTCCAGGAAAAACAGCGCTCCACGGCCAACAAATGTTCCCGCTACAAACGGAACGAAGGGCACCTGAAAGACACCTTGTGCAATTACAAAGGGCTTAAATGGCACGGGAAACGGAGCAACAGCGGGCAGCAAAACGGATGTAAACGGATATTTCCGCACCCAATTTCGGACCCGTCCCGAAGGCTGTTGCTGTTTATCGCGGAGCATCCCGCGACGAAGGAATGGGAGCGCGCCTTTCAGATCTTTGATTTACTGCTGTAAACTTCCGAAACTGCCCAAGCATCTAAGAAGCGGCGTCGATTCGCGTGATGGAGGTCTTTCTTGCCTGTAGTTCGCGCCTGTAGCCATTGCGGCCAGAACAACCGTGTTCCAGCGAAATACCTGGCCAGCACCGGCCGTTGCGGAAAATGTAAATCGCCATTGCCGCCGCTCTCCGAGCCCTTGGCGGTCGACGAAGTCCTGTTCGATGAAATCATTCAGAGTGTATCCGTTCCGGTGCTTGTCGATTTCTGGGCGGACTGGTGCGGACCGTGCCGCATGGCTGCTCCCGAAGTGGCTCGCACCGCGGCGGAAATGGCGGGCAAAGCTGTGGTGCTGAAAGTCGATACCGAGAAATATCCGGCACTCGCGGCGCGCTTCAATGTTCGCGGCATCCCGAACTTTGCGATTTTCGCCGGCGGCCGCCTGGTGACCCAGCAAGCCGGCGTGGTAAAACATGATCAGATGAACCAGTGGCTGCGGAGCGCGGCTGCGGTTTCCGCTTGAAGGAAACGCCGATTTGAAAATTAGTGCGAAGCAGTGCGCTAAGGTAACGGATCTCCCCTCCCTGCTACGGATACGCAGCGCCCAACACAAACCCCGAGCATTAACGGGCCGAAAGTAATTCCATTAGAAAAGAAGCGGAGCCGAGGGCAGGAGGAACTCGCGACCTGGCGATTACTCTATCCATATCAGATTGTTGGTTCTAAACGTCTTTTCCCTCACCTCATCTAGTAATATAGCGCCGCATTTGGCTCTAATTGTTCCCAACTCTAACGAGTGCTGCAAAGCCACTTAAGCGATTACGCCTTTCTCGCTTCTTGCAGTGCTCGAGGGCGGCAGCGCGAAGTCTAACTTCATGAGGGTGATGCTTCGGATCACACAAGGTAACACGCAACTCATAAACTGCCCGCCGGTATCTACAAATTGCAATAACGGTCCCAGGTTCACGAAGAGTTCTGGTAATCGCGACGCCGCGCCAGGCATGCCATCTCACAAAAATTCACGCCGAAAATCGTGAATGTCAGTGGGCATCGTGGAGACTGTCCAGTTCAAGATTGAGTTCCAGGACGTTCACGCGTGGTTCACCTAGAAATCCCAGGTCGCGAGCTTTGGTGTGCTTCTGCACGAGTGCACGGAGGTCTTCTTGATTCATGTTTCGTGCACGAGCTACCCGCGGGATCTGGAATTCAGCTGCTTCAGGGGAGATGTCCGGGTCCAAGCCGGAGGCTGAGGTGGTCACTAAATCGACGGGGATCGTGGCATTCGAATTTTCTGCGTGAAGTTTTTGTACGTCGGCTTTTACTCGCTCGATTAAGTTTTTGTTGGTGGGAGCCAGGTTAGAGCCGCCGCTGGCCATTGGGTCATATCCAGTTCCTGCCGAAGATGGGCGTGGGTGAAAATACCCAGGTCCGGTGAATGCCTGTCCAATGATCCTTGAGGCCACCAGCTTTCCATTTCTCTCAATGAGTTGTCCATTCGCGCGGTCGTGAAAAAGGAGCTGCGCCATCCCGGTGACTGCGAGCGGATAAAGCACGCCGAAAATAACAGTTGTAACTAAAGTGAACCATATCGCGGTGAAAATATTCTTTTTCATAAAGTCTCTTACACAAAATGCATATACGTCAGCATCACGTCGATGATCTTGATTCCTATGAATGGGGCAATGATTCCGCCTACGCCATATAGCAACAGGTTGCGACGAAGCAGCGCGGCCGCTCCCATGGGACGATAGCGCACGCCGCGCAGAGCGAGCGGAACGAGAGCGATGATGATCACCGCGTTGAAAATTACGGCGGATAAGATTGCCGATTCCGGAGTGTGGAGATGCATTACGTTCAGCGCGCCCAGAACAGGGAATACTCCGGCAAACATTGCGGGAATGATGGCGAAATATTTTGCCACGTCATTGGCCACGGAAAAGGTGGTGAGCGCGCCGCGCGTAATTAGTAATTGTTTTCCGATCTCAACAATCTCGATGAGTTTGGTCGGGTTTGAATCGAGATCGACCATGTTGCCGGCTTCTTTGGCGGCTTGCGTACCCGTATTCATGGCCACGCCAACGTCTGCCTGCGCCAACGCTGGAGCATCGTTTGTGCCGTCGCCGGTCATGGCTACGAGTTTGCCTTTTGCCTGCTCGCGCTTGATAAGCGCCATCTTGTCTTCTGGCTTGGCCTCGGCAAGAAAGTCATCAACGCCAGCTTCGCGAGCAATCGCCGCAGCGGTCAAGGGATTGTCCCCCGTGATCATCATGGTACGAATACCCATGGCACGAAGCTGGTCGAAACGTTCCCGCATGCCGCCTTTTACGATGTCGGTGAGAGCGATGGCGCCAAGCACCCGGGCGTTCTCTGAAACGAGCAGCGGCGTCCCGCCAGCATTGGCGATATCGCGAATGCATACCTGCAGCTCTGCCGAGGCACCGCTTCCGTGGTTAGCGCAGAATTCCAAGATTGATTCTGGAGCGCCTTTGCGAATTTCGCGACCGTCCATATTCACGCCGGACATTCTGGTTTGCGCGGAAAATGGGATGAAGGTTGTCGCGTGAGTAGAAAGATCGCGGCCGCGAAGCTTGTAGCGCTCTTTGGCCAGCACCACGATGGAGCGGCCTTCCGGTGTTTCGTCGGCGAAGGAAGAGAGTTGCGCGGCGTCCGCGAGATGCGCTTCATCTACACCCTGCGCGGGGAAAAAGTGCGTCGCGGCGCGATTGCCTAAAGTAATCGTGCCGGTTTTATCCAGCAGCAATACGTCCACGTCACCGGAAGCTTCCACGGCGCGTCCCGACATGGCGATCACATTTCGTTGAATCATGCGATCCATGCCGGCTATTCCAATAGCGGACAGCAAGCCGCCGATCGTGGTGGGGATCAGGCACACCAGTAGCGAAACGAGCACAAATATGCTCTGTGGAGCGCCGGAATAGATGGCGAAGGGTTGCAACGTCACTACCGCGAGCAACAAAATAATGGTTAAGCCTGCTAAAAGAATATTCAGTGCGATTTCATTGGGCGTTTTTTGACGGGACGCCCCTTCGACTAAACAGATCATGCGGTCGAGAAAAGTTTCGCCGGGATTTGAGGTGATACGTACCTTGATCTCATCCGAGAGCACACGCGTTCCGCCCGTGACTGCCGAGCGGTCGCCGCCGGATTCGCGAATCACCGGAGCAGACTCACCGGTAATCGCGGACTCATCGACCGAGGCCACGCCTTCGATGACTTCCCCGTCACCAGGAATGAAGTCTCCGGCGGTGACCACCACTACATCACCTGAACGCAACTGCGAACTCGGCACTTTTTCACTCGTGCCATCCTTCTTTAGTCGTTTTGCTTCTGTTTCTGCTCGAGATTTGCGCAGGGTGTCGGCTTGAGCCTTGCCACGTCCTTCGGCCATGGCCTCGGCAAAGTTGGCAAAGAGAACCGTGAACCACAACCACAGCGTAATCTGCAGCCCGAAGCTAACTTCACCCGCATGATGTATGGCGTTCCAGACAAGCTGAATGGTCGTTAGCAACGCGCCTACTTCGACGACAAACATCACGGGATTCTTAACCATGGTGCGCGGATCTAACTTGCGAAATGAGTCCCCTACCGCGCGCGTGAGAATCTTCGTGTCGGTAAGATATTGCTTCCGTACTTGAGAGACGGGATCCATGAAAACCTCAGAAAGACTTCCCTGCCGCCATCAGCAGGTGTTCGAGAATGGGCCCCAGACTGAGGGCCGGGAAGAACGTGAGAGCACCGACAATGACAATGGTGGCGACGAGTAACCCGGTGAATAGGCCGCCGGTCACCGGGAATGTGCCGACAGATTCCGGAACGATTCGTTTTTTTGCGAGGCTTCCGGCAATCGCCAGCACCGGAATGATCATGAAAAAGCGGCCTAGAAGTTGGGCAACGGCGGTGCTCGTGTTGTACCACATGGTATTCGCGTTCAAGCCGCCGAATGCTGATCCGTTATTTCCGGCGGAAGAGACATACGCATAGAGCACTTGGGACAAACCGTGCGGCCCTGGATTGGAGATGCTTGAAGTTCCGAAAGGCTTGACGATTGCGAGGGCGGAAAAACCGAGAATGGTAAATGTCAGAATTAAAATGGCCAACATGGCCATCTTGACGTCGTACGATTCGATTTTTTTGCCCAGATATTCCGGAGTCCTCCCTACCATCAGTCCGGCGATGAACACCGCGAGGATGACGAACACGACGATCCCGTAGAGGCCCGCGCCCACGCCGCCGAAGACCACTTCTCCCAGCATGATATTGATCAACGGCACCATGCCGCCGAGAGGAGTAAAGGAATCATGCTGGCCATTGATGGCGCCGCAACTGGCGTCAGTGGTCACGATTGCAAATAGAGCTGAGCTCGCAATTCCGAAGCGCACTTCCTTCCCTTCCATGTTTCCGCCAGACTGCGACGCGCTCGAGGTTTGATTTACGCCGGCCAGCTGCGGATTACCGCGGGCTTCGGCCCAATACGCGGTGGTCACGCCCGCCAAAAACAAAAACGCCATGGCCCCCCAGACAGCCCAGCCATGACGTTGTGAGCCGGTCATACGGCCTAGGGTGTAGGTAAGAGCAGACGGAATCGCGAAAATTAAAATTAGCTGGAAGAAATTTGAAAAAGGCGTGGGATTTTCGAAAGGATGCGCGCTGTTGGCGCCGAAAAATCCTCCACCGTTGGTGCCAAACTCTTTAATCACTTCCTGTGACGCCACCGGGCCTTGCGCAATAACCTGGTGTGTTACGGTTTGCGTCGTGGTTTTCCCGTCGGCGCCGGTCACTTGCACGGTTTGCGGCTCGATCAGTTTCACCGTTGTATAAGGCTTTAAATTTTGTATGGCTCCCTGAGAGACGAAAACGAGCGAGCCCACCAGGCAGATCGGGAGCAGCACCCAAAGCAAACAGCGCGTGGTATCCACCCAGAAATTTCCAAGCTTATCGGTTTCTTTTCGCGCGACGCCGCGGATGACCGCAACCGCAACGGCAATTCCAACGGCCGCGGAAGCGAAGTTGTGGTACGCGAGACCGGCCATCTGCGTGAAATAACTCATGGTCGATTCGCCGCTGTAGGCTTGCCAGTTGGTATTGGTTGTAAACGATGCCGCGGTGCCGAACGCCAACCCGGGTTCGACATTCGCAAATTTTTGCGAATTGAGCGGCAAGAATTTCTGTAGGCGCTCTATTAAATAGAGTAGCGCCATGGATACTCCGCTGAAGAGCAGCATCGCGATGGCATATTCTGTCCAACGCATTTCATGCTTTTCGTCAACGCCGGTAAGGCGGTAGATGAGTTTTTCCATGGGCCGCAAGACTGGGTCCAATAAAGTCTTCTCGCCACTGAACACCCGCGCCAGAAATACGCCCAGGGGTTTAGTGATAAGAAAAATCACGAGAAGGAAGAAGCCGATTTGAAACCAGCCGTTAGCGCTCATGGGCGTTAGAATTCCTCGGCCTTCAGCAACGCATAGAGCAGGTAGCCGCAGAGAAGCGCGCAAATAGCCAGCAAGATGGCATTAGCTACGTTCATGAGGCCGTCCTTTTCCGAGCAACTCGCATCCGCGTACGTAAAAAATTGCTAGCGCAAAAAATAACGCGGTGACCGCGATAAAAATGGCGTCAAGCATCTGGGTTATGTCCTTCCGTGTTCTGTTTCCTGGTTTCTTGACTTCGGTTCAGCATGTGGTCTCTAAGAACTCAGAATTTCACGAGTATCGACAGATTGATTCGGTTCTCAATCTTCTTGAGGTCTGGCGTGAATCCCGGCACAACGGCTCCCGGCGAGCCACAAATATTCTCAACGAGTGGGGCTGTCGGGCAGGATGTCGGGGTGATACCGCCAGGCCCGGTGAAGTAAGGAACGTTGGCCGCGCGGTGGTCAAACTCGCCGCGAAACGTAATGTACTGGCTGGGCATCCAGTCAAACGTTCCCGATATGTCCCACGCTTTGTAGATGTCGCCGGGATTTTCGGTGAAGTACGGCGTGCCAGAAGCAGCTGTTGCGCCATTGATCGGCGGCAGTAATACCAGGTAGCGACCGGGATTATTGATTTTCCCGCCGCCGACCGTCAGACCGTAATGATCGCGGTCAAACCAAAAGCGGTTGTAGAACATAAAGCCCAGAAAGCTCTGCTTGGGGCCTTTCTTGGATCCGCCGGCGCAACTCACTCCTCCGCCGTGTTCGCACCCGATATCGCCGGTCAGAGAGAACGCCATCTTGTCCAGTCCAGGTCCCGGCTGATCGTAGTACTTCACTTCAATGCTGTCGTCGCTGTGATAGCGTACGCGTCCAGGATTGCCGAGCGCTTCTTCTCCCAAAGCATATTGATTCCCTAAAATCTCGAGCCACCCATTGGGACGCCACAAAATCTGGCCGCCAACTCCTGGCCGGTTATTAAATCTTCCGTAAGACTGCCAGCCATTTATAAGCCACGGTTCAATTTTTAAATGAGCCGTAGGAAAGATTTGGACTCGAAGGCCGGTGAAAAACCACGGAGTGTTGGAAGAGACATAGGAGGGCTGATAGGCCCAATTGTCGAATTGGTAGTAACTGAACAGGCCGATATAAGACAAGAAGATGCCGGCATCGACGTTTACGCCATGCAGAGCATTGAAATGGTAGCCGGCGTTCGCTTCTGAGAGATAGCGATACGCGTTGTCGAGATTCCATTGCCCGCGTGCAGGGCTGGTGTCGTTGCGCGGGGTAGTCTGGGAATACAATCCAAACTGCGTCATGACTCGCGCGCGAACATTGTCTAAATGAAAATCGCCGCCTAAGCCTAGCTGAGTTACGTGCAGCTCATTGGAACGAAATACCTCACTAGACCCGCCGATGGTGTCGTCGGCCGGATGATTGAAACTGTAGTTGTAATCGACGTCCGCCCTAATTTCCGGTGAAAAGAAACTCGTCGCGTACGGTGTGTCCTTGGTGCGTGAGTTGCCGTTTAGCCAGGTGAAGTCGGCAAAAGCGAAGGGCTCCTCAGGAGAAGACGTCTTAGTTCCGCCGGGCTTTCCTTTTTCCGTTGCCTGGCCGACCTGCGGGCCAATTGCCGGATGGCTTAACCTGGAATTCGAACTAGAAATTGTGTTTGCTATCGCAGCTGTCGATGGCGTAGCGGGTGCGGCCCCCGGGGCCGCAGCGCTATTGGCCACCTCCGTCGTCCCGGGCGTGCCGGGTTGCGAGACACTTGCCGCAGGCGCTGCCGGTTGGCCGGCTTTGGACTCCAATTCTTCAACGCGCCTCTCGAGTTGCTCCACGCGATCCAGTAGATATTGCTCCCGTTCGGTCAGCCCTGGCTTGGGCGAATCCAGCTTGACGGGTGAAGATGCTGCTGAAGGGGTTCCGTCGTCTGCAAAGACATAACTAGGGACGATGGTTACGCAGAGAATCATTACCAGACACAATCGCGCAAATTTCATCTTCCAATCCATCGCACGCATCTTTCTCTCCTGGAGTGCTTCTTTGCCTCAAAAATCAACGGCGTGCTGGTTCCAACGCTTCCTGTGATTGATTCCCGGGTCCGCTCAAACCTGGCATCGGACTTGCGCCGTGGATCTTGAGTCCAATCCATGAGTGCATATAGCAGGAACCAACAACTCAGGAAACCGATTGTTATGAAAATAACGGGAGTCATGACACCTGCAAAAGACCCGCCGGGGTACGAAGCAACTCTGTGGGTACACGGAAGGTCCGCCCAACGGGTCCAACCATAGCTAAAGGCCTCTCAAGAAGTCGTGAGCAATTAATAAGGAATTCATAAAGTCAAATGCGTCGTCGATTCGATCCGCGACAGCGCGGCGGTCACGGTACAATACGGTTGCGTTTGAATTCCCAAATCAAATACGCCGCCAAAGGCGGAATCGAATGAATGAAACCATCTATTTGCGGCAACGACAGCGGCCGCGCCGGCGTCTGTTTTTAATTATCTTTGCCGTTCTTGCCGTCATCTTCTTCAGCAGCCGCACGGTGTTGTCTTATTACGTCGACGCTCTCTGGTTCGGGTCACTCGGCTACGCGGAAGTATTCAGGAAGACCATAAGCCTGCAATGGTTGGTCTTCGCGGTATTTTTCGCCGCTACATTTTTTGTCGTGTACGGATGGTTCCTGGCTTTGTGGCGGACGTACCAGCCACTCTTGCTAGGAGGCGGGCCGATTTTCGTTGGAGGGCGCCCTATAAGACTGCCGGTCGAGCGCATGCTGCGACCCATCGGGCTGGTGGTCTCGCTCGGAATCGCCTTCGTGACTGGCACGAACATGATGCTGGATTGGTCGACGTTCGCGCTTTATTGGTATGCGCCGAGTGCCAACAACATCGTGGATCCGATTTTTGGCAGGCCGCTAAACTTCTATCTATTCGCTTTGCCCGCATGGCAGTTCATCACAGGCTGGCTGCTGACGCTGGCCGTGATTGCCTGCGTCGTCGCTATTTTCTTCATTTTTATTACCGGCAGTACGCGCGCGTTTGGCAGGCACGCAAGCCGGGATTTGCCGCTGCCCTGGCGCGGCTTTTCCATCGCGTTTGCATTCCTGTTGTTGTGCCTTGCAATGCGCGTATATATCAGCCGGTTCGAACGATTGTTCGAAGATCACACCATATTTGGCGGTGTGACTTACACGGATGCCCACGTGATGCTTACCGGCCTGCTCGTCGTCTGCCTCGGGTTAATTCTTGGCGCTGCAATTGCCGCTAAGAATGTCGTATCAGCGCCGCGCATGCGCTGGCTAGTCGTAGCGGTCGCGCCCGTGGCGGTCTGTTATCTCGCGCTGCAGATAATCGCTTGGTATGTGGGCAACTTTATCGTGAAGCCCAATGAACTGGTCCGCGAACGGCCTTTTATCACCTACAACATTGATCTAACGCGGCAAGCTTATGGCTTG
>Ga0193751_1000997_pt1 | contig 19248 bp, 9 predicted proteins | sample L1c2metaG_FD_143050 | JGI IMG/M metagenome (GOLD analysis project Ga0193751, IMG submission 143050) | Soil microbial communities from a riparian zone of the East river system, Colorado, United States - L1c2 | ecosystem: Environmental > Terrestrial > Soil > Riparian zone | place: USA: East River... | reverse complement strand
GCGAATTCGACCCTAGGCACGGTGATAGAGTCCAAGCAAGTTTTGGACCTGCCGCTCAACGGGCGAAACTTCACGCAACTTCTGGCTCTGACGCCGGGTGTGAGTCCGGTCAGCGTGGCGCAAAACTCGGGTGGTGCACAGGCTGCCCCGCTCGGCTCATTTGTCTTTCCCGCAGTCAGCGGGCAATCAAATCGCAGCAACTACTTCCTGCTGGATGGGATCGACGATACCGACCAGGTCTTTACCACCTACGCGGTAGCGCCAATCCTTGACGATATTCAAGAGTTCAAGGTCCAATCCCACAGTGATGAGGCGCAGTTCGGCGGAGTATTGGGCGGGATCGTCAACGTGGTCAGCAAGTCTGGCACGAACAACTTTCATGGGACCGTGTGGGAGTTCTTCCGCAACACCGTCCTGAATGCTAAGAATCCGCTCAAAGGCGTCGCTTCAAACTTAGTGCAAAACCAGTTTGGTGCGAATTTCGGTGGTCCGGTGATTCTTCCGTTTTACAACGGCCGTAATAAGACCTTCTTCTTTGGGAGCTATGAAGGATTTCGCCGCGCGCAGCCTTCAGCTGGCGCGTTTTACAATGTGCCTACTCCGGCCGAGCTTTCAGGCGACTTCAGCGCACTGCTGCAAGGCCCTAACCCGGTCCAGCTTTACAACCCGTTCACCACCCGGCCCGACCCTGCCAATCCGGGGTCATTCATCCGCGACCCCTTTCCGAACAATGACATTTCGAGCGTATTGAATCCAGGCGCCGTGAGCCTTGCCCAAGCGGTGTTTCCCGCTCCGCAGCCAGTCGTAAACGGCTTCAATGGCTATGACCTTCGTTCCAATCTAACTCCTCAGAACCAATACAGTTTCAGAGTGGACGAAAACTTCAACCCCTCTAATTCTGTCTTTTTTCGGTACACGAGTTCCGATCAGTCGAGGATCGGAACAGGAGGGATTGTTGGCGAGACGGCTACGGGCGAAACGTTCGGAAAGCAATACGTGTTGTCCTACTACCACCAGTTCAACCCATCAACAATCCTGGATGCGCAATTCGGACATGTGGACCTCACGAATAACGTTGGCAACTCCTATTCCCATCTAGACCCGACGACGGTGGTCAATGCCGCCGGCCTGGCACCTGGTTTCGCCTGTGGTTTTGCGGGCGCGGGCTCTTCTTGCTCGATCCCAGGGCTGAGCATTCCGGCGTACGCGAGTAGTGGTGCCACAAACAAAGGCGGAACCAAGCTCACGGACATTTATCAGTGGAGAGCTAATTTGACGAAGGTTCTCCGCAAACACTCGTTTACCACTGGTTTCAATTATGAGAGAAACTCATTTTTTGTACATGGCGGCGGTCCGGCTGACACTTTTGGTGCAGCGCAAACAGCGAATCCGGAAGCGCCGTCCGGCACGGGCGATGCCATGGCAGCGTTTCTTATCGGAACAGCCGCCAGCGCCTCGCGTCGAGATACTGTCGCACCCGTGACCGGGCAGCGAAGTTGGGGCTTCTATTTCATGGATAAATGGAAGGTGACAGACAAGCTAATTCTGAATGTCGGGCTTCGGTATGACCTAATGCTTTGGCCGGGGTATGGGGCAGGTACCAGCGATCCAACCAGCCAGGTGGGAAATATCGATTTTAACAATGGGACCTATGTCGTTCAAACCAATTCACCGGATTGCGCGACTGCCGGCCAAGCTCCCTGCGTGCCCGGAGGCCTGCCGCAGCCTAACGTGGTTGTTGCCAGAAATGATCGCTTGTATTCCAATACTCATGACAATATCCAACCCCGAATCGGGATGGCCTATAGTCTTAACGACAAGACAGTGGTGCGTGCCTCGTTCGGCATGTTCAATGACCTCTGGGCGGGTGTTATGCAGACCGTGCAGGGTATTGGCGGCGACTGGCCATCAGTCGCGCAAATACTCACTCCCGCGTTGAATACGTCCAATCAAGTCGCCACCGTAAACTGGCAAGATCCGCTTGCAAACTTAGGTTCGGCGGGTTTCCCCGCTCCAACGCCATTCGGCCAGGTTGAGTGGTACCGGGATCCGAAGGCCAAGGATCCATATTCAGAGCAGTGGAATTTTGGAGTCGAACGGCAGTTGGGCTCGAACACTGTTATGACGGCGAATTACGTGGGTTCCCAAAGTCACCGTCTTACGGTTGGTGGCTTGTACAACGTTGCATTAACTCCGGGACCAGGGACGCCCGCACAGGTTACGGCGCGACAGCCTTATCCGTATATCAGCCCGACTTTTTATGATAGAAGCATTGGTAATAGCTCCTACAATGCTTTCCAATTTTCTGCCAACCACCGTAGTTCGACCGGGCTTACTTATCTGGTTGCCTACACTTGGTCAAAGTCCATGGACGTCGGTTGCTCTGGGTTCTTCGGTATCGAGAGCTGCTCAGTTCAGGACCCTTACCACATCAAGGGTGACCGCAGCGTATCCGGCTTTGATTTGACCCATGTTCTCAGTGCGAGCGCGACCGCCCCACTGCCGTTCGGTAAGGGCCGGCGCTTCGCAAATTCCAATGGTTTCGTTAACTATCTTATCGGAAACTGGCAGCTCAATGGCATCCTGACTCTCACTTCAGGGCTGCCATATAACGTGTACATCTCGTCGGACATCCCCAACGTCGGGAATTTCGCCCCCTGGAGTGGCAACGTTCGGGCGAATCAGATTGGAGATCCTAACGCGATAAGTCGGAGCACGAAGGAATGGTTTAACACTGCCGCTTTTGGCCCGCCTGCGCCTTTTACGTTTGGCGATTCCGGCAGGAATTCTCTTCGAGGGGACTGGTTTAAGAATCTGGATTTGTCGCTGTTCCGTGATTTTCCCATCGGCGAGCGCAGAAGTCTTCAGTTCAGGGCCGAAGCATTCAACATTACAAATACGCCAACCTGGGGAATTCCGGTCAACGATCTGAACAATCCCGCACAGCTCGGATCGATAACTAGTACGCGCAGCACGGAGCGGCAGTTGCAAGTGTCGTTAAAACTTTACTTCTAACAGGTTGCGCTTGGACTTCGATGAACCGGGGCTCGCTGGCGGACGGCGGCCACTAGCCTCGGTTCAGTAATTCGGCACGATGATCTGCTGTCGCCAGAAAGCGCGTACAACATTTCTACGTTGATCCGTTTTCACCTCGGGGAGTTGGTCCCCTATATGGGGGCCAGAGGCTTATCTGTGCCGAATCCAGTGATCGTGGCTTACCTTACCTGCGCATTCGCACGATCTGCGTGAGGAGTAACATTTGAAAACGTCCTTTCCACCTCATTCCCTCAGCAGAAAAGACTTCTTAAAGGTTATGGTGAGTGGCGCTGCCGGCGTCCTTTCAGCAGGCTTTGGTTCCCCAGTGTCCCTTCGAGCTGCAGTTCCCCCGGCAACAGAACCCCTCATCCGCGGACTCACGCCCTATATCCGTCTCTACGGAGCGACAGCGACGGCGATCGAGGGCAACGCAAAACTGGACGACTTGAAGATCTCTGTAAACTGTAGGGGTTCAAGCAGCATTAAATGGAACGTTACCGTTCTTGAAGAAGGTGAGCACGACCTGTTCATTTCGTGTGCTGTTCCCGGCCCCTCATGTCACCTTGAGGTTGTCTCAGGCCCCACTTCCGTTAAATCGGACCTAAAGTTCACAGAGGGTGTGTATCGCTCAAGTGACGGCGGCTGGTCTGTTAATTTCGAAAAGAAGCGTCTCGATGGGAGATTGCACCTGACCCGCGGAATAAACCCAGTCACCCTTCAAGTATCCGGAGCTGACACTGAGGAAGTGGTCCGCTTGCGATGCCTTGAGGTTCGCTCTGCTTCGGCCAACGCCGAAATGACGGCCGCTGAAGAGAGTGCCCGCGCGCATCGAGCGAGCACGGACTGGTTTGTCAAGGCAGGGTACGGGGCCATGTTTCATTGGACAGATCTCACGCAGCCGCGAGATGGCATAAAGAAGCCGTATCCAGAGGCTGTCAATGCCTTTGACGTTGATGCCTTTGCCAGGCTCATGGGAGAAATAGGAGCGGCTTACGTCATCTTCACTCTGAACCATGCCCATCCGCACTGCCCCGCTCCCATCCAGTCGTGGGAAGCCATCCATCCGGGATGGACAACGAAACGCGATCTAATCGGCGACATCCAGGGTGCTTTGGAGAAACGCGGAATCAGATTGATTCTTTACATCAACTCTCCTGTATTGACAAACTTTGGAAAAGCCGGGGAAACCGGGCTCTATGAGCTGACCTTCAGCGAGGAGCAGTTCACCGAGATTCACAAGAATGTTCTGAGCGAAATCGGATCTCGGTATGGCGAGAAACTGGCCGGCTATTGGTTCGATTCCTGGTATCAATCGCTGGCTGCCTACCCCGATGTTCCGATTGAGGCAATCTACCGTTATTGCAAAGTAGGAAACCCAGGCCGGATTACTGCATTTAACTTCTGGATCTTCCCAGTCTTGACTCCCTGGCAGGACTACTGGGCAGGCGAGCTCTATGCTCTTCAAAATCCTTTTGAGTCTCGTTACATTCAGAGGGGGGCTGGCGCAGGATTTCAGGCCCACGGGATGGTATCCATGCTGCCATCATGGGTGCATAGCGAAGCCGGTCCGATTCCACCGCCTCAATTCAGTACGGAGGACTTGATCGCACATGTGAAGGCCAACATGGAACACCAAGCCGTCACGACGATCAACATCGGAATCTACCAGGACGGTACGATTGAGCAGAGTTCTAATGACATGATGCGCCAATTGCGGCGCGCAGTTAGGGAGAAGTGAGTCAAGTGATCACCCGTTTATCCGGGAGAATGTGCCCGCTCTTCATGGGTGCGCATGCGCTCGGCCCGCGCGATCAAAGAAGCTGGGACGGAAAACAAAATGAAATGCCTACTCATCACTGTGCTCCTACTGGGAAGCATGAGCGCTCAAAGTTATCAGCCTACCTGGGAGTCGATCGACAAGCGACCTACACCCGCCTGGTTTGGCGATGCCAAATTCGGGATCTTTATTCACTGGGGCACCTATTCGGTGCCGGCTTATGCTCCAGTTCTGCCCGGAAAGCTTGCCTACTCGGAGTGGTATTGGAATGCGATGACGCACGGCAAGGACGACCCCAAAGCTGACGCGGTTCAAACGGGCACGTGGGCGTTTCATCAGAAGCGTTACGGCGCAGACTTTCCGTATCAGAACTTCGCGCCCCAGTTTCGCGCGGAGTTGTTCGATCCGGATCACTGGGCTGACGTATTTGCCCGATCCGGCGCGAAGTATGTCGTGTTGACCTCGAAGCACCATGAGGGATTTGCCTTGTGGCCCAGCAAGGAGGCCTCTGCGACCTGGGGCCGGCCCTGGAACGCAGTCGAAGTCGGCCCCAAACGCGATGTGCTGGGCGACCTCACCGACGCGGTTCGCCGGAAGGGCCTGCGCATGGGTTACTACTACTCGCTCTACGAGTGGTATAACCCGCTCTGGTTGTACGACAAGCCGCGCTATGTGCGAGAGCACATGTTCCCCCAGTTCAAGGATCTGGTCACACGCTATAAGCCGTCTTTTATTTTCAGCGACGGGGAATGGGAAATGAGTTCCGCTGACTGGCACAGTCCTGAACTGCTGGCGTGGCTATTCAATGAATCACCGTGAAGGACGAGGTCGTGATCAACGATCGCTGGGGTAGCGACACCCGTCACAAACACGGCGGCTATTGGACCACGGAATATACGGCTGGGATGAGCGGCATCGATCATCCCTGGGAAGAAAGCCGCGGCATGGGCGTCAGCTACGGTTACAACCGTGCCGAGGATCTCGGCGTTTATCACACTAGTCGGGAACTGGTGATGATACTGGTGGACACGGTCAGCCGAGGCGGCAACCTGCTGCTTGATATCGGGCCCAAAGCCGACGGCACAATCCCGGTGATTATGGGGGAGCGGCTCACTCAGATCGGCGACTGGTTGAAGATTAACGGCGATGCCATCTATGGCACCAAGCCCTGGACAGCAACTCGGCAATGGAGCGCCGGAGAAGTTCCGAAAGTCGAATACAACAAAGAATACTCGTCACAGTACGACGTCACCAAGCTGACGGAAAAACCCGAATCGGGGAAGGCGGGCATCGAAGCCTTCTTCACCACCAAGGGCAGTGACCTCTACGCGATTCTGCCCCACTGGTCAGAGCGCAGTCTTCTTCTGAAGGACGTAACCGGCGCCAAGGCGGTGAGTCTTCTCGGGTCGACCATCGCACTGAAGTTCAGGGCTTCCAAGATGGGAGTATCGGTCGAGCTTCCCGACCTTCCGGAGGAACTGCGTTCCCAGCCAGCATGGGTATTGAAGATCAGCCAGTGAGGTGGGGATGGCGTTGCCGAATGTATCCGTACGGCCAAATTCAGATATTGTCCAAGCATCTCACTGAGCAAACGATGGATATTCGACTAACTGTCTGCCGTTATGACGACTCGCCGCCGTGAGTGGCGTTCCACCTGAATTCCCCTACATAGCTGCCCGGGTGATAAAGTCTACAACCGCTGCCGGTTCCTCCGGCGCGAGCGGATAATGTCCCTCGCCCTTCTTGATGATGACCTGGATTTTGCCGCCAAGCTTCTTGTATCGCTTTTCAAGTTCAAGGGTATTGTCCTTGAACCACGGGTCGAGGCTGCCGCAAACGTGAAGAAGCGGCACATTGACTTTCGCCAGGGGGGCGAGATTGTCGAGCGGCTGCATTTTCGCCAGGCCACTGTGCATGCGCGGATTCTCGGCGTAGACGCAGGAAACCTTGTCAGGATTTTCGATGGCCCACGCGTAGACTTCGCCGGCGCCGCCGCCCGCGCCTTCCATTGCAGGCTTCTTGGAAAAGCCGTGCCCGGTCAGGTATTCATACGCCGTGTCCCAATCCTTCACCACGAAGCTGACCCCTACGGGGCCGGTGACGATGTGAAACCCTTTGGCCAGCAACTCCTGATCGACCTTCGCGTCACGAAACACAAAACCCGCCCGGTACACCCAGGGCATGCCTGCGGCCGCAGTGCTCGGCGCGATCACCATGGTGGTCATCGGCGTGCCTTGCACGCTGAATTCGTAGCGGTCGTAGCACGGCGAAAACAGCGGGCCGCGGCAGGTGATGTAAGTGTCCTCATCCGGGTAATCGCGGAAGAAATTCTCGCTGCTGTAGTAGGAGGTCCTGGTGAACTTGTCGCCCGCGAAGGCCGGCGCCGGGCCTCTTACTGCCTGTACGCTCTGTTCAATAAAGTCCGCGATGGGCTTGGGGTTGCGCAGGCTATGCGGATGATGGGCGTAACCTTCCTTGACCATCATCGAGATGCGTCCGCCGAACTGCTGATAGATGCCCTCGATGGCGGAAGTATACTGGCCGAGCATCGGATCGAGGGTGCCGCAGATTTGAAGGATAGGCACATCCGCCCGCGCCAGTTCTACCAGCCTCTGGAAGGCTTGGCCTTCCATTCCCGGATTGTCGGCATAGATGCAGGAGACTCTGTCGGGATTGGCGGTGCCCCAACTGAATTCGAATATCCCGCCCCGGCTCATGCCGATGAACGCAGGTTTCTTCGACAACCGATACTGCCCGGTGAGGTAGGCATACCAGGCGTCCCACTCCGTTAATGCCGCTCTGGACATTCCAAGCTGATCCATGAGCTCATTCATAGTCAATCCCGTTATTGGCCCTGGCTTGGGGTCGACCGAAATGTATGCGATGTGAAAACCCCGTTTGAGCAATTCGACTTCGGCCTGGGCCTGGTGATTCCAATAAACGCCACGCCAGGACCACGGGTTGCCGGGAGCCGCCTGCTTGGGCACAATGACGACACACCGTAGCTGTCCGCTATCCGAGTTTCCGAGCTCGCCGAACTGTTCGCCGGCCGGCGCCTTGAAAGGCGTGATTGCCAAGGTCTGCTTGTCCATCACGAAGTCGTAACGGTCGAATCCGTGCCAGTCGATCTTGTCACCCTGGAAGGCTCGGGGGACTTGAAGCGCGGCTTGGCTCGATCCCGAAGGGATTCCGTTATCGGCAGCGGCCGGAACGTGTGCTTCAGCCGGGTTGGTGAAAAAAGGGAAAGCGGCGACTCCCGCTCCCATGGCAGCGATGCCTTTGACGAAGGTGCGGCGCTTTAGGGACGACGGCTCGGTGTTCCCTTTGTTGCATGGTTGGTCAGAAGTCTTCTTCATCAAGATCCCTCTCTGTCTAGTTTTCTATTTACTCCAGTGCGGCCTTCTGGAAGGCCAACCTGACCGGCGAGTCGTCGGCATTCTTGAAATTGGACCGCTGGATCATCATGACTAGTGCGACACCCCTTTTCATGTCGATCCAGACCTGAGTACCGTAGGCTCCGCCATGGCCGAAGGTTCCGGGTGAGAGCATTTCAGTTACACCCTGAGGTTGGCGGACGATGCATACTCCGAACCCCCATCCGTTGCCGGGAGTGAAACCGGTAACCAGATCGCCAGTCTGGACAGTTGACATCATTCGCACCGACTCGGCCGTGAGATAACGCCTGCCATCGAGTACGCCACCATTCAGCAGCATTTGGGCAAACCGGGTGTAATCGGGCGCGGTCGAGAACAAGCCACCGTTGCTTGCCGGGTAGTGGTCGCGCCACGTGGGAGCATGGCCGTACAGAAGCCCGATTTCCGCCGGCAACAGTTGTTCGCCTTCGCGCTTGGCAGGTATCACCCACCGCGGCATCTGGGCTTCACTCAGGTAGAAAGTCGTGTCCTTCATGCCGAGCGGGTCGAAGATACGCGTTCGCAGGAAGACTTCAAACGGCTCGCCGGAAACAATTTCCACGATCCGGCCAAGAGTGAGAATGCCGGATTGGCAATATCTCCACTTGCTCCCCGGCTCGAACGCGAGTGGCTTTGAGGCAAAGGCCGGGACCAGATCGGCCAGGGAACGCGCGGCTTTGGCTTCTTCGTCGGTTGCTTCACCCATTCCGGACGTGTGCGTGAGCAAGTGCCGCAGCGTGATTCGCGGCGTCTTACCATCCGAAGTTCTGAGTCCAGCAAGTTCTGGAACATATTTCGTGATCGGATCGTCGAGGGAGAGTTTGCCTTCCTCCATCAGCATCAGCACCGCTGTAGCCGTAATCGGCTTTGACATGGACGCGATCCAGAAGATTGAATCCACGCGCATGAAAGATTTGTGCGCTGGGTCGGCCCAACCCTGAGCGTCCACCCGAAGCACAGAGTCACGCGTCGCGACCACCGTGACCGCGCCTGGAACTTCGTTGGCGACGATCACGTCGTGCATGCGCCCAGGAATGGAATCGAGGTTGGCGGTAGTCTGGGCGAGTCCGAAAGAGAGAGGGAGAACAATTACGTTTAAGAAAACGGCGACAAGACGAATTCGCATGTAGTCGATCTCCGTAGTTAAATAACAACCAATAGCGAGATCAGGGTTTCAGCATGATCATGATGGTAGACTCCTGCTGAAAGCGGAGTATCGTGACGCTCGCGGTCTTGCCGGCAACACTTTCTTGCGTATCCTGCAAGAGGTCCTTCAATTCCTTGATGGGCTTTCCATTGAATGCCAGCAGGACATCACCGGCAAAAAAGCCGGCTTTGGCTGCATCACTTGTGTCGGGTACTTCGAGCAGGATCACGCCCGTTTCACCTGGACTCCCGGCGGCTGAGACCTCACCGAGGCCAACGATGTTGCGCACCTTTGCGCCTGCCCAAACCGCAACCTCTCGACTTCGAGTTTCACTGAGAGTTGGTGTGGTATCGCCGGACCTCAAGGGCATCACCGGTTGCCGGGCAATGGCTTTGAGCTTCGGGCTTTGGACGCCAAAATCGTCCATGTTGAAGTTCACAAATCCGAGAGACAACGCGGGAGAATTCGATTTGACTCTGTAGTCGCCTGTGGCCTCATCCACAAAGAGAGCGTCTCCTTGCAGGGAGTGGGCATCCTGAGCGCTTAGTGTTTGCAGTGCGGTGGCGGAACTGGTTTGTGGCATCGCCGGCTGATGGAGCATGTTGAAATCGATAAACTCTGTCCACTCTCTCATTTGAATGGGCCTGTATGGCGTGAAAACAATATTGCTGCGAAAAATATCATCGCTGTCGTTGTACCAGACGTGGGGATGAAGCGTGTTGTTCACCAAAACATTGTTCTCGCAGGTGCGATAGAAGCCCTCCCGCAGCTTGAGCCCGCCGTTGAGGCAGAGATTATTGAAAATGTGGTAGTTGCTTGAGCCATCGTCAAGATCAATATCCCAGCCATGATCGCAGCGCCAGCGCGTGTTCGAAAGAATCGTAGGCGCCACGGCGTCGAGCACGGGAAGTTTTGCCTGAGCGCCCTGGATCGCCGTGTCCAGATCTAACCCCGTGACACCCCACCACCGGTCCCGACCCCAGGAGTTGAACGATCCATGGTCGCCAGTTTCCTTCACGGTGTCGAAAACATCGCAGTGGTCGATGTGGTGTCCACCCCAGCAGCCATCTCCGATGTTGATTCCAGCACGAGGCACATCGTAAATGGAACAGTGCCGGACAGTGATTGATTTCGATATTGCGATCTCGATGGGTGCAGTCTGCTTCTCGACCCGTCCGGTTTTATAGATCAAGGAGTCTTCGACCAGACAGTCTTCCGGATAGTCGGGCGTGCGCGGCCCCGGCGTGAGATCGAGGTCTGCGAGGCCAAGCCGTGCGTCATAGCTGTCCAGTGGATTTCGCACCGCTTTCCGCTCTCCAACAAAACAAACGCCATTGGCTCCGGCGGCAGCGATGTGGCAGCGCGAGACATGAATGCGGCGGTTGTAACCGCTGACGAAAATGCCATTCCCGCCGACCTGATCGAAGAAGCAATCGTCCACCAGACAGTCTTCCGCGCCAGTTAAGAAAAGCGTGCCACCGCGATAGATTCGCCAGTCGCTGCGCAAAAGTGGCTCGCGCGTTTCCATGAACGTTCTGGAAGTATGCTGGAAGGTGAATCCGCGAAGCTCAATCCACTTCACAGGGTCAGCCGGCGTTCCACGAAATTCCACCAGATGTTTCAGGCGCACCGTCTCGATCGCGGCGTTACCCAAGTCCAGCGCCGCAGGCGGATAAAAATAGAGCGTTGATTTGGCTTTATCGAGATACCATTCGCCCGGAGAATCCAATTCTTCAAGGACATTTTCCACAAACCGGTATTGCGCATGCATCGGCTTTGGCCGATTGTTTTGCCAGCCGCCCTCGTAGGTCACATTCCCATCGGCGCTTTTGCCTGTGATCACATAGTGCATATCGCCCCACAGGTACTGATGGAGAGCATGAATATAGGCTCCCCGCGGGTCCGCCCAGCGTTGGACACGCTCCGGGCTGATTGCGTCAGGAGCATAGCCATTCAAGTACTTGGCGTTTCCATCGTAGTTCGGGTAACGAGCCAGGATTTGTAGTTGCCCATTTAGAAAGAGCTGGTCTGTGTCCGTTCCGGATGGGACGGAGGTCTTCATGATCCCGTCTCGGTATGGCGTCCATTTGGGGGACAGGCGACTCCCGCCACTTAGTAGAACCTGCTCTCCTGGATAGGGTGCGTAAATGATCGGCGCTCCGGTTTTCCCCGAGTCTTCCGGCCTGAAAACGATTGTGTCTGGCAAGTAGTAAGTGCCTGCGCGAAAGTAAACCGATATGGTTCCGGAGTGCCCCTTCTTGAGATTGCGAACCGCTGCTTGTGCAGCTTGAAATGACTTCAACGGACGAGAAATCGTCCCCGGGTTCTTATCGTCTCCGGTTGCGCTGACAAAGATGCTGTTCTGCGGGTGGGCTGCCGGCGAGGTGCCAGCAGTATCACGCTCCAGCGCCTCGGCGATTTGTCCGGACCGGGTGAATGCCAGGATCGCTCCAGTGGCTCCCCGCAAGAATGATCGTCTATTCATTGCTGAACCTTCCCGTTTCGCTCGCCGCAGCCGCTGGGGCTGGAGCGCCGCCGGACCAGAGGGCATCGCAACATGGCTGAACACTCTACAACACTTCACCTATCGGTAGTCTGGGCGATACGAATGGCCTTATCTATATCCGGATCGGCGGGCGTAAGCCTCTTTGCTTCGAGCAGTTCCCGGAGTCCATCCTTCTTATCCCCTGAGTGGAGATAGATGAGGCCGAGGTCCTTGTGTAACTGGCCAAGCGCAGTACAACCGCCGCAGACCTGAATTCCTTCTTGCAATTGTGAGATGGCTTGTAGCCAATCGTGCGCGGCGGCGGATGCCAAAGCGAAATTTCCCAAAGTCTGAGCCCGATCCATGATTTGCTTTTGGGACTGCAGCGCTTCGAAGCGACCTTGAAACCGCCTGGACTCATCGGGATCTGATTGCGCCAATTGGCGGGACAGGTTGTAAAGTGCCTCACCGTGCTCTGGATTCATCTCGATCACTTTTCGCCATTGCGCGACAGCACCAGCACGGTCCCCATTGTGCAGAAGCTCTTGACCCAGCACGAAGAGCGTGTCGGGGTTCTTGGGGGCAAGCTCATCCGACTTCTGCAGCGCCTCGACTGCGGCCGCGGCATTTCCGGCTGCTTTTTCGATCAGTCCCACCAGATACCACGCTTCGGCGTACTGAGGATCGAGATGGACTGCCGTTGCAAGTTCTGGTTTGGCGTCTGGGTAACGACGCAAGTCAAGCAGAACCCGGCCCTTGTTGTAGTGCGCGGGGGCGGAATTCGGGTCCAGATTCACGGCTTCAGAGAACTCAGCCAGAGCGCCTTCCAGGTTGAACTCGTCCGCATACGCAATTCCCAGATTCAAATGCGCGCCGGAGGACTTGGAATCCAGCTTGGTCACTTGCTGGAAGTAGCTGATCCCCTCATCACTCCGCTTCATCCGCGTGAGTATCATCGCAAGCACACTGAGCGCCTGGGAATTGTCGGAACTGATTTTCACGGCGCTCCGTATCGGTTGCTCCGCCTCGTTAAAACGCGATTCACCCGCGAGAATCAACCCGAGATTGATGAATGCCTGCGTGTACTGCGGATTATTTTCTGTCGCCTGGCGGAAGAGTTCTTCCGCTTCTTTGTTTTTTCCCTGCTGACCGTACAGCACACCGAGGTTGTTCTGCGCCTCTGCGTAACCCAGATCCAGAGCAATCGCCGCTTTCAGTTCCGTTTCCGCTTCAGCCTGCTGGCCGGCTTGCAGGCATAGCAATCCCAGCTGGTTGTGCGCACGAGCGAGAGTGGAATCGAGGCTAATGGCTCTTCTCAGCGCCTCACGCTCCTCGGCGGTTTTTCCCAGTTGATCGAGGGCCAGGGCCATATCGTAGTACGTGCGCGCACTCCCAGGGTTCTGTGCCAGAGCCTCGCGATACAGATCGGCAGCGCGCTGGTACTCGCCCACTTGAAAATATTCGTTGGCCTGGTTGACCTTCGTCCCGGCTACGTCCTCTTTGACGCTCTGCTGTTTTTTTTCTTGGACGCCCTCCAGTTCCTCACGGGCTCTCTGCTCCTGGCCCAGGCTACGCAGCACGGCCGCCAGCTGAAATCGAGCTTCGCTCGATGTCGGATTCAGCTGCGCCGCCTTTTCAAGATGAACCAGTGCCTCTTGCGGCCTTCCCAGCTTGGCTAGAACAAATCCCAGATTGTAGCGAGTGTCGTAATGGTTCGGGTCAAGTGTTATCGCCTGCCTGAGCAAGGCTTCAGCCGCTGTGTAGTTTCCAAGCCCGCGGTCAACCACCCCCATCAAGTAGAGCGCGTCAGAGTCGTGCGGCTTGCGCCGGAAGTAGTTCTGGATTTCGGGCAATGCCGTTTGGAACTCCGCCAGGATAATCAACGCCTTCACATATGAAAGTCTGGTGACGTCATTGGTTGGATCCAGCCGCAACGCCTCGCGGAACTCGTCAACTGCCTGTCGGAACTGAGATTCCCGCGTGTAGGCAACGCCCAACCTGGCGTGCCGGTCCGCGGATGAAGGGTCTTGTTGCACTAACTGCTCCAGCAGCTTGATAGCGTCCGCCACGTCACCGTTACCCGAGTAAGCCACCGCGAGGTCATCCTGAAGCAGAGGATTGGGAGGGGCATCTTTCAGGTAGGCAATCGCGGTAGAGTAACGCTTCTGCGCAATCAACGCTTTCGTCAGCCCGTCCAGAGCAGGAACGGACTTCGGGTCCGATTTCAGAGCAAACCTGAATTCCTCGATTGCGGCTTCATTTTGGCCCAACTCGCCTAACGCCTCTCCTAGGGCGGTGTGTCCCAACGGATCATCGGGCTTTATGCGGGTTGCAACTCTCAATTCCCGGGCAGCCCTCGCAGGGTCGTGCTTTTGCAACAGTGCCAGCGAAAGATTGAAGCGCGCCTCCCATGAATTCGGGTCCTGGCGCACTGCAGCTTCAAAAGCGGCGATCGCGCACGACAGCTGCTGTCGCTGGCCAAAGTAGGCCCCTAATGCATCGTACACACCCGCCGAGGGCTGAGTGGCGATCACCTTCTCCAACTCCGCTGGACCTTTACATGCAGCGGGCGTTTGCGCGAACAAGATCGCGCTGAATGCCTGCAGAACCCAGGCGCAGCAGGCAATTCGCCCCCATCGCCGCGATTCGACTATCCTCATCGTCTGCTTCCCGCTAGCGCTCCATTGACTTCCCACGGCCTCTCATTTCTTTGCGGAAATGTAACGCTGCGTACGTACGATCCCTTTGCCTTCTTCGATTGTCAGAATTTGGCCCGCTGCCGCCGATTTGAAATTTTCCACTTTGCCGTCAAGCCAGCGGACTGATATATCCGCTGTTGTGGCGCTGCCCAGACCAAAGTGCAGGCGAAGATCATTTTGTGACATGTACGAGCCGCCGCTACGCACTTCGTCAATTTGTTTATGTCCCCCAGCCGTGACGGTGATGCGCGCGCCAATCGCATCTCGCCCGGAGGTGAGAGCGCGCACCAGCAGTGAATTTCCGCTACTTGCAAAGTTTTTGAGCAGAGATGGTGCTTCACCCATATTGCTGATTAAGACTTCTTCGCTTCCATCATTGTCCAGATCGCCTACGGCCAGGCCGCGTGAGGAGTGACCGTTGGTAATACCCGGCCCGCCCTGCGCAGAGAGATCAAAGAACTGGCCGTCACCGCGGTTCCAGTAGAGAAGCCGCGGCTGCTTGTACTTTTCGGCGGTGTGGCCTGTATCTACCTCGGGATAGACATGGCCATTCGCGACGATTAGGTCCTTCCAGCCGTCGTTATCGAAGTCAAGAAATGCGGTTCCCCAGCCCAGATATTTTGTGTTCACTGCCAGACCTGAGCCGATGGTATCGTCTTCGAAGTTGTTTCCCCCCCGGTTCTTGTACATGGTGTGAGTGTCATCGGCGAAGTTTGTCTTGAAAATGTCGAGTAGGCCGTCGCCGTCGAAATCTGCGGCAGCGGCGCCCATACCGGCTTGCTCGCGCCCGTCTTCGTTGTACGCGAGGCCGGCGTGCACTCCGATCTCTTCAAACCTTTGTCCTCCCAGGTTGTGGTAGTACAAACTCGCGGTCGAATCACAGGCCACAAAGATGTCCGGCCAACCATCATTGTCGAAGTCCCCCGTCAACGCAGTGAATCCGTAGTAGCTCTTGGGACCCGAAATGTGAACCTGATCCGAAACATCAACGAAGTTCCCGTGTCCGTCATTTTGATAAAAGGAGATCGTTTCGGGTGGCAAACCGCGCGGGCCGCACATGACCGGCTTTCCTTTCCACTGGCATTGGCTGGTCTGGCCAGGATGAGGGGTGTGGGCCAGGTCGAAGTCCACATAATGGACGACGACCAGATCCAGAAATCCATCTCGGTTGAAATCGAGGAACGCGCAACCTGTACTCCAGCGCGGTTTTGGCGAAAGCAGCCCCCGCTCCTTGGTCTCGTCCTTGAACGTGCCGTTGCCGAGATTTCGATAGAGAACGTTCTGTCCCCACTGTGTGATGAACAAGTCCGGATATCCATGATTGTCTATGTCTCCGACACAGACGCCCTGTCCCCATCCTGTCGGCTTGATTCCCGCCTTATCGGTAACGTCTTCGAATTTCAGTCCGCCCAGATTGTGGTAGAGGAAATGCTTCGGAGGGACGGCGTCTGCCCCGAGTGTCCCTGCGTTGACCAGAAAAATGTCGGGCAGGCCGTCATTGTCAAAGTCGAAAATCGCGACGCCGTTGCCGGTGGTTTCCACAATGTATTGCTTCGAAGTTTGTGAGCCAGAAACGTTTACCCCGGTGAGTCCGGCTTCGGTCGCGATGTCGTGATATTCAACTGCTGGCGGTTTCATCCCGGCACGAAGCGGCTGCGCGGGGATCGCAGTACCTCCCGTAGCTACCCCCTGTGCACGCGCGGGCTGAGTGCTGCCGAGCGCAAGGATTATTAGGCCTAATAAGAAAACAATCTGGCCAAACATCATTCGCCCAGCCGCCGGGTTCCCACGCGCATCATGTCGACGATGTTTCACTCAGGACTTTGCGATCAGTCTCAATGCTTCTCCTTCGGGGTCGTTGCGCACTGCGCAGGTCGTGTCAAAGTACATCGTTGCCCGGTGTTCAGCAGTATATGTGGGCCAATGCGGCAGGCCGTCGTGATTGGGATTTCCTGTCCGCGCAAAATTCACCCATGCCGTGCTGATCTGCTTCGATAGAACGAATGCCTCGGGAGTGCCCCCACTGTAGTGGTCGCAAATTTCAGCATTGTCGAACGTGAACGCAATTTCACAAGCGTGGAAGGAACCGGGGCGATTGTCCAGCACCGGCGTCCGCCAGGAATATATATAAGAATATGCCGGCGCGCCACCCAAAGCAGCCTTCCTGATAGCCTGCTCGAAGGCAGGACGGCGAAAGGGAGCGGCGGCAATGAGGGCATACAGGTCAAATGGAGTTGCTTTAGGGTAATCGCGCCGGTAGGCGTCGATGATCGGCTGGCTGCTCTCGCCAAATTCCTCTTTAACCAATCGGCTAAGTTCTTCCACTCCCATCCCAATGGCATCGGGACGGCCGAGCCCGCTTACACCCTCGTGAAGATCTGTGCCGGTTAACAAAGGAACATCCGCAGATATTTCCGGCGCTCCGGGATCGAATGGATGGCGAGGAAGTATGCGGCCGTCTACTGTCGGCCCCCAATCGTATTCGCCATAGGTTGTCCGAAGAGAGGATTTGGGCCGAGGCATTTTCTTCATGGCTTCCGCCGCAGCGCCCGAAAGCCGATCAACCGGAATTAGCTGAAGTTCGCTCAACTGAGATTTGGATAGCCCCAGCTCCGCAAGCAGCAGCTCAGCCAAACGCCCTGAGTAGTCAGGAGAAAGAGATTTAAGAAAAGGTCCGCTTTGCACAATCGCACGGTGAAATAAGCCTTTGGCCGCCGGCATCGCCATAAGGGTGAGAACTTTTCCACCCCCGCCAGACTGACCAAAAATGGTAACGTTGCCCGGGTCGCCGCCGAAAGTTGTGATGTTGTCGCGAATCCACTCCAAGACAGCTACCAGGTCAAGCATGCCAACGTTGGCAGAGCTGGCATATTCTTCTGCTCCCAAGTGTCCAAGGTTTATATAGCCATACACGTTGAGCCGATGATTGTGATTCACGACCACTGCATCATGATTGCGGGCGAGGCTCTCGCCGTCATAGGCGAGAAGATCATGCCCGCTGCCGGCGGTAAATCCTCCGCCGTGCATGTAGACCATGACCGGGCGCTTATGCGACGCATTGATCTCCGGCGTCCATACATTCACACGCAGGCAGTCCTCGCCTGGAACCAGGGCCGCGCCGCGATGCAACACGAACTGATCTTCATCGGAGCTCGCCAGGTTTTTCCCGTCAGTATCAAAGTGCGCGGAGTCCAGGTATGGACAAATACGGCCATACTGCAGCGCGTTGCGAATTCCCGTCCACGGTTCGGGCTTGACTGGAGGCATGAAGCGCCTTGCGCCGGCGGTTGACGCGCCGTAGGGTACACCTTTGAAAACGTATACACCGTTCCGCTTGAATCCACGGATTTTCCCTGCGGTTGTTTCTGCGAGTGTTGCCGCGTCGGAAGCGATGACCGTGCTGTGTCCGCTGACGCCTGCGGCGGATTCTGTTTTCTTGTGAGCTTCCGGCGTGGGCTGCGCTAACGCTGTCGCGGGTAAGACAACCGAACCGGCTAACCCTGCTCCCAGGGTTGCCATCGCGCCGATAAAGGAACGCCGTTCCTTAAATGCCGACCCTGACTCGCGACTTAGTAGATTTTTCGACGCCATTCCTACCCCCATGAGTTGTCTACTCAATTTTTCGGTAGTGGCCTTCAGGAGGCCAGGACGAAGTTGCCGGGCGCCGACCGGTCCGATACCCTTGATGCTGATCAAGTTCTTGTGGCCGGCCAGTTTGGGGCTTCTTCGATCACACCTTCTAGGCCCTTGCACCTTTCTATTACTGAAATAGTGTATCTGTCAATAAAAAGCGCTCTCTCTCAGGCCTTCGAACCGGCGGCCGCCTGCGCGAGAGGGCAGCGTCCTGAAAGTTGTTCTTGGAATCACAGCTATAACACGTCCCGCTTCTCTGGAGCCGCGCCCCTGTCTGACGGATTCCTCACGACCCTATCGAACACCTGATCCGGATCATTTCTGGATCCTTCAGTAGACAGGCGAACGCCACTGCATTTCGGCAGTGGCGTTCATGGTTGCGGGGGCCGGATTTGAACCGCCGACCTTTGGGTTATCCGATCTGACTCACCTTGCGATGAGAGTCGGACTGTACCTTCATCCACATGGGATGCTCGCCATCCAGTCTCTACGCCTTCCCCCACCATTCCGGGGGCTTGGTTCGGTATTGCCCTATCGCTCACGCGACGTAGGTTCCACCGACTTTGACGAGTGATCTTCCGGTGCATTGCTGCTCCGGACGCCCAATTTGCAAAAGCTCCATAATAAGGACGCCTAGGAAACTCCAGGGAATCCTTGGGAACGTTAGGTTATGAGTTCAAAGGGAAACTGATAGCAAACAACTTACAAGCGCACGGATGACACCTAAGCACCTGTAAGTACGCGCAAGAAACGCACCTCAGTCCCTCGTTTAGTCCCTAGTCCCCAACTAGTCCCCGGTCCCTCGTTAGTCCCCTGTCCCCTGTTTACGTCCATACCGGAGCACTGTTTTGCTGCCTTTCACACATTCCGATCAAAACCTTGTCTGAAGGTGTCGATCTGGGCGCGAGCGTCTTCCTCGACATGGTCGCCGACGCCTCTGGCGCGGACGAACGCCATCCATGCTGGATTGACTTCGTTCATTGCATCGAGAAACGTGTAGACAATCTGCGCATCGTCGTCCGCGCAAAGCGCACGCAGATCAAGACCCATCAGAAAGG
>Ga0193751_1000996_pt1 | contig 19254 bp, 21 predicted proteins | sample L1c2metaG_FD_143050 | JGI IMG/M metagenome (GOLD analysis project Ga0193751, IMG submission 143050) | Soil microbial communities from a riparian zone of the East river system, Colorado, United States - L1c2 | ecosystem: Environmental > Terrestrial > Soil > Riparian zone | place: USA: East River... | reverse complement strand
AATGTCCGCGTTAGATCGAAGCCTGGTGGCAGCTTTGGGTGGAAAGCGGACATAACGATCCTCCCGATCGGCCCCGTTCTAAAGGGGCTCTGGGACTCTTTCGATCAATCCCTCGTACGCATCGGCTAAGCGCTCGAGCTGCTCGGTCGCGTTACCCTCAAAGGAAGAGCCGTGCATCAGTGCCAGGCGCCGCGGTTGGAGCCGCGCAAGGCGGCGCATCGTCGGCGCCGTTGCCAGCCCGATGCTGGTCGCGTGGAACGCTTCCTCGGCAACCATTGCGAGACCGACGATATCGCTGTTCACCAGCGGCGGGCCGTTCCCAAGGTGGGTGAACAGGTCACCGCAGAACAGCGTGCCGGTCGTCTCCTCGTAAAGCACCTGCGCTTCCCAGCCGTGCGGCACGTGCGGGGTCGCGATGATCCGCACGCGCCTGCCGCCGAGGTCCAGCACGTCGTCATCACCGATGGGCCGCGGCGGCCGGTCCGCCAGATCGTTCAGCGACACCATGCAGCCCAGCGGATTGAACAGGACCTGGGCCTCCGGCGCGGCTTCGAGCCACAAGTTCATTGCGCCACATTCGTCGGATTCGACATGACCGAAGCTGATCCACCGAAGCTGCTCGACGGGCATGATCGTCGAAACGGCCGCTGAGACGAGCGGGAACATCCCGCGCGGACCGCAATGGAACAGGAGCGGCTCCTTGGCGGTGATGAGAAACTGGTTGAAGGTAAAACCCGCAGGCGGCGCGATGTCCCGCACAAAGGTGCTCAGCCGGAAAATGCCGTCCGCGATCTCGGCGACTTCGGTTTTCATGGGCGGGCAAGCTGCGCCGGTCTGTTGTGAGAGTCCATATGCAAGGTCTGGAGAGGGTGGAAAGCAGACATTGGAAATGAGCCCCTATTGAGCCGCGACGGCCTTCGTCGGCAGAGGACGGCGACTTGCCGGCACTAAACGGCTCGACAGTGCCCCCTGCAATTCGCCAATGCGCCCGGTCAGCACGGCGATGTTGCGGTCGCGCTCCTCACGTTCGCCCTTCAACTGGTCGACGCTCAACGCAAAGAGATCGAGCCCAAGCTGCCGGCTCGCCCACTCGATCAATTCGATCTCGTCAGGGCGGTAGCGCTCTCCGTCCAATTTCCGGCCGAGCACCGCAAAACCCTCAAGATCGTGGCCGTGCATCATCGGGAACGCATGAGCCCCATCGATTGCGGTAGTGGCGCCTTCAATGTCGCAAGGCTCAGCGCGGGCTCTGAGCGCAACAGCGACGGCATCATCAGCATGGGCCGTCGGCATCTTGCCCGTCGCGCAGACGTAAGACCCGTCGTCGGCAACGCGATATACACAGCAGGGCACCCCGCTGAACCTTTCCAGCGCGTCGGAAAAGGCGGCTCCCAACCGCGCCGCATCCTTGAAGAAGCCAGCTTCATGCACGAACTTGCGGAGCGCCTGCTCCTTGTTGCGCCACGGGCGGAAGAAAATCGTCGACACATAGTGCTCGACGAACCGGCGAACCGGATGGAACGCGAGGAACACGGCGACCGCGAGACCTGCGCTGAGTAGTGCACCGCCTTCCCACCCTTCAAGCGCAAGCAATTGATGCAGTGCCCACTCCGCCAGCGCAAAGGCAGCCAGCAGAATCCCGCTTACGCTGCCATAGACCAGCGTACGATTCAGCGTGAAGCCCACGTCAATCACTCGATGTCGCAGGATTGCGTACACGAACAGCAGCGACCCAAACATTCGGCACATGCTGGAGGCAGCCGTCAGCGCGCGTGGATTAGCTTTGGAACTGGTGTCGAACACGATGAAGAGCGAATTGCTCAGAAGAATGAGGCTCAGAGCCAGCAGTAGCAGAACGACCCGGTGTCTGCTCTCCGCTGTGCCGCGACGCCAGCCGACTGTCAGAATGCCAATTGCTAGTGCAAATGGTGACAAGCCGGATGGCACGCTAAGCGACCTGTCGACGAAGTAGACCCAGCTGGGAAACAGGCCGAGTGGAAATACTAAGTCGACTGCGAATGTCACCGCCGCAACAGTGAACGCCAACCAAAATGCCTGCTTGGCCCATGGCGGAACGCGGATTTGGGCTTCCGTCAGGAAAGCCATAGCGAACAAGGGCAGGGCGAGTTGGCCTAAATAGAACAAGGTGTCGACGCCTGCATTCCACATCCCAAATGGAAGCGGTGTGAGTGGCAACCAGTTTGCGGGGAATGGCATCAAGGCGATGAGTCCCAGCCCAAGCAGGAAGCTGCTGCGGCTGCGGCCGCGCCAAAGGATGAAGATGCCAACCAAGCAAATCAATATGCGCACGCTGTCGTCGAGCAGCCTGTCGAGCCGGTTCGGCACGGCCATCGGCGGCGTTGTCGCGCGGTTCACGAGCAGGGTCATGGGGGTAGCTACGCCGGGTGAAACGCGGACGAAGTGCAGCGTCTCGCCTGCCACAGGGATCTGGCGGAATACGAACCGATTGGAGGGTCGCAGAAGGTCGCCAGTGCTAATCCCGAGTGCCGCAGCCCGCGAGCCGGGTTCGACCGACTGCACCCGGACGTCCACCCCATCCGGAGCAAAAATCATGCCCCAGCTGCCGCCCACTTCGGGATTGAAGTAGGAATAGCGGATCTCAAGCAGGTTTGAGCCGAGCGCAACGAACAGGATGTATGCGGCAAAGGTGATCCAGGCCGCGTTTGCCCGCCAACGCCTTACCGGCGGATCGGCCCCAACCTGCATCATGACACCACTCCGCTGCCCGCGGGTAGTCGCTTCGGCAAATGAAAATGCATGAGAGCGCCCCCGACCGAGACGGTACGCTCATTCAGATGCATTGGCTAATGTCTGCTTTGGGTCGAAAGCTGACGTTAGGTCCTACCGGCACGGGCTCAGGAATTGAAAGAGCGAAACGAGGGCTAAGCTGCGCAGCACACACGAGGTGCGCGCACACCGGTCGACTGTTATACTGACACTGGTCGGCGCATGGGGGAAGGCGGATGCCACTGCCGCACAATTTCATTCGAAGCACCATTACGTTGCTGGCGGCTGCCATTGCCACGCCACTGTTTGCAATGCTGGCCGGCGTGAGTGCAGGTTCGGCGCCGGCGGCACAAAGCACGACCGTCGGGCAAACTGCCCCGCAGCCGTCGCCCCTGCAGACGGCGCCGCAGCCGATCATGCGCAATCCCTACGGGCGGCCGCCAATGCATCCCCCAAAGGGCCCTGGCCCGGGCGGCGGCGATCAGCCCGACCAGTTCACCGCTCTCTCGTTCATCGTGAAGACCGGCGACGATGATTTGAGAACGTACAGCAACGCCTGGATAGACTTCACCTTTGCAGACCAGAGCGGGCTCAAATGTGATCTGAAAGAGAAGTTGCGGGACGGGTGGGGCAACGGCTCGACGCATGACGAGGACATACCCGTGTGCGTCTTGCCCTCGCCAATGACTCTGGACCAAATCAAGTCGGCCCAGATTATCCTCAATTATCACTCTTTCAGCACTGATTTCGAAACGGACGACAACTGGAATGTCGACTCGGTGCACATCGACGCGATCAATTCAGCGACACATTCCCAGACATGCCTGATTGACGAAGCCGGCGATCCGCTCGTGCGGTTGAAAAATGTTCTCCACCCGTGGGATTTTTTTGCGGACCAGCCAAGCGACTCGTTCGATCTTGGCCACCATCCGAGTACCTGCTGACGACCTCCTAATGGCAGGAATGGGTCGAAAGCGGACATTACGGCCGCCGCGACACCAAGCGATCTTATGTGAAATGCGGTTCGAGCCCCTTAGCGCCGCCCGGCAATCCTACCCGCCTATTGCCTAAACAACGTGTCCGCCTGCTTGGAAAGCCAGCCAGCCACTTTGTCGGAGAACATACCCGCGAGGATGCCAATGCCCGTGAAGGCCATGTAATTGCTGCCCGCGCCCTCGCCCGATGAACCGGAGCCGAGCACGGCCGTCCCGCTCAGAAGTACCACGTAGACGCAGAGCGCAATCATTCCTCCAAGAACAATACGCTTCGCCGGATGTGCGTCGACGGTCTCTGAAATCGTGTTTTTCGGATAGATGATGAGAATGAGGGTGATCAGCAGCGCGCCAAACAGGCCTGACACAAAGCTGAGTAGAATCTGGAGCAGCGCCGGTGGGAACTGGACGAAGAAGCTTCCGCCAACCATCCAGGGTTGGAGCAGCACATCCATGTCACCGAAGCTGCGAAGTACTTTCTGCTGGTCAGACGTAAGGGTACGGAACTGCAGCTGCTCCTGAACGGCCGCGAGATGGGACTGTGCGCCGTTCAACTTGTTCTCGTCGGCGATGTAGGTCTGCAGAGTCGACATGAACTGCTGCGCCTCATCCTTGCCTTCCGTAAGCAGCCGCGTCGCAGATTTTCCGCTGGCGGAATCTGGTGCGCATTGTTGAACCTGGTTTGCGGCGATGGCTCGGGAACGCGGTGTCGCATCGGTTGGCAGCGACACATCGCATTGGTTCAACTTCATGATTTGTCTGGCGGTGGACTCGAACTCACCCCAAGCGAGATCGGCGTCTCGCTGTGCTTCGTCTGCCGCTGTCTGATCGGAGCGGATCGCCTCACTCGTTTTCTGCGCGTCATTCCGGAGAGTCGGAATCGCAGCCTGATTGTCGTTGGCGTCCTTGCGCAGTGAAAGCGCAGAGCTGTACCCGATCGACAGCTGCTCAGCCTTCATCCGGGTGATGACATCCTGCTGCGCAGTTGCCACCATCATCGTTACGAGAAAGAAGAATGCGATTGCGGCTACACCTAGCGCATCGCCAATCCGCGCCAGTGCCCACATCGGGTCCCCCCATTTAGGCGGCTGATCCATTTCGTTTCCCCGGTTATCGCCCCTGCGAACACCAGGCGCGCAAACGTTCGCGCCGGTGCCGCATGGATCTGGTGACACGCTGATCTGACGCTACTTCGTACTACCTGTCCTCTTGTGGACTGTCCGCCTGCATGTGCGATGTGCAGAACGCACACACTTTCTCCTGACTTTCAAACGATGACGCGTGGCGGCGTGAGTGATCGGTGCAGTGGCGCTTGCATTTACAGCAGAACCGGAGAGCACTTCGATTCCCGTGATCGGATGAATTTCCCAAACTGTAGCGCGCCAATTACTCGGACCGCCGGGATTACTGTTTTCTGCTTGAGGCCTGTGTTCAAAATCGCCGAACAACCAGCCGGTGACGCGCACTCTGTGGCCAATGAGCATCTTGTGCAGGGCCGAAGTGGACCAATCGACACCCTCGGCTTGCATTTTGGTTCGCCAACGGGGCGTCACCTCAACGATCACTCTTTGTCGTGGCGAAGCCGAAGCGTCCAGTCCGAGTTCGATATGCGTGTCCCGATGGGGTGGATCTTTGGCATGGCAATTTACGGACTCAATGCCCCCAATCTTGACGTTGATTACGACGCCCTCGAAGACGGCGCCGTTTGCAGGATTCCAACGATTCAAATCGGGCCCGGGAGCAAGTACGGCGCCCAGTGTGGCGGCCCGATCGACCCTATCCGGTGTCGGTGCGTCTTCCCGGTTTTTGAGGGGATTGAGCTGTTTCGCGAGCGCTTGTTTTGCGTCCCCTTCTAGGGGGCAAGCTTGGGCAAGCGCAGTCGTGGAGAACAGCGCAAAAGCGCTGGCTGCGAGCAGTGACGCGGTCAAACTTGGCAGGGGCCCGAATTTCTTCCTTTGAGGCATGGTCGACCTCCGAAGTTCCGAGCAGGCGCTGATCGTATCACATTGTGAACTCATGTCGATTTGTTATTGGTGCTTCGCCGGATCGCTGAAGGAAGCGGCGCAATGCCGAAGACCATCGTCATTTGCTGTGACGGGACCGGCAATGAAATCGGCCCCAACATTTCCAATGTCCTGAAGCTGTTCAGGATCGCCGTGAAGGATGAGCGGCAGCATGTTTTCTACGACCCGGGGATCGGCACGATTGCAAAGCTCGCGACCTGGAGTCGGGTCAGGCAGAATCTGAGCGAAGTCTTCGGTCTCGCTACGGGCTACGGGCTCGATGATAACATCATCGATGCCTATTCATATTTGTGCGGCACGTATGCCGAAGGTGACCGGATCTTCCTCTTTGGGTTCAGCCGTGGAGCCTACACGGTTCGGGCTGTCGCGGGCATGATCGACATGATCGGACTGCTTCGACCCGACCAGTTCAACATCGATGATTACGCGCTTACCGCCTACAAACGCGCCGCCGAACAGCATGAACTCAAAATAGCCTGGCAATTCGGCAAGATTGCCGGCGGGCGCAGCGTGACAATCGACTTCATGGGTGTCTGGGACACAGTCGCTTCAGTTATCGTGCCGCGCCCCGATCGCATGTACATCCCCAGCCTCGAATTCCTGCCATACACTGCGCAGAATCCGCGGGTGCGTGTCTTCCGTCAGGCCTGCGCGATCGACGAGCGTCGCGCGATGTTCAGACTATACCATTGGCTCGAGGGCAAGCTGTTCAAGCCGGACCCGTTTTCAGACAAGGGGAGCATGGCTCAGGACGTTAAGCAGGTTTGGTTTGCAGGCGTGCACGCGGACATCGGCGGCGGCTATCCGGAAAGCGAAAGCGCGATTTCGAAATTCCCGCTGATCTGGATGATCGACGAGGCCGTGAAGCATGGCTTCAGGATCGACCAATCGATGTTCGATCACCTAGCGCTCGGTCAGTCAGAAGAGCACGGCCTTTATGATTATGTCGCCCCGAATTTCGCCGGCAAGATTCATCGATCGCTCAAATGGCTTTGGTGGTTACTCGAGATCATTCCGAAACGAACCAAATACCGTGAGTGGGCCCGGCCGTGGTCGTTCACGGGTTTGTATATTCCGTGGGGAGAGCCACGCGCCATTCCGGATGATGCACTTGTGCATCAGTCGGTGATCGATCGGCTCGACGAAAAGGAAACGGGCTACGACCCACCGAATCTACCGGCGCAACGAGTCATCGTGCCAACCGATCTTATGTGAAACGGGGTTCGAGTCCTCACGCGGCGACCGGCTACTGGATCTCAGGATCTGACCGTTTCAGCTCCAAGGGCCAGCCATGACAAAAGCGTGAAAATGGCGCATTTCGGCGGACCCCACCGATAACACAAAAAGCGTTGTATCTCAATGAGATAGCTATGGCGGAGCGGGAGGGATTCGAACCCTCGATACGGTTTTGCCGTATACTCACTTTCCAGGCGAGCGCCTTCGACCACTCGGCCACCGCTCCGCATGTCCCGGAAAGGGCGCCCATCTAAGGGGGTGTGGCGCGTCCGGCAAGGTTGCCGGGGATACCGCTGCCGCTTACGTGCGCTTGCCATGACCCCCGCCGAACGCCTGTCGGGCCGGATGCCCTCCGACGCGGATATCGAAGCGATCGCGCGGCGCACACTCGATCGCCTGCCGTCGCCATTCGCCGAGAGCCTGGGTGACGTCGTGCTGCTGATCGAAGATCTGGCCGATGCACAAACTGCGCGCGGCCTGGGCCTTAAGCATCCAATGCAATTGAGCGGCCTCTATCAAGGCGTGCCGCTCAATCACCAAAGCATCAGCCAGTCGGGCATGCTGCCCGAGCGCATCACTTTGTACAGCCGGCCGATCCTCGCCGAATGGCGGTCGACGCGGTTCAGCCTCGAGCAGCTCGTCGCGCACATCGTGATCCATGAGGTCGGCCATCATTTCGGCTTTTCCGATGACGACATGCACGCGCTCGAGGACGGCGCCGAGTGAGGCCGCTGCTGCGCTTCGAAGGGGTGGCGTTGCGCCGCGGCGGCAGGCTGCTGTTCGAGGACCTCGACCTTGCTGTTGGTCCCGGGGAAGCGCTGCACATCGCCGGTCCAAACGGCAGCGGGAAGTCGAGCCTGATCCGGCTTGCGGCCGGTTTGCTGCGCGCCGAGCGCGGGCGGGTCGATCGGTCGCCATTGGCGCTGGCCGACGAGCATCTCGCGCTTGACCGCGAGCTGCCGCTCAAGCGCGCGCTAAAGTTCTGGGCGACATCGGTAGACGAAGCGCTGAACGCGCTGGCCCTAGCGCATCTTGCCGACGTTCCGGTCCGTTTGCTGTCGTCGGGCCAGCACAAGCGCGCGACCCTGGCGCGCGTCGCCACGTCGCGCGTGCATTTGTGGCTACTCGACGAGCCGCTGAACGCGCTCGATGCGGATGGCGCGGATCGCCTTGCGGACCTGATCGGACGCCATCGCGGATCGGGCGGCGCGGTGGTCGCCGCCTCGCACCAGGCGCTGCCCGGCGATTGGCGCCGACTGGAGCTCAAGCCATGATCGGTGCGCTGATTTGGCGCGACCTCCGGCGCGGCTTCACCGGCGCCGCCTGGCTGCCGATCGCCTTCTTCCTGCTCATTGCGACGTTGATGCCGTTCGCGATCGGCCCCGATGCGCGGCTGCTCGGCCGAATCGGCCCGGGCGCCTTGTGGATCGCCGCGCTGACCGCCGCTCTGCTGCCGATCGAGCGCCTGATCGAGCCCGATCGCGCCGATGGCGTGCTCGACCAGCTGACGCTTCACGGGCAGGCCGAGGAAACGGTCGCGGTCGCCAAGATCGCCGCCCACTGGCTGACGTTTGGGCCGTTGCTAATCGTCGCGGCATTCCCCGCTTCGGCCCTGCTCGCGCTCGATTCCGCCTTGCTCAAGCGAGTCCTCGTTTCGCTATGGGTCGGCACACCCGGACTGGCAGCGCTCGCCGTCGCGATCGCGGCGCTGACCGCGGGCCTGCCGCGCGCCGGATCGCTGGCCGGGTTGCTGCTCCTGCCGCTCGCCGTTCCGTTGCTGATCTTTGGCGCGACCGTCGGGCTCGACGGCGGCAATGCCGCGCTTTCGCTCGAGGCGGCGATGTCGATCGCGCTCGTCGCCGGCGCTCCGTTCGTCACGGCCGCCGCGATCCGAGCGTCTAGGACTTAGACCACCTCGCGAAAATCGCGGTAGGCAGCAGCAATCCCCTCGCTTCTTCTCGCATCGCCATTTCGCCCATTTCGACATTGCCACCGAGATCGCGAAGCGTCTGCTGGACCAGCTCGCCGATGGCGAGCGCGGACATGCGTACCGCGTAAACGGTGAGCACCAGGAAGCGGCTGTTCTCGTCGAGCAACTTGCGGCAGTCGGAGAGCAAGGGCGCGAGATGTTCCTCGAGCCGCCACAACTCGCCTCCGGGCCCGCGCCCGAACTTGGGCGGGTCGAGCAGGATTCCATCGTAGCGCCGGCCGCGCCTCACCTCGCGCGCGGTGAACTTGGTCGCATCGTCGACGATCCACCGGATCGGGCGGTCGTCCAACTTCGACAGGCGCGCATTGTCCTTGCCTTGCTCGACCGATTTCTTCGACGCATCGACATGGACCAGACGCGCCCCGGCCTGGCTCAGCAAAAGCGTCCCGACGCCGGTGTAGCCGAACAGATTGAGGACCTCGGCATCGGCGGAGCGCTCGCGCATCCAGTCCCATTGCGGCGCCATATCGGGGAAGAAACTCAGGTGCCGGAACGGCGTCAGCGAGGCGTGGAAGAGCACATTCTCGCGCGATAGCGCCCACTCGCGCGGTACGGGCCGGTGCTGGACCCAGCGCCCGCCGCCTTCTTCGTCGCTGCCCGGGACGAAGGTCGCGTCGGGGTCCCAATCCTCGCTCGCCGGCGCCCACATCGCCTGCGGGTCGGGACGCACGACCGTCACCGGCCCGTAGCGTTCGAGCTTCTGGCCGTTGCCGCAATCGATGAGGCCCCAGTCGGCCCACGGCTCGGCAATGATCGTCGTAAGATCGCTCACGCGGCGAGAGCGAGCTTCGCGCCGACCGAGGCAACCGCGACCGGGCCGTTGAGCAGCGCCCGCCCCGCGGCCCGTGCATCCTCGACCGTCACGCCGCGAATCTGGCCGAGCAGCTCATCAAGCGTGAGGACGCGCCCGAACACCTCGATCGAGCGCGCCATGTGATCGGCGCGGCCCTGTGGCGTTTCCAAGGCCATAAGCAGCCCGGCTTCGACTTGCGCGCGTGCACGCTGCAGCTCGGCTTCGCTCAATTTGTCGGCGGCCTCAGCCAGGACCTGCCGCGCGAGCTGGACCGATTCCGCGGCGCGCGCCCGCTCGGCCGCGCAGCCGATGCCGACCATGCCGGCGTCGTCGAACGCCTGGGTCCAGGCGTAGATCGAATAAGCGAGGCCGCGCTCCTCGCGCAGTTCCTGGAACAGCCGCGATGAGGTGCCGCCGCCCAGCGCCTGGACGAACAGCGACAGCGCCGGCATGCGCTCGTCCGCGGCGCGAAGCCCGGGGAAGCCGAGACACCAATGCGCTTGCTCGAAGCTCCGGCGGTCGTTGCGGGCGCCGCCGGTAAAGCGCGCCTCGGCGATGGCCGGCTCCGGACGCGCGGCCATGTCGCCGAACAGCCTCTCGGCGATGCTCAGCAGGTCGTCGGCGTCCACCTTGCCGCTGGCCGCGAGGATCAGCCGCGACGGCGCGAACTCCCGCCCGATCCAGTCGACGCAATCCTGCCGAGTCACCGCGCGAACACTCGCTTCGCGCCCGAGCACCGATCGCCCGATCGTCTGCGCTTCGAACGCCGCCTCGAACAAATGATCGTGGACGAGGTCGTCGGGCGAATCGACGCTCTCGCCGATCTCCGACAGGATCACTTGCTTCTCGCGTGTCAGGTGCTCCTCGTCGAAATGCGGAGCGCGCACGAGGTCGGCGACCAGTTCGGCAACCAGGGGCAGGTCGCGGCTGAGCGCGCGGCCATGGAAGACGGTCTGGTCGCGCGCGGTCCACGCGTTGAGGCTTCCGCCGACATCCTCGATCGCCTCGGCCAGCGCGCGCGTGTCGCGCCCGCCCGCGCCCTTGAACACCATATGCTCGACCAGATGCGCGAGGCCGTTCAGCGTTTCGGGCTCGGAGCGAGAACCAACTCTGGCGTAGAGCCCGAGCGCGATCGATTGCGCGCCGGGCAGCGGATCCGCCGCGACGGTGACGCCATTGGGCAGGATGTGGAGTTGGGCGCTCATCTTTTGGGGGTTTTGTCCTTCAGCCGCTTTCTCACCGCCAGCCCATAGATGACCAGCGCGATTCCCGCGAACGCGAACCAAGTAGCGGCGTAACCGCGATTGCGCGCGGGTGTGACTGAAACCTGATTCTCTGCCGAAGGCCGGGCACTTCCGTCGAGACCTGGTGCCGGACTGTCGGCGACCAACCTCATGCGCGTCCTTGGATCCTTCACTATGAAACCACTGACGAGTCCACCGTGCCACTCGGGTTTCGCATTTGGGTTCTTCGACCAACCGAGCTCGACGCTCATTCCCGGCCCTTCGGCGCCGGTCGTGCAGTCGACAATGATCAAATACCCGGGCTCACCTTCGCGATTCTCCCCGGCGGCCGTGCGCTTCGAAACGGGCCGAAGGCAGTTTCCGGTCGCATAGCGCATTAAGGGCAATTCGCTGTTGGTGATCGGTATAGTCGGAAACGTGATCGGCGGCTGCGCCTGCGCTGCTCGGTAACGGTCGACAAGTAACTGGTTCTCATTCGCTCGACCAAGCTGCCAGACTCCTAGCCAGACCAACGCGGCCACGGCGGCGGCCACCACGAAGGTCGGGATGACAGGCAGCCTTTTGATCATTCGACAATCCGCCCTTCTCGCGCGCGATGCTTATATTCCTGCGCGAGCAGCAACGCCTTGCCGAGCCTCAAACCGCCGATGGTCAGTGCCGCCGCGATCGGGATCCAGATGAGATGCACCCACCATGGCGGCTCGGCGGCGGCATCGAGGACCAGCGCACTGACGGTGACAATCGCGCCGACGATCAGGATCAGGAAGGCCGCGGGGCCGTCGCCGACGTTGAACGCATCGAAATCGAGCCCGCAGGCGCGGCATTTGTGCGCGAATTTCACCCAGCCGGCGAACAGGCCGTGCGCTCCGCAGCGCGGGCAGTTTCCACGAAGGGCCGACGCCACAGGCGGCGGCTCTGTCACCCCGCGTGCGGCGCGCCCCAGCCGCCCCAGAGATAGATCGACGTGAACAGGAACAGCCACACGACGTCGACGAAGTGCCAGTACCAGGCGGCCGCCTCGAAGCCGAAATGCTGCTTGGGCGTGAAGTCGCCCCGGTACGAACGAACCAGACAGACCGAGAGGAAGATTGTGCCGACGATCACATGGAAGCCGTGGAAGCCGGTCGCCATGAAGAAGGTCGAACCGTAAATGCTGCCCTTAAACGGGAACGGCGCATGGGCATATTCGTAGGCCTGGACGCTGGTGAAGGTCAGGCCGAGCAGGATCGTCAGCCATAGTCCGAGCTTCAGCCCGTGGCGGTCGCCGTGGATCAGCGAATGATGGGCCCAGGTGACGGTCGTTCCCGAGCACAGCAGGATCAAGGTGTTGAGCAGCGGGAAACCCCACGGGTTCAAGACTTCGATGCCCTTGGGCGGCCACACGCCGCCGACCGCGACCGACGGGAAAATCGCCGAATCGAAAAAGGCCCAGAACCAGCCGAGGAAGAACATCACCTCCGAGGCGATGAACAGGATCATCCCGTAGCGCAGGTGAAGCTGGACGACCGGCGTATGATAACCGGTATGCGCCTCCTTGATGGTGGTGGACCACCATTCGAACATGGTGAGAAGGATGCCCGCGACGCCCAGGCCCAGCACGAACTTCCCGTACGGATTATCGTGCAGGTACATCACGAACCCGCCGAAGAAAGCGAACGCCGCGATCGCGCCGATCAGCGGCCAGATGTTCGGGTCCACCAGGTGATAATCGTGTTGCTTGCTCGCGGCCATTTGGCGGGCTTTCCCTCGTTCGAATTGCACCGCCTCTAGCGAGCGGTTCCGACAGTTTCCACCGGATAAAATGTGTAGCTCAGGGTGATTTCGTGGACGTCTTTGGTGTCGGGGTCCTTCTCGATCGCCGGATCGACGAAAAAGATCACCGGCATGTCCACGGTCTGCCCCGGCTTCAGGGTCTGCTCGGAAAAGCAGAAGCACTGGATCTTGTTGAAATACTTGCCGACCGTGCCCGGGCTGACGTTGTACGCGGCCTGGCCGACGATGGTTCGCGCCGAAAGGTTCTGGGCGCGATAGAAGATCTTGGTCTGCGCCCCGGGCGCGACCTCGACCGCATTCTGCTCGGGCTCGAAGCGCCACGGCAGGCCGGGATGGACGTTCGCGTCGAACTGGACCTTGACCTCGCCGGCGACCGCGCCGGGCGCGCGTTCGGCGCGCCGCGGAGTCCCGTCAAACCCCGTCGCTTCGCAGAACATCCGGTAAAGCGGCACCGCCGCGAAGGCGAGCGCGAGCATGAAGGCGCCGATCACGCCCAGAATGCGCGCGGTCTTTCGGTTCTTGCCGGTCGCGGTCACCAGTTGATGCCCGTCTTGGCGATGGTGATGAAGAACAGGAGGACGACGAACGCTGCGAGCAGCAAGGCCATGATCCGCGCCCGCTCGCGCTGACGCTTACGGATCATCTCGTCTTCTTCGCTCACCATGGCAGCCACCGGTCGGCGACCAGCACGGTGAGCAAGGCGAACAGATAGAAGACCGAATAAGCGAAAAGATGCTTCTCCGGCTCCATTTGGGCCGGCTCGGTCGCGCCGTTGCCGGCGACGCGCGCGGCGAGCACCAGGAAGACGAAGCTCAAGATCGCGGCCGAGACTCCGTAGATGGCGCCGGCCAGCCCAAGCGGCCAGGGCGCGACGGCGGCGGCGGCCATCGGCGCACTGTAAAGGACGATCTGGCGCCGCGTGTGCTGGATGCCGGCGACCACCGGAAGCATCGGGATTCCCGCCGCGGCGTAATCCGAGCGGACGAACAGCGACAGCGCCCAGAAATGCGGCGGGGTCCACAGGAAGATGATCGCGAACAATAGCAGCGGCAGGGCGGCGACATGGCCGGTCGCCGCGACCCAGCCGATCAGCGGCGGAAACGCGCCGGCGGCACCGCCGATGACGATGTTCTGCGCGGTGCGCGGCTTCAGCCACACGGTGTAAATCAGCACGTAGAACAGGATCGAAGCGGCGAGCAGAGTCGCGGCGAGCCAGTTGGTCGCAAGCCCCATCAGCAGCACCGAGAAGAAGGCAAGCCCGACCCCGAAGTGGAGCGCCGACTGGCGGTCCATCCGGCCGGCGGGAAGCGGCCTGTTGGCGGTGCGCCGCATCTTCGCGTCGATGTCCGCCTCGTACCATTGGTTGAGCGCGCCGCACGCGCCCGCGCCCAAGGCAATGCACAGGATCGCAGTGAAGCCGAGCGCGAACGGCGGGAGCTCCGGCGCGGCCAGCAGCCCGCACAGCCCGGAAAAGACGACCAGGCTCATCACCCTGGGCTTGGTCAGCGCGAGGATGTCGCGCCAGTCGGCCGGAAGCGCGGCGGGATTGGTCATCTCTAGGGTGGGCACGAGCGCGCCTATAAGACGTTGCGCAAGTGAGGAAAAGCCCGAGGGAACGACGCTGTGGCGCGGTTCATCCCGCCTTTGCTATGCGCCTCGCCCATGATTCGGACCATGCTCATCGCCGCGCTTGCCGCGGCCGCCGCTCCCACCTTCGCCCAGCCCGCGCCACCTGCTCCCAAGGACGCGCTGGTGCCGGTCGCGATCGACACCAGCCTGGGTCGAATCGTCGTCGCGCTCGACCAGGCCCACGCGCCGATCAGCACCGCCAACTTCCTCCATTATGTCGATACCCACCGCTACGACGGCGAGACCTTCTACCGCGCGATGCCGTACGGGAGCGGCGGGCTGATCCAGGGCGGCGTGCGCAGCGACACCCGCAAGATCTATCCGCCGATCGCGCACGAGCCGACCAGCCAAACCGGCCTCCACAATGTCGCGGGGACGATCGCGATGGCGCGCCTGGCTCCGGGCTCGGCGACATCCGACTTCTTCATCATGACGGTCGATATCCCGGCGTTCGACGCGGGCGGCATGGACACGGACGGTTTCGCCGCCTTCGGCCACGTCATCGAAGGCATGGACGTCGTCAAAGCCATCTTCGCATCACCGGTCTCGGCGACCAAGGGCGAAGGGGCGATGACGGGCCAGATGCTCGATCCGCCGGTCAGGATCATCAAGGCGGCGCGGTTAGCCCAGAAATAGAAAAAGGCCCCGGCGTGCCGGGGCCTTTCCTTCGACGCGGCGCGGCGGCCTAATCGATCCGCGGGAGCGTCGAATATTGGTGGAACGGCGGCGGGCTCGACAGCGTCCATTCGAGCGTCGTCGCGCCTTCGCCCCACGGGTTGTTCGGAGCCCTCTTGCCGGCCGCGAGCGACCAGAACAGGTTGATGAAGAACACCGCAACGCCGGCGACCGTCACCATGTAGCCGATGGTCGCGATCTTGTTCCAATAGGCGAAGGCCGGCGTGTAATCGGGAATGCGCCGCGGCATTCCATCGAGCCCCAGGAAGTGCATCGGGAAGAACACCACGTTCACGCCGACGAACATCAGGAAGAAGTGCAGCTTACCGAGCGGTTCGTTGTACAGTTTCCCGCTCATCTTCGGGAACCAGTAATAGAAGCCGGCGAAGATCGAGAAGATCGCGCCCAGGCTCAGCACATAATGGAAGTGCGCGACCACGTAATAGGTGTCCTGCATGTAGGTGTCGACGCCGCCATTGGCGAGGACGACTCCGGTCACTCCGCCGACGGTGAACAGGAAGATGAAGCCGATCGCGAACAGCATCGGCGTCTCGAAGGTCAATGAGCCGCCCCACATGGTCGCAATCCACGAGAAGATTTTGACGCCCGTCGGGACGGCGATGATCATGGTCGCGGCGGTGAAGTACATCTTTTCATCGACGCTCATGCCAGTCGTGAACATGTGGTGCGCCCAGACGACGAAGCCGATCACGCCGATCGAAACCATCGCATAGGCCATGCCGAGGTAGCCGAAGATCGGCTTGCGGCTAAACGTGGCGATGATCTGGCTGACCATCCCGAACCCCGGCAGGATCATGATGTAGACCTCGGGGTGGCCGAAGAACCAGAACAGGTGCTGGTAGAGCACGACATTGCCGCCGCCCGCCGCGTCGAAGAAGGTCGTGCCGAAATTGCGGTCGGTGAGCAGCATGGTGATCGCGCCGGCGAGCACCGGCAACGCGAGCAGCAGCAGGAAGGCGGTGACCAGCACCGACCACACGAACAGCGGCATTTTATGCAGGGTCATGCCCGGCGCGCGCATGTTGAAGATGGTGGTGATGAAGTTGATCGCGCCAAGGATCGAGCTGGCGCCGGCCAGATGCAGCGAGAAGATCACCATGTCGACGGCGGGCCCTGACGACCCCGAGGTCGACAAGGGCGCATAGAGCGTCCAGCCGGTCCCCGCGCCAAGCCCGGTGCCGCCCGAGACGAAAGTCGATCCGAGCAGCAGGAGGAAGGACGGGACCAGCAGCCAGAAGCTGATGTTGTTCATCCGCGGGAACGCCATGTCGGGCGCCCCGATCATCAGTGGGACGAACCAATTGCCGAAGCCGCCCATCATCGCCGGCATCACGGTGAAGAACACCATGATCAGGCCGTGCGCGGTGATCAGGACGTTCCAGTGATGCGTCCATTCATCGAAATTGGCGGTGCCCGCGCCGATCGGCCAGGCGCGGTTCAAGACCTGGATGCCCGGCTCCATCAGCTCCCAGCGCATGATCCCGGAGATCGCGCCGCCGATCACGCCCGCGGTGATGGCGAAGATCAGATAGAGCGTGCCGATATCCTTGTGGTTCGTCGACATGAACCAGCGGGTGAAGAAGCCCGGCTTGTGATCCGCATCGTGATGCGCGTCATGCGCGTCGTGCGGCTTCAAGTGGAGGGCGTCGGCGGTGGTGCTCATGGGTTACGGATCCGATTGCTTAATGGGCTGCGGGAGCGGCGTTGGCGGGCGTTGCGGCCGCAGGCTGGGCCGCTGCGGCAGCTGTGGGCGAGGCGGTGCTGACCGGTGAGATCGCGGTGCTGTCCGGCGCGGACGGTGCGGCGCCCGGCATGTGCCCGCCCTTCGACGCGATCCATTGTTGGAACTGCGCCGGCGGGACGACCTCGACGGCGATCGGCATGAAGCCGTGGCGGGCGCCGCACAATTCGGAGCACTGGCCGAAATAGACTCCCGGCCGGTCGATCTTGGCCCAGGTCTCATGGAGCTGGCCTGGGTTGGCGTCCTGCTTGATCCAGAATGCGGGCACCGCGAAGCTGTGGATCACGTCGTCGGCGGTGACGATGAACTTCACCACTTTGCCCGCCGGAAGCACCATCCGCTCGTCGGCCGCGAGCAACGGCGGCCCGTCGTCGTCGGTCCGGGCGCGCTGGCTGGCCTGGCGGGTCGGGTCGTTCCTCTCCTTCAGCATGTAGCTGTCGAAGCTGACGCCGTTATCGGGATATTCGTAGGTCCAGTACCATTGGTGGCCGGTGACCTTGACGGTCAGGTCCGCGGGCGGCGGCGTGTAGGTATGGCGCAGCAGACGGATCGACGGGATCGCGATCGCGACCAGGATCAGCACCGGCACGAGCGTCCAGATCACCTCGATCGTCGTGTTGTGCGAGTTGCGCGAGGGCACCGGGTTGGCGCTGCGGCGGTATTTGGTCAGCGCAATCAGCAGCAGGATGAGAACGAACGCGCTGATCACGGCACACAGCGGCAGTAGCCAGTAATCATGGAAATAGACGGCTTCCTGGCCGATCGGCGTGACCTGCGTCTGGATGCCCTTGCTGCCGTTGGGCTCGCCGACGTCGGGGGTCGGGATCATGTGGCCAACCGTGCCGGGAACAATGGCCGGCTGGGCGGCGGCCGGCGTGCCCGGATTCTGGGCCGTGCTGGCGGGCGGAGCAGTCGTCGTCGCAGCTGGGGTGGGCGTTGCTGCCGGCGTCTGCGCCGCCGCTGGTGTAAGCCCGGCCGCGGCCAAGGCGATCGCCCATCCAATCAGTCTCATCTGCACCCCTGGTGACATGCGTTGGGTCCGGGCGAACAGATGCGCGCGCCCGATTTGCGGGCCTCTATAGGCGCGGCTTTCCCGCCCCTCAAGCGCCTGTTCTCCCCTGTTGAAGCAGCCCCTCGCCGGCCCTATTGGCGCTTGCGACGACATGATGACCGATGACGACATTCTCGGCGAGTTCCGCGCCGCCGACGCGCTTCTCGAGGGCCACTTCATCCTGTCGTCGGGCTTGCGGAGCCCACGCTATCTGCAATGCGCCCGGGTGCTGATGGATCCGGCCCGGGCCGAGCGGCTGGCCCGAGCGCTCGCGGCCAAGCTTCCCCCCGAAATCCGCGAGGCAATCGATTCGGTCGTATCGCCGGCAATGGGCGGGGTGATCATCGGCCACGAAATGGGCCGAGCGCTCGGCAAGCCGGCGATGTTCGTCGAGCGGCCGCAGGGCGTGTTTGAGCTTCGTCGCGGCTTCCGCCTCGAGCCCGGCGAACGCGTGCTCCTGGTCGAAGATGTCGTCACCACCGGCCTCTCGTCGCGCGAAGCGATCGCGGCGATCGCCGCCGCCGGCGGCAAGGTGATCGCCGCCGCATCGCTGGTCGACCGGTCGGGCGGAACAGTCGACCTCGGCGTTCCCTATACGCCGCTCATTCGGATCGACGTCCCGACCTACACCGCCGACGCCGTCCCGCCCGAGCTCGCGGCGATCCCGCCGGTCAAGCCGGGGAGCCGAGCAGCCGAGCAGCCGCTTGAGCAATAAGCTCCGCCTCGGCGTCAATATCGACCATGTCGCGACGATCCGGAACGCGCGCGGCGGCGATCATCCCGACCCCGTCCGTGCCGCGCATATCGCGGCCGAGGCCGGCGCCGACGGCATCACCGCCCATCTGCGCGAGGACCGGCGCCACATCACCGACCGGGACATCGACCGGCTGATGGCCGAGATCGACCTGCCGCTGAACCTCGAAATGGCGGCGACCGAGGAAATGCTCGCGATCGCGCTCGCCCACCGCCCCCACGCCGCCTGCATCGTTCCCGAGAAGCGCGAGGAGCGCACCACCGAGGGCGGCCTCGACGCCGCGGGGCAGCACAATCACCTCGCCTATTTCGTCGACAAGCTCAGCGACTCCGGCATTCGCGTCAGCCTGTTCATCGAGCCCAATGAACGCCAGGTCGAAGCGGCGTTGCGGCTTCGCGCTCCGGTCGTCGAATTCCACACCGGGCGCTACGCCCATGCCGAAGGTGACGAGAAATCCACCGAACTGAAGCGGATCAGCGATTGCGCCGCTCTGGCTCAAAAGAACGGCATCGAGCCGCACGCCGGCCACGGCCTGATCTTCGACAATGTCGTGCCCGTCGCCGCGATCCCCCAGCTCGCCGAG
>Ga0193751_1000995_pt1 | contig 19267 bp, 14 predicted proteins | sample L1c2metaG_FD_143050 | JGI IMG/M metagenome (GOLD analysis project Ga0193751, IMG submission 143050) | Soil microbial communities from a riparian zone of the East river system, Colorado, United States - L1c2 | ecosystem: Environmental > Terrestrial > Soil > Riparian zone | place: USA: East River... | reverse complement strand
TCGTCGGTGTCGTACCAGTCATTCGCCCAGTATCCTGGCCATGGGTCAACCATGCTGAACCAATAGCCGTCGTATTGGAAGCGGGGATATCCGCCCACCACGAGGAAGGGGAGGCCGTAGATGCGGAACCCGTGGTCCTGACCAAAATATCCGCGGAAACGATCGTCAGGAATGCGGTAGCCGTTGTAGCCGCCGCGTTGCTGCCAGTTGCGGTGGTCGGAATCCCAGCGTTGTGAGCGATGCTGTTGCCAGGCAGCCTGCTGGACACGCTGTTGTTCGTGCGTCCGCTGGGGGTGTTGATTGCCCCGCTGTTGCTGGGCGTGCTGTTGCTGGTTGTTGCGGTCTTGACGCTCCTTTTGCTGGGCGTGTTGTTGCTTGTTGCTCTGCTCCTGTTGCTGAGCGTGCTGTTGCTGGTTGTTGCGGTCCTGCCGCCGTTGTTGTTGCGCGTGCTGTTGCTTTTCGGCCGGCTGCCGTTGTTGCTGCTGAGCATGCTGTTGCTCGGGCTTGGCTTGCTCGTGCTTGCTCTGTTGCTGTTGGGGATGGTCTTGCTTTGCGCCTTGCTGTTCCTGCTGTGCGTAGGCAGGAGCAGTAATCGCGAGAAGCAAAGACAAAATGGCTGTGCTGGTGATTCCAATTACTTTCATAGGTGCTACCTCCAGAACTACTCGGTACGTATGCTTGCTCTAGCGCAAGCTTCCTGTTGTCGCGTTAATCGCGCTGCCTATGGATTCGCCGGACACGAGAAGTTCAACTCTCCGGTTCTGCTGCCGTCCGGAGGAGTCATCGTTTGAGGCGACCGGTAAAGTGTTGCCGTAGCCTCGGGCTGAAACCGAATTCGTCAATACCCCTTCTTGCACAAGGTAGTCGCGCACGGATCCAGCACGATTCTCAGACAGGGTTTGATTCATCGTATCGCTGCCCACATTGTCCGTGTAGCCGCCGATTTCAATGTTGAGTCCAGGGTAGGCGAGCAGAATGCCGGCAACTTTCGCGAGCTTCTCCCGGGCGCCGGGCTTCAACGAGTATTTTCCGGTGTCAAACAATACGTCGGACATGCTGACGATGAGTCCCCGCGCGCTGTCGCGAGTCTGGAGAATGGAATTCAGCTGCTCGGACAATCGCGCGCGCATCGCCACTTTGTCGGTTTCCGCTTGTTGCGCGTTCTGTAGCGCCTGTTGTGCAGTTACACGGGACTGTTCCGCATCAGCTTGGGCTGCGGAGGCTGCATTGGCTGACGAAGCAGCGTCGGTCCGGGCATTTGCTGTATCAGATTCTGCCTGAGCCTTGGCGGCCTGGGCGTTGGCTGCATCGGATTCGGCCTGAGTCTTTGCCGCTTGAGCTTTCGCGGTGTCGGACTCGGCCTGCTCTTTCTGGCGAATCGCGTCATCGGCCTGCCCCTGCGATTTCGCCTGAGCATCCGCTGAATCCTGACGTTCGTTTGCCAGACCTATCTGGTCCATTTTCTTGACTGCGATTTCGCGGGCATCTTCAGCCGTCTGCACTGCCTCGCGGGCGACCGCGATGAGCGGCTTGTTGTCGATGTGTTTTCTGGTGGCATATTCATCCGCATTGTTCATCAACTGGACAGCGCGCTGATAGCTGTCGCTGGCATACTGCTCGGCGCCCTCGGATTGAGCGATGCGCAGGGCATTTCTCGCCTCGAAGAATTCCAATGGCAATCTGGCATTCAGAACCACGGGGTCGAATTTGTAGCCGGTGGGAATGTAGCCGCCGCGCTCCATGAGTTCGTACTTCGCATTCACGGCCTCGGTAGTTCCCCTGGTGTCATCGCGAACCACGTTTTCAAGGACGACCACGTTGCTGGGTTGCCGCACGGCATAGTAAGGTTCCGCGGTAACAATCAGAGCGAAGGCCTGGAGGTCTGTGGTCACACGCAGTTTGCTGCGATGGTTTTCGCCAACTAATACTTCGCCGAGGTTCATGGCCCGGCCTTCGGGCGAAATCGCCCACAAAACGTAGGTCAGATACTCATTGCCGAAAGTCGTCGGTTTCCGCAGGTTGCCAAATTCGGCTTCGATCGCAATGGATCCCCGCTTACTGTTCACTTCGGCGCTGCCATTCGCTGAGCCCATCAGGTCCGTGCCCGCGAAATCCAGCTTGGTCGAGCCGCTGCGATGCTTGTAGTTGACCGCCTGCACGCTACGGCTGACTACGGTGACGTGGAATGTGGGTGTGTGAGCCATGGGTTCAATGACCACGGTTGCTGGTGAATTGGTTTGAGCAAATGCGCTCATACTGAGGGTGATTCCGACTGCTAATAAAAGCTTTGATTTCAAGGTGTCTCCTTACGGACAGACGTTCGTCCGCCGTGTTGCGTTGTATGTATCTTGTGTGGGTGCGTTGAGGGCTTCTTGGCTGGTTTTCCCTTTACATCATCCTTTACATCCACCTCATCCCTTAGGTGCCAACGTGGATTCGGGAAAGAGAACTAAAGAGTCCGAAAACATTCAGGATCCACAGAACCACGGCGATGACCACGACGCCGTTCAAGATTGATTTGATGGTCCCCTGCATGGGGATGAAGCGATTCACGAGCCACAGGAGGACACCCACCACGATGAGAACTTCAAGCAGTTGAATTAGAGGCATAGCTGTTCACCTTCCTTATTTCGCGGGCTAACACCTCTTATTCGGTAATGGGGCGTTGCCCTGTTAGTGCGTCCGAGAGTTCTTAGGGTCGAATCGGATTGGCGGTAGATAAATAATGACGGGTAAGGACTTTGGTGTCTGAGCAAGATAGCTCACATGCGGAGATTAAGATGGCGATGCCTGCGCCGCAACCTGATCAAATCACCGGTACTTTGGCGCGCCTTGTGCTGCTTAGCAGCGTACTGCTCAGCGGCGCATCGGGAATATCGGCAACGCCCGGTCCCAGGGCATGCATCAGTCCCCAGGAATACTCAAATTCTTCCCCGCAGTTCAAGCAGACCTGGTATGTCCGTTTCTTGATTGTGAACACAGCAGTCCGTTGGCGGTGATGGCATCCGAAAGCAAACTGGAACATTTGAACAAGCGGTTTCATAAATCCTCCGCTCGCTGTCGACGTTCGCAACTTCCATTGGCATCCAGCCAATCTAATAGCGAGCCCACGCCTGCCTGAGCGAGCGCAATTGAGCAATCGGCCGCTCCGTAGTAAAAATTGATCGTGTCGCCATTGGGGTTCATCGTGTATCCGCAGGGGAACACGACATCGTCGACGTCGCCATGGCGTTCGTAGGGAGCCTCCGGCCCAAAGATCCACGAATCGCCTCGCCGCAAACACTTTTCCGGCTTTTCCAAGTCGAAGAGGGCCAATCCCAAGCGATAGAGGCAGCCCGAAGGCGTGTGACGCACTCCATTGTAGAGCACGAGCCATCCCCTCGAAGTCTCGATGGGTGGCGGCGACAGGCCGATCTTGTTTGCGTCCCACCATGCGCCCTTGCGTGCTTCTAACATGAGGCGGTGTCTGCCCCAATAGCGCAGGTCAGGAGAGTAAGAAATCCACATGTGCGAACCCAGGGTCGTCATGGGCCGATGAATCAGCGCCCAGTAGCCATCGATTCTTCGAGGTAAAAGTGCGGAGTCTTTGTCATCGGGTGGCATGATGACGCCGTAACGCTCGAAGGTTCGAAAGTCTTTGGTCAGAGCCAGAGACACTCCGGGGCCGCCACGCGAATAAGAGGTGTAAGTGACCACGTATCGCTGCAGTTCGGGCACGAAAGTGATGCGCGGATCCTCGATACCCCAGATCTCCTCGGGATAATCGTGTGGGCTGGGCATTAAGGTCGGCTCGCGGTCAATTTCCCAGCCATCGACACCGTTGCGAGAGCGTGCGGCGCACAGATGCGACAAACCACGCCGGTCTTCGACACGGCACAGGAGCAAAGTAGTGCCATCCGGCAGGAGGGTTGCGCCGGCATTGAACACGCTGTTGATGGAGTACGGCCAATCCTTGCGCGTGAGGATGGGGTTGCCGGGGTGACGCAGAAGCAGTGGCGGGTAGTGAGTGCGTTCGACGTGCACAAGAGTAGCTTCGGGAGCAGTCATGAATAGTTTTCCGGCCTTTCAGATTTTTGCAGTGAGCGCATTTCGAGGAGTGCCATCAGGAAAGACAACGTGGATTCCGCTCCCTGATTCTGATTGGCGCGGTCGGGATGCAACCCGTCCCGGCAACCGCCGGTTTCAGAATCATAAAGAGCAAGTTGGAGGTCGTTGTCGCCCAGGAACCAGTTGAAAGCCGACCAGGCTTCGCTGCGCCAGCGGCCGTCACCAGTCACGCGATATGCTTGCAAACACGCGGACACCGCGCCGGCAGCTTCAATCGGCTGTTGATCGAAGCGGGCCTTTTCACCGCCCTGGTGATAAAAGCCTTGTGACCCGATGGGGACAAAGTGGTGGTTGGTTTCGCAATGCTGCGTTTTCAACAACCAATCCAGGGCTTCGAGACCGGCGGAAACCATGCGATCATCGGCGCAAGCTGAACCCACGAGCAGCAGGGCTTGGGGTAATCGTGCGTTGCCGTAGGCTACAACGTTCTCGAACCATTTCCAATCCTTGCTGCGGATCGACTCATACATTTCGAGCAATCGCCGGCTGAGTACGAATCTCACCTTCTGCGCGTCGCGGTCTCCAGGATACGAGTTGAGGTATTCCTGAATTCCGAGCAGGGTATAGGCCCAGGCACGAGGGCTGGTGAATTCCAGAGCCGCGGGGAGGGAAAACTCGAGCAGACGTCCGGCAGCACCCCTCATTCCAAGATTTTCAGATCGAGCTAAGAGGGTTCCAAGAGCCCACAAGGCGCGGCCGTGAGAGTCTTCCGATCCCTGATCTTCGGTCCAGCGGTGGTCGTAACCGAGGAAGTTTCGGAACCTTTTCTTTTCCGGATGAAAGGCGTGCTCCAGGAATGCCATGTACCGAAAAGGCCAATCCGGGTTGATGGATTCGCTTTTCCCGAACTGGTCTTTGTCCTTGTCCTTGCCCAGTTGCGCCAGCAGCACTGTGAAAATGAGGGCGCGAGCGTTGTCATCGGTGGTATAGCCCTCGGCTCGATTGGGGATGGTAAAGATCGCGTGCTGCAACATTCCTGTGTCATCGGTTAACGCGTTCACGTGAGTGACTTTTAATGTGGGCAGTTGATTCAGCGTTTTCGGGGTCGCGCGAGCCGAGAACTGGACCCGTGGAGTGTCCATTCGGTCGCTGCGCACCCGGGCAAAACTTTCCATGTAACCTTGCGCGGCTCTTTTCCAGACCATATCGCGCGCGAAGAGGTAGGCGCGTTTACGCATGGCATGGCGCAGCGCAGGCGTATCCAAAAGCTCGATGGTCTTTTGTGCGATAGCGTCGGGATTTTGGAATGGAACCAGGGCGCCCCGGCGGTCGTCCAACAACTCAAGCGCGTGCCAATAGGGAGTCGAGATGATCGCCTTGCCCGCGCCTAAAGCGTAGGCAAGGGTTCCGGAAACCACTTGCGCCTCATAACGATAAGGAGTGATGTAGATATCGGCTGCGCCTATGAACTCGGCCATTTCCTCGGGACTGACGAAGCGGTCGTGGAAGATGACTTGCGGTTCCACTCCCATTTCCTTTGCCAAAGCCTGCAAGCTGGCTCGATACTTGTCCCCTTCGCGACGGAGAATGTGAGGGTGGGTCGCGCCGGCGACAATGTAAGCAACATTTTTGTGTTTGGACAAGATCTGCGGCAGCGCTTGAATGACGTTTTCAATTCCTTTATTGGGCGAGAGCAGGCCGAAGGTGAGCAGCACTGCTTTTCCTTCGACACCAAAGCGGTCTTTGTAGAAATTGGGGTCGAGAAAGGGAAGGTCGGGAACGCCGTGCGGAACCATGTCAATCTTGCTGCCGGGCACCTTATAGATTTCCTGCAAGAACTGGGACGAGAGCTGGCTCATGACAATAAGTCGATCCGAAAGCTCTGCAATCTCTTCCATCACCATGAGTTGGTCAGGATTCGGCTCGCGCAGAACCGTGTGCAGCGTGGTTACCGCTGGCATCTTTAAGCCGCGCAGCAGGTGCAAAATATGGCTTCCGGCCGGGCCGCCGAAGATTCCATATTCGTGCTGCAGGCACACCATGTCGATATTATTGAAATTCAAGAATTCAGCTGCTTCTTGATACGACGCGAGGTCGTCCTGGGCGAGCGACCATCTCACCCGCGCGGGATAGTCATATCCTTCTTCTGTGTCGTTTACGGGCAGGGCCAACAAGCGAGCGGTTCCGTATTCCGCCGATATGGCCGCGCACAGGTCGGTGGTGAACGTGGCAATTCCACAGTGTCGCGGTAGGTAGTTCCCGATCACCGCGATTCGACTTGGCAGCGATGCCTTTGGCCGCAGTCTTGGAGGAGCCGCTGGCACGGCCATAGGGCGTGGGGGGAGGGCTTCGGCTTCCAACGTTTCATCTGGCGGCATGGTGATGGGTAGCGACATTAGTCCTTAACTTCCTAAAAAGTACGGGTGGTGAAAGCGGCCAATTTGCAGGAATTTGCTTCTGTCTAGTATTCAATGAAAGAGGACTTGAGGAATGGTCAAAATTGACCAGATGTCTCATTTCGGCTCAGATCAAGGACTGCCGCACACTCCACGACTGCCGCACACTCCACGTTTTGTCGAGGCAGCAAAGGGCGAAACCGAAGACGGTCAATCTTGACCAGTTGTTTGTGGATGATCTGTGCCATAGTGGTAGGAGCAGATCATTTGACGGGGGCTATGGCAAAACGAGAATGTTCGCAGTGCGGTGGCGAGTTGGTTCTGGCGGTTCGTGCGAACCAGCCGCAGACGAATAATAATGATGGGCCGAGCCTGCTAACCAGCGCATTCACAAGCTGGAGATGCGGCACGTGCGGCAGCGCCTTTACGGCTGCGCAACTTCGGGAAGACAAGCGCGGGCGGTCAAAATCTATCGAACCCGCGTGAGTGTCGGGCGGCGCTAAATTAGCAGGATATTGCGGTGCTAGTCCCCCGACGGCATCAGTTCGTCGGATGCTTCCCAGCAGGCAGCGATCAGCGCTGGATCAGCCATTGCTGGATCGGCTGTTAGACCCTTCATGCTTAGATCCTCCCTATTACGATCATCCACACTACGATCGACGACACCGGTGAACTGCGCCTCCTCAGTTGAGCCTTCGAGCGCCATGGTGGATGCGGCGCCGTTGGTGATGACCTGCTGTACGGCGTCGAAGTATCCGGTTCCAACAAAGCGCTGGTGCTTTACCGCTTCATAACCGGCCTGCTGCTCGCGGAGGAATTCCTTTTCCTGAAGCCGAGAGTAAGCGGTCATGCCGGCCTGTTTGTAGCCGCGTGCGAGTTCGAACATGGCGAAGTTGAGCGTGTGGAATCCTGCCAGCGTGATGAACTGAAACTTGTAGCCCATGGCTGCAAGCTCGCGTTGGAAGCTGGCGATGGTCGCGTCGTCCAGATTCTTCTTCCAGTTGAACGAGGGAGAGCAGTTATAGGCCAGCAACTTGCCGGGATAGACCTCGTGCACGGCGTCGGCGAATTTGCGCGCTTCCTCGAGATCGGGCTTGGACGTTTCACACCAGAGAATATCCGCGTACGGGGCATACGCAATGGCGCGGGCGATGGCGGCCTTTAGTCCTCCTCGAATGTGGTAGAAGCCTTCGATAGTGCGCTCGCCGGTCAGGAATTCGCGGTCGCGCGGGTCAATGTCGCTGGTCAGGAGATTAGCGCTGTCGGCATCGGTGCGCGCCATGATCAGCGTGGGGACGCCCATCACATCGGCTGCGAGCCGGGCTGCGACCAGTTTCTGGATTGCCTCGGTAGTCGGGACCAGCACTTTGCCTCCGAGGTGGCCACACTTCTTGGCCGAAGAAAGCTGATCCTCGAAATGAACGCAGGCGGCGCCCGCCTCAATCATGGCCTTCATCAGCTCGAAGGCGTTGAGGTTGCCGCCGAATCCGGCTTCGGCATCGGCGATGAGCGGAGGGAACCAGTTGACGTCAACGTTGTTGTTGCTTTCGGCGTGGTGGATCTGATCGGCGCGCATCAGAGCTTGATTGATCCGGCGCACGAGGTTGGGCACGCTGTCGGCGGGATAAAGACTTTGGTCGGGATACATCTGGCCGGCGTTGTTGGCGTCGGCGGCGACTTGCCAGCCGCTTACATAGACGGCCTTCAATCCGGCCTTGACTTGCTGGATAGCTTGGTTGCCGGTCATGGCACCGAGGGCGGGGACGTAGGACTCGGTTTCGTCATGCAACAGGTTCCATAGCCGTTCCGCGCCGTGGCGGGCGATCGTGTGTTCGATCTGGAACGAGCCTCGAAGGCGGTTGACGTCGTGTTGGGTGTACGGACGCGTGATACCGCGCCACCGAGGGCTGGTCTGCCAGTTGTTGGTCTGCGAATTGCTGGTCTGCGAGTTGCCGTTTTGGCCGTTGGAAGTCGACATTTGTTTGTCCCCACTCAAGAGTTTCTGTCCCTCATCAGTAGATGCCGGATTGCACCTCCCTGACAAACCGCGCTGTCCGCCCGGTTCCACTGGTCCGAAATGACCTAGTGGGCGGGGATTTGCGCTGGCGGATGGCTATGATGTTGACTTATGAACGCTATGACTTTTCTTGAGAATCCTGCCGAGAGCCAGACCCCGGCGCAGAAAGCGGCTGGCATTCTTACCTCGGAGGCACGCGCCTTCCTGTCGAAACTTGCGGGTGCGTTCGAGCCCCGGCGGCAGGAACTGCTGGCGCGGCGGCGAACTGTTCAGCAGGACATCGATAACGGCAAGCTTCCGGACTTTCTGCCGGAGACGGCTGGAATCCGCCAAGGCGATTGGAAGGTGGCGCCGATACCGAAGGACCTGCGGGATCGCCGCGTGGAAATTACCGGACCGGTCGATCGCAAGATGATCATCAACGCGTTGAATTCGGGGGCCAATGTTTTCATGGCCGACTTCGAGGACTCGAATTCGCCGACCTGGAATAACAATATTGAAGGCCAGCACAATCTGCGGGACGCGGTTCGAGGAACGATTCGGTACGAGAGTCCGGAGGGAAAGCGGTATCAAGTTGGGCCGAATCCGGCAACGCTGTTTGTGCGTCCGCGAGGATGGCACCTGGACGAAAAGCACTTTTTGGTGGATGGGAAGCCGATCTCGGCGTCGCTGTTTGATTTTGGTCTGTTCTTTTTTCACAACGCCGCGGCCTTGCTGAGCAAAGGGACTGGTCCTTACTTCTACCTGCCGAAGATGGAGAGTCATCTGGAGGCGCGGCTGTGGAACGACGTGTTCTGTTTTGCCCAGGACGAACTGGGCGTTCCGCGCGGGTCGATTCGCGCTACCGTCCTGATCGAAACGATTCTGGCGGCGTTCGAGATGGACGAGATCCTTTACGAATTGCGCGACCATTCCGCGGGGCTGAACTGCGGGCGCTGGGACTACATTTTCAGCTTCATCAAGAAGTTTCGCGCGCATCCTGCGTTCGTGTTGCCGGATCGGTCGCAGGTGACGATGGAGCGGCATTTTCTGAGCTCCTACGTCGAATTGCTGATTCAAACCTGCCATCGGCGCGGCATTCATGCGATGGGCGGAATGGCGGCGCAAATTCCGATCCGAAATGATGCGACGGCCAACGAACAGGCGCTGGAGAAAGTGCGGCGCGACAAACTTCGGGAAGTGAAGGCTGGGCATGACGGCACATGGGTGGCGCATCCGGGGTTGGTTCCGGTGGCAAAAGAAATTTTCGATAAGTACATGCATGGACCAAATCAGATTTCTCCAGATGAGAAATCGACCGAGCCAGTCAGCCGGACGGTGCAAGCGCAAGATCTGCTCGAGGTTCCCAAGGGCGATATCACTGAGGAAGGATTGCGTTGGAACATAGATGTGGGATTACAGTATCTGCGTTCGTGGCTGCAGGGATCGGGCTGCGTTCCGATTTACAACCTGATGGAGGATGCGGCGACCGCGGAGATCTGCCGCGCTCAGGTTTGGCAGTGGGTGAGGCACGGCGCGCATCTTAAGGACGGCCGTCTGGTGACGGAAGAAATGGTGAAGGAGATCATCCATCAGCGGGCAGCAGAGTTGGGCGGCGGGTTGGGCAACGAGGCGGGCGAATCGGAAAAGTTGCGGCAGGCGGCCAGAGTCCTCGAAGAGTTGACAACGAGCCGGGAATTTGCGGAGTTTTTGACGCTTGCCAGTTATGATCTATTGGATTAGAACGTCAAGGCATGGGCGCACGCAAAGGTCCTCCCGCCAATCTGCAGATTGACGCAGGCTTCCTCTCGCAATTACGGGAACATGTTGCCGCGCGCGAGATCGAGCGCGGGATTGCGTGTCTACGATCGCAGCAGGACTTGATCGCAAATCTCGATCCCAGCCAGGAGAACGCCGCTCACCTGCTGGCGCATCTGGCGATATGGATTGATATTGGATTTAGCGGGCCGCCCTTCCAGGAACTTCTGCACCGCTTTGAACACTTAGAGCCGGGATTGCGGTCGAAGCTCTCGATCGCCGACTACATCTGCCTCCGCATGGCCGAGGGAATGGCTGCGATGGTGGAAGAGGCGATGGAAACGGCGATTGGTCATTTTGATTTCGTCCTGAGCTTGGGGAAAGAGCTGGACGACCGGTTTCTGCTGGCTATCGCTTGTTTCTGGAAGGGTCGCTGCCTGCGGAGACGAGGCGAGTACGATGAGGCCCTGATCTACACCGGCAAAGGGAAAGACCTGGCAGTTGGGTTAGGGCATCTGCGGATGGCGGCGGTTATGCAGGTGCTCGAGAGCTGGCTTTTGTTTCAGCAGGGCAAATGGAAAGAAGCGGTGCGCATCTCGCAGGCGGCTGAAAAAGTGCTGGGCGAGACGGATGACTATGTGACGCTCGGCAACATTCAATCCTTCTACGGGCGAATGGCGCGCCGGGAAGGGCGTTTCGATAAGGCGATTGAGTTTTTCGAGCGGGCCATTGGCCATTATGGCAAGCGCGATCCACGGCATCCGAACCTGGCGCGATCGCTGGCCAACATGGCACTGGCCAAGCGCGGGATTGCTCTTCAATTGCAGAAACGAATCGACCGCGACGTCCAGCGGCGGCGGAAGACCTCAGCCAGCCGCGAAGGCAAGCCGAGCTCAACCAGCCGTGATTCTCGTAGTCATGATTCTCGCGGCCGCTTGGCCGAGCTTCGCCGCGAAGCGCTTGAGCACCTGGAGGCTGCCCGGGCCATCTATCAGCAGCGCCCGAACCATCACGGTCTCGGCACGGTTTACATGAATGCCGCGTACATCCACCTCGATGGGGGAGATTTTCAGCGTGCTGAGGAAGAAGCGGCTTCTGCGTACGAGGTGGCCGAGCAGAAGCAGGACTACATTCTGATGGTCCGGGCGCGCATTCTGCAATGCATGATTGAAAATGCGAAGGTGGAGGAAGAGATCGGTGGCGGCGCGGATCCGGGAAGCCATGCGCGCCGCGCGTTTGAGTTTAGTCAGGAGGCGATTGATCTGGCGAAGCATACGCAGCATCATCTGTTGCTCGCGAACGCCTATTTGTGGCAGGGATTGACGCAGTGCAATTCGTTCTTCGACAATCCGGAAGCGGCGCGCGAGTCTTATGACCTGGCGCGGTCGTCCTGCGAGGCGAATCCATCCGACAACATTTGGCAGGATCTTCAAACGTTAAGCGCGAAGATTCTTCGGAAGGGAAGTGTTCATCCAGCGCTGAAGGCTTGGTCGCAGGGTGCGGTGGGCGAGAAGACGTTCCGGCAGATCAGCGAAGAATTTGCGGAGATTGTGATTGCGCGGGTCTGGGAGCGCGAGGGCCGCAAAGTGTCTCGCGTGGCGGCCCGGCTGTCTATTTCTCCGAAGAAAGTGCGGCGCATTTTGACGCGGGTGGGGCGCCGAAAGCCGGGATCAGGTGTCGGGTCTTAGGTGTCAGGTCTCAGGAAGGTCTCGATTCCTCTGCGACCTTACGCCTGACACCTGATACTGAATCGAACCATCAAATCAGGGAATCGAAAATCTATGAAAATTGCGAAGGATGTAACGGAACTGATTGGCCGCACGCCGTTGGTGCGGCTGAACCGGGTTACGAAGGGCGCGGTTGCTGACGTTGTGGTGAAACTGGAAAGCCAGAATCCCCTAGCCAGTGTAAAGGACCGCATCGGCGTGAGCATGATTGCCGATGCCGAACGTGCTGGCCGGATTCAGCCCGGGAAAACCGTTTTGATCGAGCCGACGAGCGGCAACACCGGAATCGCTCTCGCCTTTGTGGCGGCCGTGAAGGGATACAAGCTCATCCTCACCATGCCCGAGACCATGAGCCTGGAGCGGCGCGTGCTGCTGCTTGCTTTTGGCGCGGAGATCATTCTTACGCCGGGTCCGCGGGGAATGAAGGGGGCGATTCTGAAGGCCGAGGAATTGCTGGCCTCGACTCCGAACGCCTGCATGCTCCAGCAATTTGACAACCCGGCAAATCCGAAGATTCACTTCGAAACTACGGGGCCCGAGATTTGGGATGACACTGATGGGCGCGTCGATTTTCTGATCTCTGGCGTCGGCACAGGCGGAACCATTACTGGCGTCTCGGAATACATAAAGCCGAAGAAGCCGTCATTCAAGGCGGTGGCCGTGGAGCCGGCGGATAGCGCGGTCCTTTCTGGCGGAAAACCGTCGCCGCACAAGATTCAGGGAATCGGCGCCGGTTTTGTTCCGAGCATTTTGCGGCGGGATTACATTGACGAGGTCATCACCGTAACCAACGATGACTCGATTAACATGGCGCGGCGGCTTCCGCTCGAAGAAGGTTTGCTGGTTGGCATCTCTTCGGGAGCGGCGGTGGTCGCGGCTTTGCAGGTGGCGCGGCGACCTGAGAATGCAGGGAAATTGATCGTCGTGGTTCTGCCGTCGTTCGGCGAGCGTTACCTGAGTAGTATTCTCTTCGAAGGACTTCGGAACCAGGCGTTACAGATTCCGACGGTGCAACTTCCGGACTGATTTTTAGTCTTTTGATCTCTGACCAAATGCCGCCTCTGCTGTCGCTAATTCGCGAGGACGTTGCCAACGTGCTGGAGCACGATCCCGCGGCGAGGTCGCGCCTGGAAATTTATCTTTGCTACTCCGGGCTGCATGCGGTTTGGTTCTATCGCATCAATCACTGGTTGTGGAATCACAATTTCTTTCTGTTGGCGCGCTGGTTGTCGCAGGTGGCGCGCTTGCTTACCGGAATTGAAATCCATCCTGGGGCGGGGATCGGCAGACGTCTGTTCATCGATCATGGTTTGGGCGTGGTGATCGGTGAGACATCCATTGTCGGTGACGATGTCACGCTCTACCAGGGTGTGACGCTTGGTGGGACCGGCAAGGAAGTCGGCAAGCGCCACCCGACGGTCCTCGATGACGTGGTTGTCGGCAGCGGAGCGAAGATTCTGGGCAATATTACGGTAGGGCGCAATTGCCGGATTGGCGCGGGATCGGTCGTGCTTCGAAACGTGCCTGACGATTCCACGGTGGTGGGCGTGCCGGGGCACATCATTTTGCGAGAAGGCAAGCGCGTGGTTATTACCGATCCTAAGCAGATCAACGACCCGCTTTCTGAGGCTCTGGCCGCGGTCGCGACTGAAGTGAGCAAGTTAGCGGAACGAGTGCGACAACTGGAGGGGACGGGCGGGCGTGAGCCGCTTTCGGCTTCGCTGCAACGGATTATCGAAGATATCGACTATCAGATCTAGAGCGTTAACCACGAAGGACACGAAGGTCCACGAAGGCAAACCTCAGGGATTTAGCCTTTGTAGACTTTCGTGTCCTTTGTGGTTGACGAATTTAAGACGCTACCGAACAAGATACTGCTCATTCCGGTGGACCCAAGTATGATTGACCTGCGCTTTTTCAAGTTGAGACCTCGCGGATGAAATACGGCTTCGTAATCGATAACCGGAAGTGCATCGGATGCCACGCCTGCACGGTGGCATGCAAAACCGAGAACCAGGTGCCGGTGGGCGTGAATCGGACCTGGGTCAAGTACGTCGAGAAGGGCGCCTTCCCCAACACGCGCCGCGTATTTCAGGTCACGCGCTGCAACCATTGCGAGAAGCCTCCTTGCGTCACCATCTGTCCGGTGACGGCGATGTACCAGCGCAAAGATGGGATTGTCGATTTCGATTCCGACCGCTGCATTGGTTGCAAAGCCTGCATGCAGGCTTGTCCTTACGATTCGATATACATGGATCCAGATGATGGCACCGCGGCCAAGTGCCATTTTTGCGCGCATCGCACTGAAGTTGGACTCGAACCGGCTTGCGTGATTGTGTGCCCGGAACATGCCATCATTGCTGGAGATTTGAGCGATCCTGAAAGTGAAGTGGCGCAATTGGTGGCGCGCGAACCGGTGCGCGTGCGCAAGCCCGAACAGGGAACTCAGCCCAAGCTCTACTACATCGACGGCGATGAAAGCGCGATCGTTCCAACGGCGGCGCGGCATGAATCGATTTACATGTGGTCGCAGCGGAATGCGGCTGTGCTTGGTGGCGGTGCTGCTTATCCGCTTGATAGTCCGTTGCTGCAAAAGGACGCGCTGGCAGCTTATGACGTTTCCCATGCGCGTCCGTGGGGATGGCAAGTGCCGGCCTACTGCTGGACTAAGTCGATTGGCTCCGGTGTGCTCGCTGTGCCGGCTATTGCGATCGCGCTCGGAAGATTGTCGGGCGACCGGGTCCGCGATATTGCGCTGGCGACTGTGGCACTTCTCTTTACGGCTCTAACCACAGTGCTGCTGGTTTGGGATCTCGATCACAAAGAACGATTCTTGCGGGTGGTGTTCACGCCTCAAAGTAAATCGTGGCTGGCGCGGGGCGCGTTTATTCTGATCGCGTACAGCGCGTTATGCGGCGTGTTCTGGTTGAGCGCGGTGGCGGGATTTTCCGTCGCTACGTTCTTTTTGTTATGGCCGACAGTGCTCGTAGGATTTTGCGCGGCGGCCTACACCGCGTTTCTCTTCGGACAATGCGAAGGGCGCGACTTGTGGCAAACGCCGCTCCTGCCGGCGCATTTGATCGTTCAAGCATTGCTCTGTGGATCGGCGGTGCTGGTGCTGCTTCCGGATGCGATCGGCGGTTCGACGCAGGCTCTGGCATTTGCAATTCCCACACTGCTTATTAGTTTAGTTTTGCACTTGCTTATGGTGCTCGGCGAAGTTGCGATGCCTCACACCACAGACAATGCGAGCTATGGGGCTCGACTGATGACGCATGGGCCGTTCGCGCGCGCGTTCTGGGGCGGGGCGGTTGTGCTGGACGGAATTGTTCCGCTGGTGTTGCTGTTGATCGGGGGGCACGGTCGTTTAGTGGCCGGAGTGGCGAGCGTACTGGTTCTGGCCGGACTTCTGATTTTCGAATGGTGCTTTGTGATGGCGGGCCAGAGCGTTCCGAACAGCTAGCTGGGCGTGATGGCGTGAGTACGGTTCGTGTCAGGCCATACCTTCAGGCGTGCCGAAAGCGCTGCGTTAATACAAGCGCCTTCAGGCGCTGAGGCTGCTAGCCCAGCCCCTAAAGGGGCATCGGATTTTCGAGAATTATCGGCATCGCTAAAGCGATGCCCTGATACGAATCTCGAGGTTTCAGCAGTCGGCTAAAGCTTGGAAGGCTTAGGGAGATTCCGCAATGACCGAATTCAAACGCGACGGCAGCCATCTTTCGTCTTACCCGCCGGTGGAGAAGTGGGACGACTGGGTTGAACTCGATCCTGAAGCTTGGCCTCGCCGCGTTGAAAAACATTACCAGCTTGTTCCCACGGTCTGCTTCAACTGTGAATCGGCTTGCGGACTTCTTGCCTATGTCGATAAGGCAACGGGGCAGGTCACGAAGTTTGAGGGTAACCCGAAGCATCCGGCGAGCCGCGGACGCCTGTGTGCGAAAGGGCCGGCCACGATCACTCAGATTCACGATCCCGATCGCATTCTGTATCCGATGAAGCGGTTCGGGCCGCGCGGGGGCGGAAAGTGGACGCGGACTTCGTGGGACGAAGTGCTGGAAACTTTTGGTGCGCGCATTCGCAGAGCGTTTCAGGAAAATCGTGGCGAAGAAGTTATGTATCACGTGGGACGCCCCGGGCAAGACCACTTTATGGATCGCACCACGCAGGCGTGGGGCATCGACGGCCACAACTCGCACACGAACGTCTGTTCGTCATCGGCGCGGTTCGGCTATCTGTTGTGGCACTATACCGACCGCCCGTCGCCCGACCATGCCAACGCGCGCTTCATTCTTCTGCTCTCCGCGCATCTCGAGTCCGGGCACTATTTCAATCCGCATGCCCAGCGCATCATCGAAGGAAAAATGGCGGGAGCGAAACTCGCCGTCATGGACCCGCGCCTTTCGAACACCGCAAGCATGGCCGATTACTGGATGCCAAGTTATCCGGGCACCGAGGCGGCGGTGCTGCTGGCAATGGCGATGGTCATCCTGGGCGAAAATCGTTTCGACGCGACGTTCGTGAAGAACTGGACCAATTGGGAAGAGCTCGAAGTCGACGGATTTTCTGCCAAGGGCCAAAGTTTCGAAGCCCTGATCGAAGCACTCAAGCGGCACTATGCGAAATTCACTCCCGAGTTTGCGGAGAAAGAAAGTGGAGTGAAGGCGGAAGTCATCGTTAAAACGGCGCGCGAGATCGCGACCGCGGGAAGCCGCTTCGCGTCGCATCTATGGCGGGGCAGCTCCTCCGGCAATCTGGGCGGATGGCAAACGGCGCGCGCCTTGATGCTTCTGCATGTACTGACTGGTTCGGTTGGAACTCCGGGCGGACACAGTTTGAGTGCATGGAACAAGTTTGTGCCGCAGCCGTTCAGCGATCCGCCGCCCCAGAAACGCTGGAACGAGCTGCTGTACCCGCTGGAGTGGCCGCTGTGCACACATGAAATGTCGCCCCTTCTGCCGCATTTCCTCAAGGAAGGCCGCGGCCGCCTTGAGGCTTATTTCACGCGCGTCTTTAATCCCGTGTGGACCTATCCGGATGGATTTTCCTGGATCGAGATGTTGCGCGACGAGGAAAGAGTCGGCTTGCACGCCGCGCTGACTCCGACCTGGAGCGAGACGGCTTGGTTTGCGGATTACGTTTTGCCGATGGGCTTCAGTTCCGAACGTCACGACCTGATGAGCCAGGAATCGTACGCCGGCCGGTGGATCGGCTTTCGCCAGCCCGTGTTGCGCGTTCTACAGGAACGGGAAGGAAAGAAGTTCGATTACACCTATCAGGCGAATCCCGGAGAAGTATGGGAAGAGGATGAATTCTGGATCAACCTTTCGTGGGCGATCGATCCCGATGGTTCGATGGGAATCCGGCAGTGGTTCGAATCTCCGTATCATCCCGGACGGAAACTCACACTCGACGAATATTACGGTTGGATGTTTGAAAATTCAGTTCCGGGATTGCCCGAAGCCGCGGCCAAAGAGGGATTGAAGCCGCTCGAATACATGCGTAAATACGGCGCTTACGAAGTGACCACGGATGTTTATAAGTTGAACGAGAAGCCGGTGGCGCCCGCCGCTCTCTCCGGATCGAAAGTAGAAGCGAACGGCGTGATCACGAAAGAAGGCAAAGCCGTAGGCGTCATGGTCGGTGGCGAGCCGGTCGTCGGCTATAACACTCCGTCACGGAAACTGGAGTTGTTTTCGAAAACGATGGCGGATTGGCAATGGCCGGAATTCGCGCTTCCGGAATACTATCGCAGCCACATTCATCACTCCGCGCAAACGGCTTCGATGGGGAAGACTGGCGCAGACATCGATCAAGACTTCGATGCCCGATACATGCCGCTGGTGGAGTGGCCAAAGGACTCAAGTGGCGAGGTCTACACGCTGCTGCCAATCTTCAGGTTGCCGCATCTTATCCACACGCGATCGGGAAACTCGAAATTTCTTTACGAGATTGCGCACAAGAATCCGCTGTGGCTGAATCCGGTGGACGCCAAGAAGTTAGGCGGCATTCGTACCGGCGATTTGCTAAAAGTCCACACCGAAATCGGTTTTTTCGTGTTGCATGCCTGGGTGACCGAGGGTTTGACCCCAGGCGTGGTGGCCTGCTCTCACCACATGGGACGCTGGCGTCTCAATAAAGAAGATCAGCTTGAACGCATGTCGAGCGCATGGGTCAATCTGCAAGAGGTCGGCAAGGGACAGTGGAAGATGCGGCAGATTTCGGGAGTGGAGTCTTACGAAACGTCCGATCCCGATACCCAGCGAGTGTGGTGGAGCGATGCTGGCGTGCATCAGAACCTTACATTTCCCGTGCATCCCGACCCCATCACCGGCATGCACTGCTGGCACCAGATGGTGCGTGTGGAGCGGGCCGGCGCCGACGACCGCTATGGCGATATCTTCGTCGACACGAATCTTTCCTTTGCGGTTTATCAGCGGTGGAAGGCGCTGACTCGTCCTGCTCCGGGGCCTGGGGGACTGCGGCGCCCGCTGTGGATACCGCGGATGAGACGACCGGAGGGAGCGGCGTTTTATGTGTCTAAGAAAGCCTGAGCCTGCGGCTTGACGTTGTAAAATGGAGACATGCCGTTACTGCCAGGTAATCCCGCATTTAACAAGAAGCGCACTCCACCTCCGGACGAAACTTTTGAAGAGGCGGCCTATCTGAAGGCGCTGGGGGAAAAGCAGAAGGTCGTGAGCCTGAAGCTGGCCGATGGCGAAGTGGTCCGCGGCTGGATTGAGTACTACGACAAGAACATGGTGCGAGTGACGCGCGAGGATGGGCCGAATCTGTTCATCTTCAAGCATGAGATTGTTTATATCGCGGAAGATGGGAAGAAAAAGTAGACGGCGTTCAGCACTCAGCATTCAGCACTCAGTAACCATCCCAGAAGATGAAAGTCTCGACGTCGCGATGACATCCAACCAAACTTTGGACCTGATTTCTCCTATGCAGGTAATGGCTCGTGAAGCGGGCAGCTTGGTGATGGGCTACTTTCGACAGCATGTGAAGATTGAATATAAAGGCGCCGTGGACCTGGTCACAGTGGCCGATCGAGAGTCGGAAGAGCTGATTCTGGAGCGGATTCGCAAGCAGTTTCCAACTCATGACGTGATGGGTGAAGAGGGAGCGCGCATCGAGACTGGGAGCGACTACAAGTGGTACGTCGATCCGCTCGATGGCACTACGAATTTTGCGCATGGCTATCCGGTGTTTTGCGTTTCGCTCGCGGTGGAGCGCCTGGGACGACGGATCGCGGGAGTGATTTATGATCCGACTCGCGATGAGATGTTTGCCGCTGAACTGGGCAGTGGCGCTCGGCTCGACGAAAAAGCGATTCACGT
>Ga0193751_1000994_pt1 | contig 19277 bp, 20 predicted proteins | sample L1c2metaG_FD_143050 | JGI IMG/M metagenome (GOLD analysis project Ga0193751, IMG submission 143050) | Soil microbial communities from a riparian zone of the East river system, Colorado, United States - L1c2 | ecosystem: Environmental > Terrestrial > Soil > Riparian zone | place: USA: East River... | reverse complement strand
GCTCCTGGCGCCCGCCTGGAAGCCGGGACGCTACGTCTTCCGGTACTCCGATGCCGGGACCGGCGGCAGCTGGTGGTTCGGGGCCGACGTCGAGGTCCTGCCGGCGCCGACGAGCCCGCCGGCCGGGTAGACGGGGGGCCCGTGGCCCGAGCGGGGCCGCGCCTCCAGGAAGGCGCGTCGCCGAGGACCCTCGGCGATACTGCGGGCCGATGTCCGCAGCACCCGGATCCCGCGCTCACGTCTCGCCGGCGACCGCCACCGCCGTCTCCGTCACGGTCGCCGTGGCCGTCGCGATGCTCCTGGCTGGATGCTCGCTCCTCGCGACGCCCAGCCCGGCCCGACCGACGCGGACGCCGGCACCGACCCTGACCCCGGCGTTCGGCCTGACGTGGGCCATCGCCCCGGCCATCGAGCTCCCGGCGGATGCCTTCGCGATCAGCTCCAACCCGCCGATCGGCCCGGCCCATCCCAACACCGCCGGTCATCCCGGCCACTTTCCGGGCCAGTCGATCATCCAGGACGTGGCCACGAACGCGGACGCGAGCCGTCTCGTGGCGGTCGGCTACGTCGGGCTCGATGGCGACTGGCGAGCCCGGGCCTGGACCTCGACCGACGGACGCACCTGGGCCCTGGCGCCGATCGACGATCGGACGGGCTCGTTCGCGGTGTCGGTGGCGGCCGCGCCGAATGGCACGTTCGTGGCGGTGGGCCGCGTCGGGCGCGAGGCCGCCGCGTGGACCTCGCGGGATGGCGCCACCTGGGAGGTCGCGACGGTCGGCAGCCTCGTCGCGGGAGGCGCAACCCGCGCGCCGGAGCTCGCTGAGCGGATGACGGTCGTCATCTCGACATCGCACGGGCTACTCGCCGGCGGCTCCGTTGGGGCCGAGCTCCAGGGTGGCCATCGGGCGCGGTTCTGGCGCTCGGGGGACGGCCGCACCTGGGCGCCGGTCGCCGACGAATACGCGCGCTTCGCAAATTCGGAGGTCGCTGACATCACCGTTGGCGACCGCGGATTCGTCGCGGTCGGCCGGATCGGTGGCGGGGCTCGGAGCGTCGGCTCGCTCGCGTGGACATCGAGCGCCGGCGCGAGCTGGATCCGGGTCGACGATCCGGCCCTCGCCGCCGGCCTCGCCGTCTCGATCATCTCGACGCCGACGGGCTTCCTTGCAGTCGGCTCCGACGCCGACGAGCGAGAAGCCGTCGCCTGGACCTCACCGGATGGCCGCGCGTGGACGAAGGCGCCGACGGAGACGTCGCGACTCCACTCGGGCGAGAAGATCCGCATGACCGACGTCGTCTCGACGCCGGCCGGGTTCGTGGCGGTTGGGAACTACGTCGGGCTCCAGTACGGGACCGGGACGAGCTGGCTCTCGACCGATGGGCTGGCGTGGACCATGGCGCCCGACCAGCCGACGTTCGGCCAGGCCGAGCCGGAGGCGGTCATCGCGTGGCGCGATCGGCTGGTGATCGTCGGCAGCCGCGGGGCCCCGGACAACTACATCCCGTCGGTCTGGCTGAGCCCGGGCCTGCCCTGACCGAGCGCCTGCCCTGACCGAGCGCTTGCGGGGAACAGCCCGTTACCGCTCGGACGGCGCCTGCCACATGTCGTATGCCGCGCGACCGAGCAGGATGAGCCCGATCGCCGTGAGCCACAGGCCCGGGATCCGGGTGATGACGTCGAGGGGCTGGTCGAACGCGATGGCTCGCGACAGGCCGAGATCGAGCACCCGGAACAGGAATGCGAGCCACGCCGCGGCCCCGATGACGGCGTAGCTCGACCAGCGATCCGCCCGGACTGGTCGCTCGCGGGCGTAGGGCAGCGTGACGAGGGCGATCGTCGCGAGCGCGGCGACGAACACCAGGATGCCGGACGACTCGAAGGCGTTGCCGCTCAGCCGGGTGATCTCGCCGGGCGCACCTCCGACCGTCCACCACGGCAGGACGCAGCCGACGAGGATCACGACCGCGCCGGCGGCGGCGAGCATGTGAGACCGGCCCACGGGCCGCCGGTGCATCGTCATTCGATGCCGCTGTAGACCTCGGGCCGGAGGACGCCCACGAACCGCAGGTTGCGATAGAGCTCGCCGTAGTCGAGGCCGTAGCCGACGACGAACTGGTCCGGGATCGTGAACCCGATGTAGTCGACGTCGATCTCCACGAGCCGGCGCGCGGGCTTGTCGAGGAGCGTGCAGATCCGGAGCGAGGCCGGCTTCTTGCCGCGCAGGTAGCGGACCAGGTAGTTGAGCGTCAGGCCGGTGTCGATGATGTCCTCGACGATGAGGACGTCCTCGCCCTCGATGCTCGACGACAGGTCCTTCAGGATCCGCACCAGGCCCGAGGATTCGGTCGTCGCGCCGCCGTAGGACGAGACCTCCATCAGGTCGATCCGGAGCGGCCGGTCGATCGAGCGCATGAGATCGGCCATGAACGGCAAGGAGCCCTTCAGCACGCTGACGAGGGTGAGCGACCGGCCGGCATAGTCGTTCGAGACCTGCGCCCCGAGCTCCGCAACGCGCGATTGGATCTGGGTCTCGTTGAGCAGGATCTCGCCGATGTCCGAACGGAGATCGCTGACCGTCTTCACACCGTCTCACTCTCGCGATCGCCGATCGCGGCTCCGCGGTCGAGCGTGGCGGACCGCTCGGTGGATCGACCGGCGCGTCGACGCGCCACGGTCACGCCGGCGCTGGACTCCGGCACTCGGCCGAGCTCGAGGCCGGGTTCGGGCAGCACCAGCGAGATGGGCTCGGGCACCGAGAGATCGCCGAGGCGCTCGCCACCCACGAGCTGGCCCGAGGCGCCGCTGAGGGACTGGGCCAGGCCGAACCGGCCGTACTTGAGCATCATCGCCCGGAAGTCGCGGGCGTAGAACAGCTTGATCCGGATGTCGGGGTACAGCTCGCGCAGTCGGCGGAGCTTGCGGTTCTTCTTCCGGACGAGGCTCTGCTTGAGCGTCGTCATCTCGAGGTACAGGTCGAACTCAGGCAGGAAGAAGTCCGGCGAGAAGCTCTCGACGACCTCACCCTCCTGGTTCCAGAGGATCGGGAACGTCGTCGGCTCGTAGTGCCACTGGACGCCGTAGAAGTCGAGGATCCGCGACATCTCGGCTTCGCTCGCATGGGCGAACGCGCGTCGCGTGAATGGCACGACCCCGGCGGCGGCAGGCAAGGCCGCCTCCCTCGACGCCGCCGGGCCGTCGAGGGGCCGATGGGACGCGGGGTCGATCACCGCGGCTCCGGTCCGGGCTCGTCCCCGGCCAGCAGCGAGCTCAGGCCGCCCTGCCAGCCACGAAGGAAGAGGTGCATGTCGAGGACGTCATCGCCGGTCAGCGGTTCGGCGCTGGGCAACGCGACGGACGCATCGCTGCCGGGCTCGCCATCGACCACGAACGCCAGCGTCGTGCTCCGGCAGACGGCGCAATCGACCTGGACGAACGCGAGCGCGTCGCGGTGGGCCAGGAGCTGGACGGATCCGGCGGGGACGGGGCCGTCACAGACGGCGCAGATGAGGCCGTCGAGATCGGCGCGGACATGGTCCAGCGGATCCATTCGTGATGAGTGTACCGCCCGATCGCCCGACCTGCCGCGGCCGGCCCGGCGTTGCGAGCGATACCCCCGGGGGGTATGATCCCGGGGCGATGCCCACCGACGATCCGACCCCTCCCCAGCCGAGGCTACAGCCGAGCGACCACGGCGCGGCCTCGTTCCGGCACAGCTACACCAAGGACAAGGCCCAGCTCCTCCGTCGCCTGGCACGGATCGAGGGTCAGGTCCGGGGCATCTCCCGGATGATCGAGCGCGAGGAGTACTGCGTCGACATCCTCCAGCAGACGAGCGCCCTCCGAGCCGCCGTCGATTCGCTCGCGGTCATGGTCCTCGAGGACCACGTCCAGGGCTGCGTCCGGACCGCGGCGGAGAACGGCGACGCCGAGCGCTACATCGACGAGGTCGTCGATGTCGTGCGCCGAACGCTCGGCCGGCCCCTTCGCGGGACGCCTCGCTCGAGCTGACCGTCCACCGTCGGGTGGACCGGATTCCGGAGTTATCCACGCTTCTTCGGCGACCCTCGCGGCTCGTGGATAAGCGGGTTGACTGAGCCGTTCGGCGGGTCCAACATCCGGCATCCGCACCGGGGAAGCCATCGGGAACGTGGCTCGGGAGGGGTTCGGGGAGACCCGGCCGTGAACCGAACGAGACGCGTCAGACCGAGGGTCCGGACGGCGAAGGAACGAACGCCGAGGGTGGCTCTCCGGCGGCAGCCGGGCTCCGATCTGGGATGCCTGGACCGTCAGGTGAACTGCCCTCGACGCGCGTCAAGGGCCCGGTAACGTGATGGCCCGGTGACATGACGAGCCCAGCGGTCCGCCCCGACCTGCCCCGCGACGCAGGCTCGCTGCCGCCGCTGCCCGAGTCGTTCGGGACCACGCTCGATGCCGGGCTCGCCGCCCTCGGGCTGGAGTTCGCCCCGGAGGCGAGACGCGCGATCGACATTCACGTCCGGCTCCTGCTGGCGTGGAACGAGGCCATCAACCTCACCTCGATCACCGAACCCGCGGCCGTCGCGAGTCGCCACGTCCTCGACAGCCTCGCCGCCGTGCCGCTGGTGAGCGGTGCCGGCGCCGCGACCCCCGTCAGAACCGTGATGCGCGTCGTCGACATCGGCAGTGGCGGCGGGTTCCCGGGCCTGCCCCTCGCGGCAGCCATCCCGGCCGCTCGCGCGACCCTGGTCGACTCGACCGCGAAGAAGGCCCGCTTCCTTGAGGTCGCGAGCGCCGCGATGGGGCTTCGTGACCGAGTCGTCGTACGGGCCGAACGGGCGGAGGCGCTCGCCACCGGCGCGGCCGGGCGCGGGGCGGGCGGCTGGGACCTGGTGACCGCCCGTGCGGTCGGGCGGCTCGACGAGCTCGTCGAGCTGGCCATGCCGCTCCTCCGGACCGGGGGCCGCCTCCTGGCCTGGAAGCGCGGCGACATCGAGGACGAGCTCGCCGCCGCCGGCCGCGCCGCTCGGACGCTCGGCGCGGGCGCGCCCGCCTTGCACCCGCTCACGGGGATCCCGGACCTGGAAGGCCACCGGATCGTCGAGATCGTGAAGCTGCGCCCGACGCCACCCGGCTATCCCCGCGATCCGGCACGTCGCAAGGGCCGGCCGTGGTGATCGGCGGCTTGCTACGCTCCAACGGATGCGGATCGTCGTCGTGTCCGACATCCACTCCAACCTCGTCGCCCTGGATGCCGTGCTGGGCGCCGCGGGGTCGGTCGATGCCGTCTGGCACCTCGGTGACGTCGTCGGCTACGGGCCCGACCCCAACGGCGTCGTAGCCCGCCTGAAGGAGATCGGCGCGGTCGGCGTCCGAGGCAATCACGACGCCGCCGCAGCCGGCGGCAACGAGATCGACTGGTTCAACCCGGATGCCCGCCGGGCGATGGAGTGGACGCGCGACGCGATCGAGCCCGCGACGCTCGCCTGGCTGGCCGCGCTCCCGGAGCGCAGGACGGAGGCGGGCTTCGAGCTCGTCCACGGCAGCCCCCGCCAGCCGATCTGGGAGTACATCGTCAGCGAGGCCTCGGCCAGGGCCAACCTCGATCGGCTCACCGGCACCGCGGCCCTCCACGGCCACACCCATGTGCCGGTGGCCTGGCGCGACGTCGACGGCGAGGTCGAGCTGATCCGGGGCCGCGACGGCGAGACGTTCCGGCTGGACGACCACCGCGTGCTCCTGAATCCCGGCAGCGTCGGCCAGCCGCGCGATGGCATCCCGACCGCGTCGTACCTCATCCTCGAGCCGGAGGCGGGTCGGGCGACGTGGCACCGGGCCGCCTACGACATCCCGGCGGTCCAGGACCGGATGCGCGCGGCCGGGCTGCCATCGTCGCTGGTCAATCGCCTCGAGATCGGGGCGTAACGACCTCCGCGCCGCCTCGTCGGTCGGTGTATCGTGGCCGCTCGCGGCGGGTGGAACGTCCATTGAGCCCGCCCGTCCCAAGCTCCGAGGCAGCCCAGCCAGACCGTGTCCGACCCATCGAGCCCGGCATTCACCCGGGCGATCATCGCGCTCGCCGGGGGGTCGCGCGACGAACGGACGATCCGGCTGGTCGCGGAGGTCGCGCGACTGACCCATGCGGAGTTGGTCGGCGTCCACGTCGTCGAGATCGAGTGGTCGCTGCCGCTCGATGCCGACATCGCGGCCAGGTCCGACGAGGTCCAGCAGGTCCTCGACCACGCCGAGCTCGTCGCCGAATCGCTGAAGGTCCGCCTCGAGCCGGTGCTGCTCCAGGCCCGCGACGTCGGCGCGGCCCTGGTCGATGAGGCCGCGGAGCGATCCGCCGACCTGCTCATCGTCAGCCTGCCATACAGGAAGCGGTTCGGCGGCGACTTCGCGATCGGCCGGACCGTACCCTACGTCCTGAAGCACGCCCAGTGCGCCGTCTGGGTGGTGCGCGAACCGATCACGGAGGAGCCAGCGTGAAGATCGTCATCGTCGGCTGCGGCCGCGTTGGCGCGGTCCTGGCTGAGACCCTCGACCACGACGGCCACGAGGTCATCATCATCGACCTCGTGACCCGGGCGTTCGATCGCCTGCCGGAGGGCTTCAAGGGCCAGGCGATCCGGGGCGACGGGACCGACGAGGGCACGCTCCGCCGAGTGGGCGCCACCGGGGCCGACGTCCTGCTCGCCCTGACCGAGGGCGACAACCGCAACGTCATGGCCGCCCAGGTCGCGCTCGAGAGCCTCGACATCAAGAAGGCGATGGCGAAGGTCAACGATCCCGTTCGGGCCGCGGCCTACGCCGAGCTGGGGGTCGCCACGCTCTGCCGGACGACGCTCATGGTCGACGCGCTCCAGGGCTTCCTCGGGCTCGCCCCGACCGGCCTGCCATCGGTCATCCCGGCCGTGGCGCCGCATCACAGCCCGCGGGAGGCCTGAGCCATGTTCGTGCTCGTGGTCGGCGGCGGGAAGGTCGGCTACTACCTGACCCGTGAGCTGCTCGAGAGCGGCCACGAGGTCGTGCTCATGGAGAAGGATCGGGCGCGGGCGAGCGTGATCGCCGATGAGATCGGCTCGATCGTCGTCGCGCAGGACGGCTGCGAGGGCAAGTATCTCGGCGAGGCGGGCTGCGGTCGGGCCGACATCGTTGCGGCGGTGACCGGCGACGATGAGGACAACCTGGTCATCTGCCAGATGGCGAAGCACCACTTCGACGTCCCGCGGACCATCGCCCGGGTGAACAACCCCCAGAACGAGGGCCTGTTCCGGCACCTCGGCGTCGACGAGATCATCAGCCCGACCCGGATGATCCTGGGCTCGATCGAGCAGGACATCCCGGTCCACGAACTGCTCCATCTCGCCGGCCTCGGCGAGAGCGACCTCCAGATCATCGAGGCCCAGCTCAACGAGTCCTCGCCGGCGGTGGGCCACACCCCGGCCGATCTGAAGATCCCGGATGGCTGCTCACTGTTCGCCGTGGTCCGGGACAACATCGCGTCGGCCGTCCGGACGGATACGGTCCTCGCCGTCGGCGACAAGGTCATCGCGATCGGCAAGCCCGACTGCGACGCCCAGCTCCGCGAGGCGCTCCTCGGCTCAGCCGAGGCCTGATCAGGCGCAGCAAACGATCGAGCCGCCGGTCACCCGGCGGCTCGTCGCTCGCGCAGTCGCGGGCATGCGCCCGCGGGGATCAGCTGAGGTCAGCTGGATGCAGGGGCGATCGTCGGCAGGACGATGCTCGGGACGGTGCCACCACCGCCCGGTACGGGCGTCGCGGCCGGCGTGCCGCCACCGAAGAGGAACCACCAGAGCAGGATCAGGACGATCACCACCACGATGATCCCGACGATGAGACCGGTGTTGTTGTTGTCGGGGTTGTTGACGATGACGGGTCCACTCACGCGACCACCTCAGGCTTCGAGCGCTTGTCGGCCGGCATCCTCGCTGCCGGGAGGTCACGGCGAGGCGGCACGAACCGCACCGGTTCGTCACAGTCACGTACCGTCCCGTGCCCGGGTGCTCGACCCGACCATTGCAGTCGCGGGCCCCAGGATTGCGAAAGGGGGTTGTGTACTTGACACAAGGCTACTTTCGATCTACTCTTTCGGCATGGACTTGGAACTCGTCTTGGGATCGAGCGGCAGGGGCTTATCAGCCTCTCTGACGTGGCGCTTGGCGTGCTCAACCACCTTCGGATGGAACAGCTCCGCCATCGCCTCTTCCGAGGTCAGGTCGCGGGCTTTCTTCGGCTCTTTGGGGTTCTGATCCATGAAGCGCAAACCTACCTTCGCTCAGGAGATCGACCTACCGACGCTGGTCGCGCAGTTCGGCTCGGAGGACAAGTGTCGCGCCTATCTGGAAGCGCTCCGCTGGCCCGATGGCGTCGTGTGCCCGCGCTGCGGCGGCAAGGCCATCTCGAGGATCGCCAAGCGCGGCCAGTTCGACTGTGACTCATGCCGCTACCAGTTCAGCGTCACGGCGGGCACGACGTTCCACGACTCCCACCTGCCACTCTGGAAGTGGTTCCTCGCGGTCTACGTCATCGGCGAGTCCAAGAAGGGCATCAGCGCCAACCAGCTGAAGCGGATGCTCGGCGTGTCGTACAAGACCGCGTGGTACCTCTCGCACCGCATCCGCGCCTCCATGCGTGACGAGGCTCCCGAAGAGCTGTACGGCATCGTGGAGGCTGACGAGACGTACATCGGCGGCGTGGTCCACGACGGGACGCGGGGACGCGGCCTCAGTCCCAACCGCTTCGTCGTCCTGGGGGCGGTCGAGCGCGGCGGCGAGCTGCGGCTGCGAGTCACCGACCGGGCTACCAAGAAGAACCTGCATCGGTTCTTGGGCGACGTGACCGGAGGCCATGCCGAGGCGGTCTACACCGACGCCTTCACGGGTTACAACGGGATCGAGAACACCTACCAGCGCCACGGCACGGTCAACCACACCGAGGAATGGGTGCAGGGCGACATTCACACCCAGACCATCGAGAGTGTGTGGAGTCTCTTCAAGCGCTCGATCCTCGGGTCCTACCACCACCTGTCGGGCAAGCACCTTCAGGCCTACCTCGATGAGATGGCGTTCCGGTACAACAACCGGGAGAACGCCTACCTGTTCCGCGACACGCTGCTCCGACTCATCGACGCAGACTCGATGAAGTACGCGGAGTTGATCGCCTCGTAGTCGGGCCAGAATAGGGACTTGTGGTATGTTGACCGCACCCGTGGCGCGGCTTAGGCTGCGCCGCGTAGTCTTCCCCGCCGTTCGCGCAAGCGGATTGGCGGGGTTATCTTTTCCCGAATGGGCGAGCCCAAACCCAATCCCGTATGTCGAGTCGTCGTCTTCATCGACTACCGGAACGTCTATGAGGACTTCCGGCGAGCGTTCGTGACCGGCACGATCTTGCCGAGTGATGGGCAGTTCCGACCTTCCGACCTCGGGACCATGCTGGCTTCTAGGGGCCCAGACTTCGAGGAATGGCGCTGGGCACAGACGCGCGTCTATACGGGTCGCCCATCGTCGTCTCGGGATCCTCGCGCAGCCGGAGCAGCTGACCGCCAGATCCAGACTTGGCGGGACGCGGGCGCTCTTGTGATGCCGAGACCCCTCCAATACCTTTCCGGGCAGCAACCTCGACAGAAGGGTGTAGACGTTGAGCTCGCGGTCGACGTCGTGAGCATGGCGCACGAGAACAAGTACGAGATCGGGATCATCGCCTCGACCGATACCGACCTCGTGCCGGCCATTGAGGCGGTGGAGCGCCACCGGAACAAGCGCCGGACGCCGCGCATCTGTGTGGTTCGCTACGAAGGCATGGGCAAGCGCCTCTCCCTGCCGGATACTCGGGCCACACAGCCACACGCGTTCCTGCTGACGAAGACCGACTTCGAGGCGGTCCGGGACCCGACCGTGTATATCGACCCAAGGCCGCCACCGCCCTAGGTCGAGGAACCGTCGGTCCGGTCCAGTCACGGAGTCTCCGTGCCGTCGGTGACGGTCGGTGCGAACTGATCGCGGGCTGAACCCTCGGCTCGGACTACGCGACAACGATCTTCTCCAATACGCCGAGGACGAGCCGGACCCGTTCCTCGCGCTCGGATCGGGCGTCGAGCGCAAAGGCATTCTGGATGGCCCCAGCCGGCGCTCGGAGGTCCCATCTGCTGTGAGGGCTTGCGTCGGTGGTGATGGCGGCTTCCAGTTCCAAGTGGAACTTTGGACGATGCTCGCGGACTAGCGCGAGGGATCGGCTCAGCCAGTCGTCAACCTCAGGCTGAGCGAATGAGAGATCCGCAACCCACGTTTCCAGCGACGCGCTCTTGATCTTCGCCTGTAGTGCCCGACCTTCCTTTACCAGCGCCACCAGTCTCTGCGTTATTCGCGGTTCGGAGACCGCCCCCTCCTCGCGGTCGGCTTCGCGTTCGCGCCGAAGCATCTGATCCGCGAGGGGCCGGAGCGCCCTCTGAACCGTGCGTGTTTGCCAGTGCAATATCTCGTCGTCGGTTGGTGGCGGCTCAGCGGGCCGAGCCGCTTGCGCTGCGTTCCGCGATGCGCCCGTATATCCGACCCAAGCGTCAGCTACCGACGCCTCCAACATCTCGCGCTCCGCATCAAGTGGCTCAACGGGAAGCGTTGGATCATTCGATAGCGACGCCCGTTTGGCGTCGTGTTCTGCAAGTCGCCGTTCGGCTTGCTCGAATCGCCCGCGCCACTCCCTCGCAGTCAGCCCTTGATAGCGAGAGGTCGACGCGTCCTCGACTGAGGTAGAGGCGGGCAGTTTCTTTGGTGCGGACTGCGACGTCGGTGCGCTCGGGGGCTTCGGAAGCTCCGCTTTGCTTGGCGGCCGACGCCGGAACCGGCGTCGGTAGTCGCGCAACGAACCGATGGCGATGCGAGCGTTGGCGGCACCACCTACGACCACGAGGAAGATCCCAAAGAAGTACGCGGGCTGCCACAGCGGGACGGTCTCGGGTTTGACCCCCAACCCCTGGGCGATACCGAGAGTGATGAGGATGACCACGCCCGCACCCATCAGTTCGAGCCATCCCCGCATCCCGACATGCTACCGGACCTTGTGCGTCAAGTACACAACCCCCTTGCGAAATTGCAATCCGTAGGACTCTTGACAATGGGACTGTCAAGTTTTTAGCATTCAGGCGATGGCATTCAGGCGTCCCGACCTCGACCCCGGGCGGCCCGTCTACGTGATCAGCGTGGCGGCCGGCATCCTCAGCGTCCATCCGCGCACCTTGCGGATCTACGAGGAGGAGGGGCTCGTTTGCCCGGCCCGGACGCCGACGAACATCCGGCTCTACTCCGAGAACGACGTCCGCCGGATCATGTGGATCCGGCACCTCACCCAGAACCTCGGCGTCAACCTGGCCGGGGTCCGAATCCTCTTCGAGCTCGAGGAGCGCCTCGGAACCCGGATCCTCGAGCGGCTGTACGCAGAGGGAGCGCCGGACGCCGGTGGCGAGACCGCTGCCGCCGCCTCCGGCTCCCCGACCGGCTGACCAGCCGACCGACCCGAACCTCGACCCACCACGTAATCACCACCACCACCCGCACCAGCACCGCCCGTAGGACCACAGGAGAACAGGAGACCCCGATGCCGAAGCGACCGTCCGAACCGGCCGGCGAGCGAACCGATCAGATCCAGGAGCTGCCGCTCGTCGCGCTCCGCGAGACGGTCATCTTCCCGGAGATGATCGTGCCCCTCCAGGTGGGGCGGGAGAAGAGCGTCGCGGCCCTCAACGCCGCGGTCGCGGGTGGCGGCCTCATCGCGCTCGTGACCCAGCGCCAGGCCGACCAGGAGGAGATCGACGAGCCGTCCGAGCTCTACGAGGTCGGAACCCTGGCCAAGATCGCCCAGGTCGTGCAGCTCCAGGACGGGACCGTCCGGGCCATCGTCCAGGGCCAGTCCCGGATCCACGTCGAGGGCTTCGGCCAGACCGATCCGTACCTCCGCGCCAGCGTCCGCGAGCTCGAGGTCCCCAAGCCTGCCGACGTCGAGGTCGAGGCGCTCATGAAGAGCGTCCAGGCCCAGATGGAGCAGTACGTCCAGGCCGGCGCGCCGGTCCCGCCGGAAGCGGCCGTCGCGGCTCGCAACATCACCGAGCCGGGCCTCCTCGCCGACATGACCGCGTACAGCCCGGACATGACGACGGAGCAGCGCCAGGAGCTCCTCGAGACCGTCGACGTGGTCGCACGTCTCAAGCTCGTGTCGAACTTCCTCGCCCGCCAGGTCGAGGTCCACGAGCTCAAGGGCAAGATCCAGAGCGAGGTCAAGTCCGAGATGGACAAGACCCAGCGGGAATACATCCTCCGCGAGCAGATGAAGGCCATCCAGCGCGAGCTGGGCGAGGAGGACCCGCAACAGGCGGAGGTCAACGAGCTCCGCGAGAAGGTCGAGGCCGCCGGTATGCCGGAAGAGGTCAAGACCCGGGCCCTCAAGGAAGTCGACCGGATGAGCCGGATTCCCTCCGCCTCGCCCGAGGTCGGGGTCATCCGGACCTACGTCGACTGGCTTGTCAGCCTGCCCTGGAACGTCACGACCGACGACCGCTACGACATCAAGGAGGCCGCGAAGATCCTCGACGAGGACCACTTCGGCCTCGAGAAGATCAAGGAGCGGATCCTCGAGTACCTCGCGGTCCGCGCGCTCGCCAGCACGATCCGCAGCCCGATCCTCGCGCTGGTCGGACCGCCCGGCGTGGGCAAGACCTCGCTCGGCAAGAGCATCGCCCGGGCGATGGGCCGGAAGTTCGTTCGGATGAGCCTCGGCGGGATCCACGACGAGGCCGAGATCCGGGGCCATCGCCGGACGTACATCGGCGCGCTGCCCGGCCGGATCATCCAGAACATCAAGACCGGCGGGACGAACAACCCGGTCTTCATGCTCGACGAGATCGACAAGATCGGAATGGACTTCCGGGGCGACCCGTCGTCGGCCCTCCTCGAGGTCCTCGATCCCGAGCAGAACAACACGTTCCAGGACAACTACCTCGAGGTGCCGTTCGACCTCAGCAAGGTCCTGTTCATCGCCACGGGCAACCTGATCGACCCGATCCCGGCCGCGCTGCGCGACCGGATGGAGATCATCCAGCTGGCCGGCTACACCCAGACCGAGAAGGTCGAGATCGGGAAGCGCTTCCTCATCCCGAAGCAGATGACCAATCACGGCCTCAAGCCGACCAACATCGAGATCACCGACGAGGCGATGACCGAGCTCGTCCAGGCGTACACCCACGAAGCGGGCGTCCGGAATCTCGAGCGCGAGATCGCGAACGTCATGCGCAAGGTCGCCCGAAGCGTCGCCGAGGGCCGCAAGCGCAAGACCGTCGTCGACAAGAAGAAGCTCCTCGCGTTCCTCGGGCCGCCGCGCTTCGAGTACGGCGAGCTGGAGGCCGAGGACCAGATCGGCTCGGCGACCGGGCTCGTCGTGACCGAGGTCGGTGGCGACGTCGTCGCGATCGAGGTCACCCGGATGGAAGGCAAGGAGGACTTCATCCTCACCGGCCAGCTGGGCGAGATCATGCGCGAGTCGGCTCGCGCCGGCCTGTCCTGGATCCGGACGCACGCGTCCGAGCTGGGCATCAGCCGCGAGACGTTCGAGAAGCAGACGCTCCACATCCACGTGCCCGCGGGCGCCACCCCCAAGGACGGCCCGTCCGCCGGGATCACGATGGCGACCGCGATGGTCTCCGCCTTCACCGGCATCCCGGTCCGCCGTGACCTCGCCATGACCGGCGAGATCACGCTCCGTGGCCGGGTCCTCCCGATCGGCGGGCTCAAAAGCAAGATCCTGGCCGCCCACCTCTCGGGGGCCAAGATGGTCATCATCCCGCGCAAGAACGAGAAGGACATCCGGGACATCCCCGACGAGATCCGCAAGCAGCTCCGGATCGTGCTCGCGGACTCGATGGATCAGGTCCTCGAGTACGCCTTGCGGCGGCGGCCGAAGCCGCTCGTGGCGCCCAAGGCGCAGGGCGGTGCCGGCTCGCTGGACCAGTCCGGCCGGCCGATCCCGAAGCCCAGCTACCCGCCGGAGCAGCCGGCCGTGGTCGTCTAGGCGGCCAGCCTCGTCGATGGAGTTCCAGGACTACTACAAGACGCTCGGCGTCCCGAAGACCGCATCCCAGGCCGACATCAAGAAGGCCTACCGGAAGCTGGCCCGGGAATGGCACCCGGACCACAAACCGGGTGACACGACCGCCGAGCGGAAGTTCAAGGAGCTCAACGAGGCCAACGCCGTCCTCTCGGACGCGGGCAAGCGCCAGAAGTACGACCGCTTCGGTCGTGACTGGGAGGCGTATGCCCGGGCCGGCGCGGCCGCGGGCAACCGTGGCAGTGGAAGCGCCGCTGCGGGTGCCGGCGGGGGCGACCCCTTCGGGCCCGGTGGGCCGTTCGCGGCCTACGGCTTCGGCACGGCCCGTGGTGGTGGGGGCGCGGGTGGCGGTCGAGCCTCGGCCACGGGCCCCGGCGGCATCCGCTACGAGTTCCGGACGAGTGGCGACCCCGATGCGTTCTCCGACTTCTTCCGGATGATGTTCGGCGACGAGAGCGCGGCCTCCGGCGAGCCGGAGGCGTTCACCGGGAGCCAGGGATTCGGCGGCCGTGGCGGCTCGCTGGACGACATCCTCGCCGGCATGGGCATCGGCGGCCGGAGTGGTAGCGGCGGCACCGGCCGAGGCGGCAACAGCGGCGGCACGGCCCGCGACCGCGCCGGCGTGCCCCGTCTCGCGCCCGCGGAAGCCGTGGCCGCCATGACCCTCGAGGAGGCCTTCCACGGCTCCGCACGGATCGTCGAGGTCGCCGGCAAGCGCCTGGAGGTGACGATCCCGCGCGGCGTCGACACCGGCAGTCGCATCAAGCTCACGGGCAAGGGCCCGGACGGGCGCGACCTCGTGGTCGTGACCAAGGTCAAGCCCCACCCGGTGTTCACTCGCCACGGCGCGGACCTGGAGCGCGAGGTGCCCGTGACGCTCAAGGAGGCGCTCCTCGGCGGCGAGATTCGCGTCGGGACCCTCAAGGGCCAGGTCCTGCTCAAGGTCCCGGCCGGCAGCCAGGCCGGTCGCCGCTTCCGCCTGTCCGGGCAGGGCATGCCACGCCTGCGTGGCGAGGGCGCCGGTGACCTCTACGTGGTCCTCCGCGTCGTCCTGCCCACGAACCTGAGCGACGAGGCGAAGACCGCGGCGAAGACGTTCCTCGACCTCGTCGACCAGCCCAACCCGCGGACCTGACCGCGGAGGAATCGAGAGTTTCCATGCAGCTTGACCGTTTCACCGAGAAGGCCCAGGAGGCCATCGTCGCCGCCCAGCAGCTCGCCGAGCGGCTCCAGAGTCCCGTCCTCGATGCCGAGCACATCCTCTCGGCGCTCATCGAGCCCGATGACGGCGTGCCCGCCGAGACGCTCCGACGCCTCGGCGTCGATCTCCCGGCCTTCCGCCAGGAGCTCGCCGGGATCCTCGCGAAGCGCGCCCGGATCCAGGGCGGCTCGCTGACCCTCGACCCGCGCGCGAAGCGCGTCGTCGAGCGGGCCCAGGAAGAGGCCCGCCGCCTCGGCGACGAGTACACCTCGACCGAGCATCTCCTCATCGGCATCGCCGATGTCGGCGGCGAGGCCCAGAAGCTCCTCGAGCGCCACGGCGCCGGCAAGGAGCCGATCCTCGGCGCCCTCGCCTCGGTGCGGGGCGGCCAGCGGGTGACGTCGCCGAACCCGGAGGGCACCTACCAGGCCCTCGAGAAATACGGCCGCGACCTCACTGCGGAGGCCCGCGCCGGCCGGCTCGACCCCGTCATCGGCCGGGACGACGAGATCCGGCGGGTCATGCAGGTCCTGTCCCGGCGCACGAAGAACAACCCGGTCCTCATCGGCGAGCCCGGCGTCGGCAAGACGGCCATCGCCGAGGGCCTCGCCCAGCGGATCGTCCGGGGCGACGTGCCCGAGAGCCTCAAGGACAAGCGCGTGGTCGCGCTCGACCTCGGCGCCCTCATCGCCGGCGCGAAGTTCCGCGGCGAGTTCGAGGAGCGCCTCAAGGCGGTCCTCAAGGAGATCAAGGACGCCGAGGGCCAGGTCATCCTGTTCATCGACGAGCTCCATACCGTCGTGGGCGCCGGCGCTGCCGAGGGCGCGATGGACGCCTCGAACCTGCTCAAGCCGATGCTGGCCCGCGGCGAGCTCCACACGATCGGCGCGACGACCCTCGACGAGTACCGCAAGCACATCGAGAAGGACGCCGCGCTGGAGCGGCGCTTCCAGCCGGTCATGGTCGAGCCGCCATCGGTCGAGGAGACGATCTCGATCCTGCGCGGCCTCCGCGAGCGGTACGAGGTCCACCACGGCGTGCGGATCACGGATTCGGCGCTCGTGGCCGCAGCGACGCTCTCGGACCGCTACATCACGGGCCGTTTCCTGCCCGATAAGGCGATCGACCTCGTCGACGAGGCCGCCTCCCGCCTCCGGATGGAGATCGACTCGATGCCGATCGAGCTCGACGAGCTCGAACGGCGTCGGATCCAGCTCGAGATCGAGCGCGAGGCGCTTCGCAAGGAGAGCGACGACGCCTCGAAGGCTCGCCTCGCGGCCCTCGAATCCGAGCTCGCCGAGATCGCCGAGGAGGGCGGCGCCCTGAAGCAGCGCTGGGAGGCCGAGAAGGCCGCGATCCAGGCCATCCGGGCCACGAAGGCGGAGCTGGAGAACCTCCAGGTCCAGATCGAGCAGGCCGAGCGCGAAACGAACTACGAGCGCGCCGCCCAGCTCAAGTACGGCACTCTCCGCGAGCTCCAGGAGCGGATGGCCCAGCAGTCGGCAGCGATGGCCGCCCTTCAGGGTCCGAATGCCCTGCTCAAGGAGGAGGTCACGGCCGACGACATCGCCGAGATCGTCTCGAAGTGGACGGGGATCCCGGTCACGCGCCTCATGGAGGGCGAGATGGCCAAGCTCGTCCACATGGAAGAGCGTCTCCACGATCGCGTCATCGGCCAGGACGAGGCCATCGAGGCGGTATCCGATGCCGTCCGTCGCGCCAGGGCCGGGCTCAAGGATCCGCGCCGCCCGATCGGCTCGTTCCTGTTCCTCGGTCCGACCGGCGTCGGCAAGACCGAGCTCGCCCGGGCTCTCGCCGGGTTCCTGTTCGACGACGACCAGGCGATGGTCCGGATCGACATGAGCGAGTACATGGAGAAGTTCGCGGTCTCGCGCCTCGTCGGCGCCCCGCCCGGCTACGTCGGCTACGAGGAAGGCGGCCAGCTCACCGAGGCGGTTCGCCGCCGGCCATACCAGGTGATCCTCCTCGACGAGATCGAGAAGGCCCACCCGGACGTCTTCAACGTCCTCCTCCAGGTCCTCGACGACGGTCGCCTCACCGACTCGCAGGGCCGGACCGTCGACTTCAAGAACACCGTCGTGATCATGACCTCGAACGTCGGCTCGCAGATCATCGCGGCCTCCGGGGCTCGTCCCGGCGCGAGCGACGCGGCGCGAGCCGAGGCCTACGAGGCGATGAAGCGCCAGGTCACCGACGCCCTCCGCCTGCAGTTCCGGCCGGAGTTCCTCAACCGGATCGACGAGGTCATCGTCTTCCACGCCCTGACCGATGCCGATCTTGCCGCGATCGTCGAGCTGCTCGTGGCCGACCTCCAGCGCCGGCTCGCGACGCAGGACCTGATCCTCGAGCTCACGCCGGCGGCGCGGGCGCTCATCGCCCGCGAGGGCACCGACCCGACGTTCGGGGCGCGGCCGCTCAAGCGAACGATCCAGCGACTCGTCGAGAACCCGCTGGCTCGAGCGCTGATCGAGGGCCGCTTCAGGCCGGGCCAGACCATCGAGGCCGACGCCGACCCGGTCGGTACGACCCTCGTGTTCTCGGCCGACGGGGAGGCGGTCGTCACCGACGCCGGGGTTCGGCGCGATGCGCGTGCCCGGAACGCCTCCGAGGACGAGGCCGTCGCGGCGGGCGCGGGCGGCGGTTCGGGCGCCGGCGGCCGGCGACGCCGTGGCAGCGTCCTCGACCTGCCCGACATCGAGGGCGGATCCGGGAATGGTGGCCGCGATGACGGCGGAGGCCGTCCGAACTGAGGTACGCGACGGCGATCGCCCGTCTCGCTTCCTTGCCGCCGGAGCTGCCGCAGCCGCCCGTCGTCCTGATGCCCGTCCGGCTCGACACCGGCGAGCGGCGGACGCCGGCGATCACGAGCGGTCCGCCCGACGCGATCGCGGCGTCGGTGCTGGTCCTGGTCGCACCCGACCGCGGCCGCGAGGACGCGAGCGGCGACGCCCACCCCGAGGCGGACGCCGAGGTCATCCTGATCGAGCGGGCGCCCCGTGGCCACCACCCAGGCGAGATCTCGTTCCCGGGCGGTCGCGCCGAGGGCGACGAGACCGCCGAGGCGACGGCGCTCCGCGAGGCCGCGGAGGAAGTCGCCCTGGACGTCGAGGCCGCCCAGGTCCGGGTCATCGGCCGGCTGGAGACGTTCTGGATCCCGGTCTCGGGCTACCGCGTCCAGCCGATCCTCGCCGTCGCGGCGCGCGTGCCCGAGCTCACGCCCTCGCCGGACGAGGTCGCCTCGATCGTCCATGCGCCGCTGTCGGCGTTCCTGCCCGACGCCCCGATCCAGGTCGTCGAGGCGGACATCCGCGACTTCCGACTGCGCTACGGTGCCTACCCGGTCGCTGGCCACCTGGTCTGGGGCGCGACCGCCCGGATCCTCGGCCAGCTCGGCGCCATCTTGGGCTGACGCCCCCGCCATCCGCTGGCTCTCGAAGGGTCGAATCGGCTATGGCTGAGGGGCCAAGAGCGTCGCATACTCGCCCGGCTCAACCACCTTGAGGGAGGGGAGGAAGCGATGGCCCGCCTGCTGCCGACGCCTTTGCTCGTGCTCGCGATGATCGTCGCGGGCTGCAGCGGCGCGGCGAGCGCACCGTCCCCGACGGCTGCGCCAACACCCACCGCCGCCCCGACGCTCGAGCCCACCGCGACGCCCGTCCCGACGCCGGTCGACCCGTTCGCCGACCAGCCCTACACGCTCACGTTGCCGGCCGGCTGGCGGGCATACAACCTCTCGGACCCGACCGCCAAGGCCGCCCTCGATACAGTCGGCTCGGCGAACCCGAGCCTGGCGTACGCGATGCAGGTCTTCGAATCGATCCCCGGCGTCCGGATGGCGGTCAACCCGCTGCTCGGGAACTTCATGCTGGCGATCAGCACGCCGTCGCTGGGCATGTCGCTCGACACCCTGAGCCAGAGCTTCACCGCGCAGTTCGCGTCGGTTCCCGGCCTCAAGACCGTGCCCAA
>Ga0193751_1000993_pt1 | contig 19281 bp, 17 predicted proteins | sample L1c2metaG_FD_143050 | JGI IMG/M metagenome (GOLD analysis project Ga0193751, IMG submission 143050) | Soil microbial communities from a riparian zone of the East river system, Colorado, United States - L1c2 | ecosystem: Environmental > Terrestrial > Soil > Riparian zone | place: USA: East River... | reverse complement strand
AGATGCGCGGTGCGAGCGCTCGCGATCAGCGTCTTGGTCGGGATGCAGCCGTTGTTGACGCAGGTCCCGCCGACGAGCTTGCGCTCGATGATCGCGGTCTTAAGCCCGGCGTTCCCCAGGCGGACGGCGAGCGGCGGACCCGCTTGCCCCGTTCCGATGACGATCGCGTCGAACTGCTGCGTCATGGATGCTCCTTTCGTGGTTCGAACTACCGCGTCTTGCCGGAAAAGCCGTCGACACCGCGCGCGAGCTCGTGGCCCGGCTTCGCGGCGGTGTCGTGGATGACGACGCCTTCCATGGGATCGACCGGCCACCGCCAGGGCGCGAGCGCCAGAACGCGGCGCGCTTCGTCGTGTCCGGCCTGCCAGCGCGCGCGTATGCCGCTTGGCGAAAAGTCAATGTCCTTGAGCTGGTCCTCGCCGTCGATACGCGGTGCAACCAGCCGGGTGACGTGCATGGTCGTGCCGCACCCCCACGACGAGAGCTCCTTGACCTCGGCGGCGCCGCGCGACTTTTCCGGCACATGCTTCGCGAGCTCACGGATGATGTGGCGAAGGTGATGGATCTGCTTCTGGCGTGCGATATGGCTTTTGGCGCGGCTTGCGAATTGGATGTCCTTTTGCCTGCCCATCACTTCCCAGATCGATTCGGGTTCCGGACCTTCGGGATTCCACATGTGGACGGTGAAGATAACCGAGTCGCGGCGCGGCTTGTCGTCGAGCACCGCCTCGATCGGCGTATTGGAGTAGATGCCGCCGTCCCAGTAAGGGTCGCCGTCGATGCGCACCGCGGGACACGCCGGCGGCAGCGCGCCCGACGCCATGACGTGATCCACCGCCAGCGTCTCGTCGCGGCTGTCGAAATAGCGCATTTCGCCACTCTTGACGTTGACCGCCCCGACCGTCAGTCGCGTCTCGCAGCCGTTGAGGTAGTCGAGATCGACGAGCTCGGAGAGCGTTTCGCGCAGCGGCGCGGTCGTGTAATAGGCGGCGCTGTCAAGGCCGACGGGCATGTGGGGACCGAACCACGACGCGGGGTTGGGCCCGAAAAAGGGGGTGAGCCCGTGCACCATGGTCGACAAGTTGGCCATCGCGCTCGCGACACCCGGCACGAGCTCCAGGGCATCGGCGCCGGCGTGTTGCTCGACCCGCGCCCAGAAGTCGTGCAGACGATCGACTCGATGCTCCGGAGGATTGCCTGCGATGATCGCCCCGTTGATGGCGCCGATCGATGTGCCGATCACCCAATCGGGCTCGATCCCCGCCTCGTGCAACGCTTCGTAGATGCCGACCTGGTAGGCGCCCAGCGCGCCGCCGCCCTGCAGGACCAGCACGACCTGCCCGGGCAACACCGGCGCGGCGGATCGGCTGGCGCCGTTGCCGCGATGCGAACTGCGCTTTCGTGATTTAGCCATTGCTACTTCCTCTCCAGGCCCTTAAGGCCCGGTGATACGGTGAAACGCGGACCTCTTTGATGGCGAGCCGATACGTCACTGGGCTGTCCAGCCACCTTCGATCGGCAGGATCGCGCCGGTTATCGACGCCGCGCGCGTGGAGCGTCAGATGGGATTTCTGCGCAAGGCGATGCGGCGCTACCGCGCTTAAGTCGCGCTCCAGGTCAGGCGATCGCGGCGCGTCCCAAGCGTCGCTTCAGCCAATAATCGAGCGAGATCCGGCCGGGCCCGCAAAGGAGGACGACCAGGATCATCATGCCCCAGAGGATGTGATCCTTGACGGCGACATCGGGCAGCGCCGCGTACGACACGACGGCGATGATGTTGAAAAAGAACAGAACGAATGCCCCGAACCGTGTCGCAAGCCCGAGTGCGAGCAGGATGGGCATCGTGAGCTCGGTCGCAGTGCCCATGAATGCCGCAATCGAGGGCGGTAGCAAAGGGACGTGATACTCGTCGGTGAACAGCGCCAGCGTAATGCTCCAGTCGTGAATCTTGGTCAGTCCCGACATCAGGAACACGCGCGCCACGTATAGCCTGAATCCCAGCAGCAGCACCGGTTGAAGCCTGTCAAGAACGCTGCTCGCTGCGCAGTAGATACGCGCTGCGCGTCCGGGCAGCGAATGGGAAGCGATGGCGCTCATGAACGGCTCTCTTTGTCGGAGATCGGCGGCGCACGAAACGCGACGATCGTGTGATTGACGACATATTCGCGCAGAACCGCGGCAAGATCGAAGCGGTCATCGACCTTGGCAGCATGGGCTGCGGCCTGGGCAAGGCTTGCGTTAGCCGCAAGTGCGGCGAGAAACGCATGTACCGCGGCGCCGACCTGCTCCACAGCGACGCCCTGAGACGTACGGAGTACGAGCAAGGTGTCGCCGCCCTTGCCGAGATCGACGCGATCGTCGCCCTCGTACCCAGGCTGGTTCGTCTGCCAGATGCGCAGGATGGGAAACGGCGACGCGATCAGCCGCGTCGAAGGATGCAGCCCCAAGCGCAACTCGGGCAGCGCCTGCGGGTCGACCGCGGCGAGCGCGCCGAAATCCAGCGGCAAGGCGTCGGCGGCGATATTGCCCTGGTCGATCGCCCATTCGAGCCGGGCGACATCGGGGAGGTAGGCAAGCTCCCTCGCCGGGGGGTAAGACAGTAGAAAATCGGCGAACTCGGCGCCGTAACGATTCACGTCGCCGCGCCGGGAAGGATAGGCGCGCACGAACTGATCGGACGCCGCATCGAAAAAAGCAACGCCGACGAGCCGCTTGACCACCGGATACGTCGCCGCAAGCACCTTGCGGTAGTTGCCCAGGACATTGTTGCTATAGATTCCCAGTCGTGCGGCGGGGCTTAACGAGCCGGCGACGACGCCGAGCGATGCCGCCGCGGCAGGATCGTGGAAGATTGCGGCGGCGGAGAACCGCCGCTGCAATTCATGCAGCGACGGCATCGCGGGCCTCGAGAATTTCTTGCGCGTGCGCCGCTTCGTCGAGCAGCACTTCCAGCTCGGGAATGTCGGTATCCCATTCGATGAGCGTCGGCTTCTGGCCGAAGCGCTTGATCGCCGCGCGGTACAGGTCCCAAACCGGAGGGGCGACCCGCGCGCCGTGCGTGTCGATCAGGCACGGCCCGCTCGCGTCGAATCCGCCGAGATGGATTTCCGCTATCGCGTCGCCCGGAATCGCCCCGAGATACACGTGCGCGTCGAAGCCGTGATTGACGGCATTGACATGGATGTTGTTGACGTCGAGCAGCAGCTTGCAGCCCGTCCGCTGGGCTACCGTCGCGACGAATTCCCATTCGCTCATGACGTCGTCGGCGAATCGAACGTATGTGGAGATGTTTTCGACAAGCAGCGGCCGGGCCAGCGCCGATTGCACCGTATCCACCCTCTCGCATACCAGTCCCAGCGCTTCTTCGCTGAACGGCAGCGGCAGGAGGTCGTTCAGATGCCTGCCGTCGATATGGCTCCAGCAAAGATGCTCGGACACGGCGGTGGGCTCGATGCGCGCGATCAGTCGCTTGAGCCGGGCCATGTGGCCGGCGTCGAGCGGATCCGCCGAACCCAGCGACATGCCGACGCCGTGCAGCGACAGGGAATAGTCGGCGCGAATCGCGTCGAGCGCCGCGAGCGAGGGTCCTCCGTCGACAAAATAATTTTCGCTGTGAACTTCGAGCCAGCCCACGCGTGGACGTTCCGACCTCACGCGGGCAACGTGAGGAGAGCGCAAGCCGATGCCGGCGGTCGCTGGCAGGATAGACGGGGCGGGCATGAGCTTGCGTTCGAAGAATTGCCGGAAGCGGCATGACGCCGCCGCCGGCAGAACGAAATTACGACTTCGGCGGCTCCATCTTGCCACCGATTTTTTCGCAGGTTCCCTTAGCGACGTATTTCCAGGAGATGGGATCGTTGTCGACGGTGCTCTGCCCGGCACAGGCGTGCTTGCCGGCGGCACAGTCATTCAGGCCCGCCTTGGCGATGCCGAAGCACTTGTCCTTGCTTGCGTCCGGCGCGACCGGCCCGGCCGAGACCGACGCGGCCAACCCGAGCGCGAGCAGACTCGCGACGGCGGCTTGGATCGTGGTTTGTTGTTTCATGATGGCTCCTATGGGGATTGAAAGTTTTGCAAAAAGACGAGCTACGGGATCCTTGCGACTTGTGCAGGGTTGGTCCTTTTTGCGCCCATCCGGCCCTTTGGTCGTGCGGCCGGCCGCTACATTACACCCCAAACGCGCCGATGACCTATCGTTCGTCCGGCCTCGGCGACATCCCATGCGCCGACAAGGGAATGCGTTTGCGGCGCATTCCGTGGACTCCATCGTCGTCGGCGCGTTGAGGAGCGCACCCCGACGGATGGTGACCGAAGCCGATGTCGCGGCAGGTGTCCGCCGTCGAAATGAAAATGCCGCTACTATGGGCGCATAGACCACATCGCCGCGTCGCCATGCGCTTTACCGTCGCCACCTACAACATCCACAAAGGCTTCTCGCACCTCACCCGGCGGATGGTGATCCACGAGCTTCGCGACAGGCTGCACGGCCTCTCCGCCGACATTCTTTTTCTCCAGGAGGTGCAGGGGGTTCATCGCCGCCATGAGGGCCGCTACCGCGATTGGCCGCTCAAGCCGCAACACGAGTTCATCGCCGGCGAGGTCTGGCACGAAGTGGCGTACGGCCGGAATGCGACAACGCGTCATGGCCATCACGGCAACGCACTCCTCTCCCGCTTTCCCATCATTGCGCAGAACAACCAGGACATCTCCGCGCACGCGTTCGAAAGCCGTGGACTGCTGCATTGCGTGATGCAGCTCAAGCGAGGCTTGCCGCCGCTGCATTGCATGAACGTCCACCTGGGCTTGTTCGAGCGCGGCCGGCGCTGGCAGATCAACGCGCTGGTCGAGCGCATCCGAAGTGTCGTTCCCGAGGATGCGCCGCTGGTCATCGCCGGAGACTTCAACGACTGGCGGCGCAAGGCCGACCGCTCGCTGCAGGGAGAGCTCGGTCTGTTCGAGGTCTTCTCGGCCGCGCGCGGGCGTCCGGCGCGCACGTTTCCCGCGGTGTTGCCGGTGTTTCGCCTCGACCGCATCTACGCCCGCGGCCTGCAAGTGGTCGACATCGACGTTCATTACGCGTACCCGCTTGCGCGCCTCTCCGACCACGCCGCGCTGGCGGCGACGTTCGAGCTCGAGCGCTCCCGCGCGGGTAAGCGATAGTCGCATGACGTCGTGAACCGCTTCACGCCGGGCAATCGTCTCACCTTGCTGCGCAACGGCGCAGAATATTTTCCGGCGCTGGAGCGAGCGATCGATTCGGCACAGCGCGAGGTTTGGTTCGAGAGCTACATCTTTGCCGACGACGTGTCGAGCCGGCGGATCGTCGCCGCGTTTGCACGCGCGGTGAAGCGCGGCGTTCGCGTGCGTGTGCTGGTCGATGCCTGGGGCGCCAAGTATTACCTTACCGCGTCGCTGGAGAAGGAAATGTGCGACGCAGGCATCGAATTTCTCAAGTACCGGCCGGAAGTCGCTCCCTGGCATTTCCGCGCGCATCGTCTGCGTCGGCTGCACCGCAAGCTTTGTCACGTCGATGGCCGGCTGGCGTTTGTGGGCGGGATCAACGTCATCGACGACAACAACACTCCCGGGCATGTACCGCCGCGGGCCGACTTCGCGGTGCGCGTCGAGGGGCCGCTCCTGCCGGCGATCGTGCAGACGATGCAGCGCGTTTGGGCGCTGGTGCAACTGGTGCAGTCCGGGACCAGCGATGTCCCGCTCTTTCCCGAGCTGGCGCGCGGTGAACGGGTTGGAACGCAGACCGCGAAATTCGTCACGCGCGACAACCTGCGTCACCGCCGCGATATCGAGCGCGCCTATCTCGCGGCGATTCGTACCGCCAAACACGAGATCATCATCGCCAATTCGTATTTTTTCCCGGGCATTCGGTTCCGACATGCGCTTATGGCGGCGGCCGAGCGGGGCGTCACGGTGACACTGCTCCTGCAGGCGCGCGTCGAATACGTTTTGCTGCACTTCGCGACGCGCGCCCTCTACGGCCAGCTCCTGCAGGCCGGCATCATCATCCAGGAATATCATCTCAGCATGCTCCACGCCAAGGTCGCGGTGGTCGACGACCATTGGGCGACGGTGGGCTCGTCGAATATCGACCCTTACAGCCTGCTGATGGCGCGCGAGGCGAATTTGTTTGTGCGCGACAGGGACTTCAATGCGGAGCTGAAGCGCCAGCTCGGCGACATGATGGCCGAGGGGTCGCGTCGCGTCGCGTCGGGTGACTGGAATCTGCGGCCGCGGTGGTACAAGGCGGCGATCTGGGTCGCTTATGGCATCGTCAGGCTTGCGATGGGGTACCTGGGCTATGGCGGAAACGAATGGTTCGCGCAGGGGATGAAGCGTCCGTCGTAGACGAGCTTTTTTCTCGGGCCGCGCTCTCGCAAGAGCGGATCAAGGGACCTGCTAAACTCCCCATAATGCGTCGAGCAGCATCTTCACCGCTTCCTCCAAGCAGCGGACCCGACGCCGCGGCCCGCGGCGACTGGGAAACCGTACGCACGCTGCTGCCTTACCTGCTGGCCTACAAGAGCCGCGTCGCGCTCGCCGTTCTATGCCTCGTCGCCGCCAAGGTCGCCAACGTCGGGGTGCCGCTGGTCCTCAAGCAGATCGTCGACGCGCTGACGCTGCCGCCGCAACACCAGCTCATCGTCCTGCCGATCGCGCTGCTCGTGGCGTACGGTGCGCTGCGTTTGTCGACTACGGCGTTCACCGAGCTGCGCGAGTTCCTGTTCGCCAAGGTGACGCAGCGCGCGGTGCGAACGATCGCGCTGAAGACCTTCCGTCATCTCCACGCGCTGAGCCTGCGCTTTCATCTTTCGCGACAGACCGGCGGTCTCACGCGCGACGTCGAGCGCGGCACGCGTGGAATCTCGACCCTGATCGGATTCACGCTCTTTTCGATCCTTCCGACGCTCATCGAGATCGCCCTGGTGTCGGCGATTCTTGTCGCGCGCTACGACGTCTGGTTCATCGCGATCACGCTCGGCGCGCTCGTGCTCTATATCTTCTACACCGTCACCATCACCGAATGGCGCACCGGCTTCCGCCGGCAGATGAACGAGCTCGACTCCAAGGCGAACACGCGCGCGATCGACAGCCTCCTCAACTACGAGACGGTCAAGTACTTCAATAACGAGGAATTCGAGGCTCGGCGCTACGACGAAAGCCTCCAGCGCTGGGAAAGCGCCGCGGTGCGCAGCCAGACTTCGTTGTCGCTGCTCAATATCGGGCAGAGCGCGATCATCGCTATCGCGGTGACACTGATCATGTGGCGCGCCACGCTAGGCGTCGTCAACGGGACGATGACCATCGGCGACCTGGTGCTGGTCAACGCGTTCATGATCCAGCTCTACATTCCCCTCAACTTTCTCGGCGTCATCTATCGCGAGATCAAGCAGGCGCTCGCCGACATGGAGCGCATGTTCCAGTTGATCGACCAGAACGCCGAAGTCAAGGATGCGCCGGGAGCGCCGCCGGTCGCGCTGCCTTCGGGCGAAGTTCGATTCGAGCACGTGGATTTCCACTACGAGCCGAATCGGCAGATCCTTTTCGACGTGTCGCTGGCGATACCCGCCGGGCGCACCGTTGCGGTGGTGGGTCCGAGCGGCTCGGGCAAATCGACGCTCGCGCGCCTGTTGTATCGCTTCTACGATGTCAGCGGCGGACGCATTACCATCGACGGACAGGATCTGCGCGCGGTGCAGCAGGCGAGCGTGCGTGCGGCGATCGGCATCGTTCCGCAAGACACGGTGCTGTTCAACGATTCAATCGAATACAACATCGCGTACGGCAATCCCGAGGCGTCGCACGAGGAGGTGGTCGCCGCCGCGAAGCTCGCACAGATCCACGACTTCGTGATTCGACTGCCGGAGGGATACGGCACGCCGGTAGGCGAGAGGGGGCTCAAGCTCTCGGGCGGCGAAAAGCAGCGCGTCGCGATTGCCCGCGCGATCCTGAAGCGCCCGCGCATTCTGATTTTCGACGAGGCGACATCCGCGCTGGATTCAAGAAGCGAGAAGCTGATCCAGGCCGAGTTGGAAGAGATCTCCGCCAACCACACCACGCTCACCATCGCGCACCGGCTGTCGACGATCGTTTCGGCGAACCAGATCCTGGTCCTCGAGCACGGACGCATCGTCGAGCGCGGCACGCATGAGGAGTTGCTCGCGGCCGACGGTGCCTACGCGCGTATGTGGGCCTTGCAGCAGCAGGAGCGCCGCGAGCCGCAGGACGAGGAGCCGCTCTACGCTTCGCCTCCCGGCCACGTCATCGCCTAGCCGGGTGAAACGTTATGCACCTGTTTTGCCTGCCTCTTGGCATAGGGCTTGCATCCATGCTATAAACGGCGCTGCCTTCCTGAGACCACGCTTCATGAAACTTAGCTTACCTATTGTTCTTGCTGGCCTTATCTGTTTGACAGGGGCAGCCTTTCCGGCCTCGGCCGCGACGCCCGCTGACGCAGCACGCTCAATCGTGCTGCTCGACGGCAGCAAGCTCAAACTGGCATCGGCCAACGCATTGGTGTTCGACACGGGCGCCGGACACGCGATCTACTCCAAAGCCGCCGACGCGGTCACACCGATCGCGTCGGTCACTAAGCTCATGACCGCGATGGTCGTGCTGGACGCGTCTTTGCCTATGGACGAAATGCTGGCGGTGGATGTCGGCGATATCGATATGCTCAAGGGCAGCCATTCCCGCCTCAGGCTTGGGACCGAGCTCTCGCGCCGTGAAATGCTGCGGCTCGCACTGATGTCATCGGAAAATCGAGCGGCTTCCAGCCTCGCGCGCAACTATCCCGGTGGGACCGCCGCGTTCGTCGAGGCGATGAACCGCAAGGCGCAAAGCCTCGGCATGTCCAGCACGCACTTCAGCGATCCGACCGGCTTATCCAGCGAAAACGTGTCGACGGCCAACGACCTGGCGAAAATGGTCGGGGCGGCGGCGGGCTACCAATTGATCAAGGATTTCACGACGACGTCCAGCCACTACGTCGAGATGCAGCCCAGCGGCAGCATGCTCGGGTTCAACAACACCAACTCACTCGTGCGCGGTGGCCAGTGGGACATCCAATTGAGCAAAACAGGCTTCATACGTGAAGCCGGCAAATGCCTGGTCATGCTCGCCACCATCGCCAGCAAGCCGGTCGTCATCGTTCTTCTGGATTCCTACGGCAAGCTGACGCGGGTAGGCGATGCCAACCGCGTCAAGCATTGGCTCGAAACAGGCGAGGCGATGCCCGCCGTCGAGGTCGTGACAAGGCGGCCCAAAGCGCGGCACGCGGCGAGAACCGTCTCGGAGCGCAACGCCAGGGTGCGGGGCGTAATCGCGGCAAACCACCGGGGCGTTCCCAAAGCCTAGCCTGCCTATCGCGCACGCTGTTGTTCGAGCAATTCCTTCGCGTGCGCGCGCGTCTTTGCGGTTATCTCGCGGCCGCCGAGCATGCGCGCCAACTCTTCCACACGCGCCGCCGTATCGAGACGCACGAGCTTCGCAGCGACACCAGCGGTCTTCCCATGCTTGGCTACGAGGTCGTGATGGTCCGCGCACGCAGCCACCTGCGGTAAATGCGTCACGCACAGGACCTGACGGCGCGATCCGAGTTGTTGCAGCATGCGGCCGACCGTTGCCGCGACGGCACCGCCGATCCCGGTGTCGACTTCGTCGAATACCAGCGTGGGAACATCGGCTACCTCCGCGAGCGCCACCTGGATGGCGAGACCCAATCGAGAAAGCTCTCCACCCGACGCGACTCGCGCAAGGGGCGCCAAAGGCTGCTTGGGGTGCGTCGCGACGAGGATCTCCACATTTTCCCGCCCGGAGCTTGCCGGCTCGTCCAGAGGCTTAAGCGCGATTTCGATGCGCCCGCCCGACATCGCGAGCTTTTTCATCATGGCGCTTACGCGGTTTCCGAGGTGCGCGGCAGCGACTTTGCGCTTGGCCGTAAGCTCGTCGGCCAGAGCGCCAAATGCGCGCTGCAAATTCGATTCCGCGCGAATGAGCGCGTCGACATCGGCTTGTTCGGAGAGCGCGGTAAGCTTCGCCTGCGTGTCCTCGAGCAGCACCGGAAGCTCCTCCGGCCGTACCCGATGCTTGCGCGCGACGTCGTGGATCGCGGAGAGCCGCGCCTCCACGCGGGCAAGCTCGACCGGATCGAGATCGAGGCGCTCGCGATAGCCGCGAAGCGATCGCGAAGCTTCGTCGACGCGTATCCTCGCTTCGTCGATCAGTGCTGCGGTTTTCTCCAGCGACTTGTCGTGCGCCGCGGCCGCCGCGAGACGAGTCGCCATCGTCGCAAGGCGGGACGTTATTGCGGCGTCGCCATCGGCGAGCTCGGCCTCGCCCGCGGCAGCCGTTTCGAGCAGCGTGGCCGCGTTTGCGAGGCGCGATTGCGCCTGTGACAACGCGTCCCACTCGGCGGCGGTTGCGCCCAATGCCGTGATCTCCGCCAGGCCTCGGACAAGCGCCTCGCGCTCGCGCACCGTCGCTGCGGCATTTCGCGTTGCGTTCTCGCGCAGCGCGCGGGCTTCGCGCCAGGCACGCCATGCCGCGCCGACTTCCCGCGCGAGCATCGCAGATCCACCATAGGCATCGAGCAGCGTGCGCTGGGTTTCACTTCGGCCGAGCGATTGATGCGCGTGCTGACCGTGCAAGTCGATGAGCCGTTCGCCGAGTGTTTCGAGCTGCGCAAGCGTCGCCGGGCTTCCGTTGACGTAGGCGCGGCTCTTTCCCTGGGCGTCGAGAACCCGGCGCAGGAGCAGCGCGCCGCCATTATCCAGTTCGTTCTGCGCCAGCCATTCATGAACCGGTACGAGATCTCCGATATCGAATTCCGCGGCGATTTCTGCACGGTCGGCCCCGGGGCGTAGTTGCCGTGGCTCGAAGCGGTCGCCCAGGAGCAGCGACAGCGCATCGAGAAGGATCGATTTGCCGGCTCCCGTCTCGCCGGTCAGAACCGTGAAGCCTTTGTCGAACTCGACCTCGAGTGTTTCGATAACGGCGAAGTTGCGGATCGATAGCAGGCGGAGCATGGGCTTGGCTGGCAGATCGGGACGGCGGGCTTTTGCTTGCGAAAGCTCCGCTGTTAAAACTAGCTCGCGGGTTGCAGGCGCTCCGGGGTTTCGCTCCAGTGCAGCTTCTGCCGCAGCATCGCGAAATGATCGTGATCCTGCGGGTGCAGCAGTCTCGCGCAATATGCCGCGCGCCGGACCGTCACGCGGTCACCTTCGGCAAGGGAAAAATGCGACTGCCCGTCGCAGTGCAAAGTCGCGTCCTTGCCCCGCAACAAAGTGATCTCCACCACGGCGGAATCGCGAATCGCTATCGGCCGGTTGGTCAGCGCGTGCGGCGCCACGGGAACCAGCAGAAACGCCGCCACGGCCGGATCGACGATCGGTCCTTGCGCCGACAGCGCGTATGCGGTGGATCCCGTCGGCGTCGCGACGATCAGGCCGTCGGCGCGAAGAGCGTAAACAAATCGGCCGTCGATGGTCACTGCGCAATCGATCATTCCGCCCATAGCGCCACGGTTGACCACGACGTCGTTGAGCGACATGGTGCGCTCGCCGCCCCCAAGACTGCGCGCAAGGCTTGCATCGAGCATCGTCCGTGTTTCTTCCACGTAATTGCCCGAGAGCATGGCGTCGAGGACGCTTTCCATGTCGGACAGCGCGATATCGGTGAGAAAGCCGAGGCGCCCCTGGTTGATGCCGATCAGCGGAACGTCGAACGGCGCGAATTGGCGCGCGATCGACAGCATCGTGCCGTCGCCACCGACAACGATGGCGAGTTGCGCTTCCCGCGCCAGCTCGGAAGTCGGCGCCGATGGATAGCCGGCGAGCGGCGTGAACTCCGCGGTGGCCGCCTCGAGGAGGACGCGATGACCGCGCGCTCTTAGGAATGCCGCGAGGTGGCCGAGGGGCTCCGCGATGCCGTGGCTCGCGTGGCGACCGATCAATGCGACCGTCGCGAAGTTGTTTTTCCGAGCCCCCATGGACACGATTAAAGCACAAGGGCGTGGGGCGACCAAGGTCCAAGGTCTCCAGCATCGGCGTTACAATGGCGCGATGCTGGATTCCCGCGCGCAACATCTGCTCAAGACGCTGATCGAGCGCTATATCGTCGACGGCCAGCCGGTCGGCTCGCGCGTGCTGTCGCGGCAGTCGGGACTCGAGCTGTCGCCGGCGACCATACGCAACGTCATGGCGGATCTGGAGGAGATGGGATTCATCGCGAGCCCGCACACATCCGCGGGTCGCGTTCCCACTGCCAAGGGCTATCGATTCTTTGTCGACAGCCTCCTGGTCGTCAAGCCGCTCAATGAAGTCGAAATCACCGAATTGCAGGATCAGCTGCAGGCGGATCGTCCGCAGGCGCTGGTGATGACCGCCGCGCAGCTCCTGTCGCAGCTTACCCAATTTGCCGGAGTCGTGGCGACCCCGCGTCGGCGCGAGGCATCCTTCCGCCACATCGAATTCCTGCGGCTGTCGGAACGTCGCGTGCTGCTCATCATCGTCACGCCGGAGGGCGACGTGCAAAACCGCATCCTGCATACCGATCGCAGCTACACCCAGACGAAGCTGATCGAGGCGTCGAATTTTTTCAATCATCACTATGCCGGCCAACCCTTCGCCGCGATACGCGCGCTTCTGGCGGACGAGCTCAAGCAGCTTCGCGAAGACGTCGTCGGACTGATGTCGGCGGCGGTCGACGCCGGGGACGCCGCGCTTTCCGAAAACAACGACGGCCTGGTCGTGTCGGGCGAGAAGAATCTCCTGTCGGCGTCCGACCTCGCCTCCAACATGGACAGGCTGCGTCGCCTGTTCGAGATTTTCGAGCAGAAAACCTCGCTTCTGCACCTTCTCGACCTCAGTCAGCACGCGCATGGCGTGCACCTATTCATCGGCGGAGAATCGGGACTCGCGCCGCTCGACGAGTGCAGCGTGATCACCGCGCCGTACGAAATGGACGGCCAGGTCATCGGCACGCTCGGGGTGATCGGACCGACGCGGATGGCCTACGAGCGCGTGATTCCTATCGTCGACGTGACGGCCAAGCTGCTGTCGAATGCGCTGACGCAGCAGCTCAATGAGCGATGAAGTCCGATGACGCCGCAAACGTCGCACTGATCGAGCGCTTTTACAACGCATTTTCCCGCCGCGACCCCGACGCCATGCTCGCGTGTTATCACCGCGGCGTGACGTTCAGCGATCCCGTATTTCCTGCGCTCGACGCGCTCGGTGCAGCATCCATGTGGCGGATGCTGTGCACTCGCGGCAAGGATCTCGTCCTCACCGTATCGGACATCCGCGCCGACGCGAGCACAGGGAGCGCGCGTTGGGTTGCCACCTACACCTTCTCCGCGACCGGTCGCAAAGTCACCAACCGCATCGCCGCCGCCTTCGATTTCAAGGACGCACTGATCGTCCGCCATGTCGATCGCTTCAGCCTGTGGCGATGGGCGGCCATGGCACTCGGTCCCAAGGGAGCGCTGCTCGGCTGGAGCCCGCCGGTGCGCGCGGCGATTCGGGCTCAGGCGGCGAAAAGCCTGGCCGCGTTCGCCGGAGCGCAGGCGTGAACGCGCGACTTCAGTCCACTTCAGGGTTCAGTCACGATCGGGCATCGAGGCTGGGCGTGCTCCTTGTCAACCTGGGCACGCCCGACGCGGCGACGCCGGCGGCGGTGCGGCGCTATCTCGCTCAATTTCTCTCCGACCCGCGTGTCGTCGAGATTCCCGGCGCGCTGTGGAAGCCGATTCTGCATGGTGTCGTCCTCAACATCCGTCCTGCGAGATCGGCACGGAAGTACGCGATGATTTGGACCAAGGACGGTTCTCCGCTCTTGGTTCACAGCCTTCGGCAAAGGACACTGTTGCTGGGGTATCTCGGCCAGCGGCTCAAGGAGATCGGCCTGCCCGCCGATCATGCTCAAATCGAGCTCGGCATGCGCTACGGCCGGCCCTCCATCGATGAGGCCATGGCCAAGCTGAAGGAAGGCGGTTGCGACCGGATTCTGGTGCTTCCGCTTTATCCCCAATATGCCGGGAGCACGACCGGGTCGGCCATCGACGCCGTTGCGGCTGCGGCCTGCCGGGAGCGTCGCGTTCCGGCGCTGCGTTTCGTCGATGCGTATTACGACGATCCCGGCTACATCAAGGCGCTCGCCCGGGCCGTCAACGACTACTGGGTCCAAAACGGGCGACCGGATCAGCTCCTCTTTTCCTTTCACGGCGTGCCGCGGAGAACGCTGAACTTGGGCGATCCGTATCACTGCCACTGCCAGAAAACCGCGCGGCTGCTCGCACGGGAGCTGGGGCTCAAGAGTGAGCAGTTCAGCATCACGTTCCAATCCCGATTCGGACATGCCGAGTGGCTGACCCCTTACACGCAGCCGACGCTGGTCGCGCTTGCGAAGCGGGGCGTGCGGCGGGTCGATGTGGCGTGTCCGGGCTTCGTCAGCGATTGCCTGGAGACGCTCGAGGAGATCGCGCACGAAGGCCGAACCGCCTTTCTCAACGCCGGCGGTCGGGAGTTTCACTACATTCCGTGCCTCAACGAGCGGCCCGCATGGATTGCCGCTCTCGCGGATTTGGCCATGCGCAACCTGCAGGGGTGGCTCGACGCGCCGCCTGATGTCGCGGTTCGCGAGGCAACGCAGGCGCGGGCGAGGGCGCTCGGCGCCGAGCGCTAGACTCCTTTACCGGCAATGCGGCGCACGCCTGCGCTGGCCGGGTTCAACTGCGATCCCTTCGCTTGTCGGCACGGCCACGGATGGCTTTTTTGTTCGTTCTCGGGTTGAAAGGGATGCTCCTTGCCCCAACCCTCTTTGCGGTGTGGCATAGGAGCACGCATGAGCAATAATCCCGACCATAACACTCAAGTTTCGGCGCAGCCCGAGCCTACGCTGCCGACCGCCGCGGACGAGGGCAGGGACCGGCGGACCGACGTCGAGTCGCCCGAACCCGCATCCGATCTGGGCGCGCTGCTCAAAAAAGCCGAGGAAGAGGCAGCCGAGCTTCGCGACGCATGGCTGCGAGCCAAGGCCGAGACAGAGAATGCGCGCCGCCTTGCGCAAAACGACGTCGCCAAGGCGCACAAATACGCCGTCGAGCGTTTCGCGCAGGACCTGCTGGCGGTCAAGGATGCGCTCGAGCTGACGCTCGCCACGCCCAACGCGACCACCGAGGCATTGAAAGACGGCGTCGACCTGACCCTGAAAAATCTTGCAGCGGCATTCGACAAGGCGAAGATCGAGGAAATCAATCCCCTGCACGAAAAATACGATCCGCACCGGCACCAGGCGATGACGATGATCGACTCGGATCAGCACCCCCCCGGGACGGTGGTGCAGGTATTCCAGAAGGGCTATCTGCTCAACGACCGGGTGCTTCGCCCCGCGCTTGTGGCGGTAGCGAGAGCCAAAGACGCCGGCTGACCCCGAATCACGCTTGAATCGACGCTCCAACTCCCCCACGTAAAGCCAGTCAAGCAATCCCAGCACGGAAGGAAACAAAAATGGCCAAAATTATCGGTATCGACCTAGGGACCACCAACAGCTGCGTCGCTGTCATGGAAGGCGGCAAGCCGAAAGTGATCGAGAACTCGGAAGGCGCTCGCACCACGCCTTCGGTCGTCGCTTATGCGGACGACGGCGAAGTGCTGGTGGGCGCTCCCGCAAAGCGGCAGGCGATCACCAATGCGAAGAACACGATTTTCGCCGTCAAGCGGCTAATCGGCCGCAAGTTCGACGAGAAGGAGGTTCAAAAAGACATCTCGCTGATGCCGTTCAAGATCGTCAAGGCCGACAACGGCGACGCGTGGGTCGAAGTGCGCGGCAAGAAGATCGCACCCCAGCAGGTGTCGGCCGAGATATTGCGCAAGATGAAAAAGACCGCGGAAGACTATCTGGGCGAGACCGTCACCGAGGCGGTGATCACCGTTCCCGCGTATTTCAACGACTCGCAGCGTCAGGCGACCAAAGACGCCGGCCAGATCGCGGGGCTCGAAGTCAAACGCATCATCAACGAGCCCACCGCGGCGGCGCTGGCGTTCGGACTCGACAAGCAGGAAGGCGATCGCAAGATCGCCGTCTACGACCTGGGCGGCGGCACGTTCGACATCTCGATCATCGAGATCGCCGTCGTCGACAAGGAGCATCAGTTCGAGGTGCTCTCCACCAACGGCGACACGTTCCTCGGAGGCGAGGACTTCGACCAGCGGCTGATCGACTACATCGTCGCCGAGTTCAAGCGCGACGCCGGGGTCGACCTCAAGGCTGACGTGCTCGCGCTGCAGCGCCTCAAGGATGCCGCCGAGAAGGCGAAGATCGAATTGTCTTCGTCACAGCAGACCGAGATCAATCTTCCCTATATCACCGCGGACAAGTCCGGGCCGAAGCATCTGTCGATGAAAATCACGCGTGCCAAGTTCGAGTCCCTGGTCGAAGACCTGATCGAACGGACCATCGAGCCGTGTCGCATCGCGATCAAGGACGCGGGCGTCAAGCTATCGGATATCGCGGACGTGATCCTGGTCGGCGGCCAGACCCGTACGCCCAAGGTCCAGGACAAGGTCAAGGAATTCTTCGGCAAGGAGCCACGCAAGGACGTCAACCCCGACGAAGCCGTCGCGGTGGGCGCGGCGATTCAGGCCGGCGTGCTCCAGGGCGACGTCAAGGACGTGCTGCTGCTCGACGTGACGCCGCTGTCGCTGGGTATCGAGACGCTGGGTGGCGTAATGACCAAGCTGATCCAGAAGAACACGACGATCCCGACCAAGGCGCAACAGGTGTTCTCCACTGCCGACGATAATCAGGCGGCGGTGACCATCCACGTGCTGCAAGGCGAGCGCGACGTGGCGGTGGGAAACAAGAGCCTCGGGCAGTTCAACCTGGAGGGCATCCCACCGGCGCCGCGAGGGCTTCCGCAGATCGAGGTCACCTTCGACATCGACGCCAATGGCATCCTTCACGTCAATGCCAAGGACAAGGCAACGGGCAAGGAAAACAAGATCACCATCAAGGCGAGCTCGGGCCTGTCAGAAGCCGAGATCCAGAAGATGGTCAAGGACGCCGAGGCGCACGCCGAGGACGATCGCAAGCAGGTCGAGGTCGTGCAGGCGCGCAACCATCTCGACGCGCTGGTGCATACCGTGAAGAAATCGGTCGCTGAATATGGCGACAAGGTGGGTCCCGACGAGAAGGGCAAGATTGAAAAGGCGTTGAATGAAGCCGAGGAGGTGCTCAAGCAGAAGGATGCGTCGAAGGACGCGCTGGAGGCGAAGAGCCAGGCGTTGATGGCAGCTTCGCAGAAGCTCGGCGAAGCGATGTATGCGAAGACCCAGGCGGACGCGCAGGCGCAGGGCGGGCAGCAAGGGCCGGGCGCCGGTCCTTCGGGTGGCGGATCGGGAGGCGGCGCTGCGGATGAGGAAAAGGTCGTCGACGCTGAGTTCACCGAAGTCAAAGACAAGAAATGATATTCCGTCACGCCGGCGGCAGCTAATGCGTAAGACGGCCATCGTGCCGGCGTGACGTAATATCTGGCCGAGTTGAAGTGGGCGCCTGCGGCGCCCCTTAACTCGGCCTGTTGTTGTGGGAAACTTTGATTGAAGCGGCGCGGCGCGCCCGCTGCAGTTGGGAATTGAGTGAACGGCCGCGCTGCGTGCGGCCGTCTTATGCTGTTGGGGAAATAACGAATGCCGAAGCGCGACTATTACTCGACATTGGGCGTCAATCGAGATGCCTCGGACGAGGAAATCAAGAAGGCCTATCGTAAGCTTGCGATGAAGCATCATCCGGACCGCAATCCGGATGACAAGGCGTCCGAAGACAAATTCAAAGACGCCAAGGAAGCCTACGAGGTCCTGTCCGACCCCAAGAAGCGCGTCGCGTACGATCAGTTCGGGCACGCGGGTGTCGATCCCGCCGCCTTCGGCGCGGGTGCGCGCGGCTTCGGTGGCCAGGAAGGCTTCGGCGGATTCGCCGACGCATTTGGCGATATTTTCGGCGAGATTTTCGGGAATGCAGGCGGCGGCCGCTCGCGCGGCAGCGGCGTCTTCCGCGGCGCCGATCTCCGCTACAACCTGGAGCTATCGCTCGAAGAGGTTGCGCGCGGAACCGAGGCCAGGATCCGCATCCCGGCCATGGAGGAATGCGCCACCTGTCATGGCAGCGGCGCCAAGCCCGGAACGCAAGCCAAGACGTGCCCGACATGCAACGGACAAGGTCAGGTCCGCGTTTCGCAGGGTTTTTTTTCGATTCAGCAGACGTGCCCGCAATGCCATGGTTCGGGAAAGATCATTCCCCAGCCTTGCGAGACCTGCGACGGCGCGGGTCGCATCAGAAAGCACAAGACGCTGTCGGTGAAAATCCCGGCGGGAGTCGACCAGGACGACCGCATACGGCTTTCGGGTGAGGGCGAAGCGGGGATCAACGGCGGTCCGCCGGGGGACTTGTACGTCGTCGTCAATCTCAAGCCTCACGCGGTGTTCCAGCGCCAGAACAATGACCTTCACTGCGACATGCCGATCGGCTTCGCTACCGCTGCGCTGGGCGGCGAGATCGAGATCCCGACGCTGGATGGCCACGCCAAGCTGAAAATCCCCCCGGAAACGCAAACAGGGCAGGTGTTTCGCTTGAAAAGCAAAGGCATCAAAGGCGTACGAAGTGCTTCACACGGCGATCTCTATTGCCACGTCGCGATCGAGACCCCGATCAAGCTCACCGCGCGCCAGAAGGAATTGTTGCGCGAGTTCGAGACCATCAACGCGCAGGATCCTGGCGCGCACAATCCACGCGCGAAAAACTGGTTCGACCGCGTACGCGAATTCTTCGGGCCTTAGCCTGCTAGACCGGCGCGATTCCTCCCGGCCGGACGCCTCGCGGTGGCGAAAGCAATTCGAACGATGTCGGCGGCGCACGGCCGCTTCGACGTGGCTGTCGTCGGCGCCGGCGCGGCCGGCATGATGTGCGCTGCGGTTGCCGGCCAACGTGGCCGACGCGTGCTCCTCATCGAGCATCACCACGTCGTCGGCGAAAAAATCCGCATCTCGGGCGGCGGACGCTGCAATTTCACGAACCTTCGCAGCGCCCCCGACAATTTTCTTTCGCAAAACCCCGACTTTTGCCGCTCGGCGCTCGCGCGATACACGCCGCAGGATTTCATCGCGATGGTCGAGCTCTACGGCATCGCATGGCACGAGAAGAAGCTTGGCCAGCTTTTCTGTGACCGGACAGCACAGGACATTGTCGCGATGCTCATCGCAGAATGCGATC
>Ga0193751_1000992_pt1 | contig 19281 bp, 14 predicted proteins | sample L1c2metaG_FD_143050 | JGI IMG/M metagenome (GOLD analysis project Ga0193751, IMG submission 143050) | Soil microbial communities from a riparian zone of the East river system, Colorado, United States - L1c2 | ecosystem: Environmental > Terrestrial > Soil > Riparian zone | place: USA: East River... | reverse complement strand
CTGCCGCCTACGCGCGAACGCTGCCGAGCGCCCTGAAATCCACACTGCGCAAGGTTTTGCGGTCTGCGGCCTCGGAATTTAACCTGCCGTTCATCTTGCTGTCATTTCCGATTAACAGCCCTGAGTGATAGTTCTCTCGCACTCGAACCACGGAAACTCTTGCTCCCCCGGAGTGCTGGTGGTGTAAGAAGTGCCTCGGAATGCTGCCGCTTCTGCAAGCGTCTCGAGATAGCAGGAATTCTACCGGGCGCCCACGGCGGGCCCGAGCGAAAAGCAACGCGCTCCAAAACGTATGACAAATCGACGCATGACAAATCAGTGACCCAAGCTCTAAGGAGAATATTGAGATGAGAGGAACAAAAGCATTTTTCGCGCTCGTAGTGCTAACCGCAATCGTCGGACTCGCCTCCGTAGCCAACGCGCAGGTCCAGTTTGTGGGCGTCGGCTCTTCGGCCATGTTCAACACCATTTCCGCAGCAGCATTCACCGATCTATGCTCTTCACGCAGCGGCAGCGACTGCCGTCACTGGAGCCAGAGCGGCAAGAACGCTGGCGATAACCAGAACTGGGCGCAGGGAGTGGACAGCCGTAACAACGCGATTCCCCCGGAAGCTGGAACCTTTTTTGTGGCGTGGGACAACAACTCCAGCCCAATCAAAATCTGGTCTTACCTGAGCGTAGACACCATTGTGGGCCAACGCCTTTTCTTTGCAGTTCCTCGTGCAACACAGCAGATTGATTCCGGCGCGTTGACCGCTGCCGGCCAGAACAAAGTTCCAGCCGCGATCCTGTTGAACCGCCAGACCAGTGCGGACCAGCCGGACGAGACCACGGGAATACCCTCCGCTGTTCTCTCCGCCATCCAGACCTCCTTCACTGCCACGATCAGCGACGTCCGTCCGGAAGACGCCAAATTCGAAGTCAACCGCATCCTCGCGACATACTCCGTTTCCGGTACCGGACTGGGCTACGGCAACCCCGCGAACGCCACCTGCTTCCAGCCGCCCGACAGCTGGACCGTTAGCAACATCCTGGGCTGCCCAATTTATGGCACCTGGGGCGGCAGGTCGGTTCCGGTACAGTATTCCCTAACCGGCACGGATCCATTCACCGCAAAAGCTGCCTGGAAGTGGAAGACCATCGAGGTGGGTGCGGAGCCCATCATCTTCGTGTACAACGCGAGCAATGCCAACGGTTTGGGCGTGCTTGCCGCGGATGGCAACGTCGCCTTCAAGAACCTGAATCGCATCACCGCAGCTGAAGTTTTCAATGGTACCCTGGGCCGCGGACAGGATCTTGATCCGTCGCTCACCGCCGCTCTGCAGGGTATACCTGGCAACCCGCCCGTATTCCCCATCCTGCGCGAGCCCCTTTCGGGCACGATGACCACCACTGAATTCAACGTGTTCCGCACCGTTGAGATGCAAAAGGACCTGCCAAACTCGGCTTCCCAGGAAACCGGTGTGAACCTGGGCAACAGCTGCGCGCTGAATTCGAACTGCCCCGATCCGCTGTATCTGCCCGGCCCCGGCAGCTCGATTCGTTATCGTGCCATTGGTACCGGCGCCGAGATCAGTGGTGTCAGCAACGTCGGTGGCGTGAAACACATTGCGGACAGCATCGGCTACGCCTTTTTCTCCTTCGGGAACGTGAACCCCATCGGCGGCTCCGCCGGTGTGGGCCGCTACGTCACGCTTGATGGAGTGGATCCCATCAACGCCGCCTACGGCACCTACGTTTCTGACGGCGTCACCTATAACCCCGGTCAACTGCCACTGTGCCTGGCGCCGTGCACTGCGCCTGGCGGAACCTCTCTTCCTAATGTTCGCAACGGTTCCTACGGCGCCTGGTCGATTATTCGCGCGGTCAGCGACGCCACTGGCATCAACCTCACGAACACCCAGGCTCTGGTGACGGCCGCCCAGAACGAAGTCAACAACACAACTGCCGACTTCGTTCCGTTCGTCTGCAAAGACACGACCGGACTCTGCACTGGTGAACCGGGTCTCCATGTGTTCCATTCGCACTTCACACCCGCCGGTGTCGCTGGTGCTCCCCATAACGGCAACACTACCTCCACGGAAAGTGGCGGCGATGTACATGGCGCGGTCTTCACAAACCAAGCCGATCTGGATTTCCACGCCGACACTGGTTTGGAACTGCTTAAGATTCGCCAGTAACTTGACCATAAGTTAAGACAAAAACGTGGGGCAGGTTGACCTGACGGGCCAGCCTGCTTCTTTTTATGAGGACTTTGTTCTGCGGCCTCACTTGTGCGAATCAAGATGAATCAACTACGGCTATCGAGAATAGATACTTTATGAAGTGTGCGGTCTCACGGTTCTTGGCGGTTGCTGTTTCTCTTCTCCTCGCTTTTATTTTGCCCCAGGCATGTGTGGGACAGAAAATGACTGCGATTGACCACAACGCCGCCTCCAGCAAGAGCGTTGAGGATCTCTCCAAAGCTTCGCTAAGCGGCAGCCAACTGCATGCCGACCCGCCAGAACTGGTTGAAAAGGCGGAAAAGAAGAATTTCACTCGCGAGTTTGTCGCCGTGCAATGGCGTCCAGGAGATCGAATTTATCTGTATGTGGTTCTTCCGGCAAAAATAAAGAAGCCGCCAGTCGCGATTTATATCTACGGTCATCCCTCCGACACAGATCGCTTCCAGGACGATGGCTGGTGCGAGCGCACGACGAGCGGCGGCTACGCGGCCGTGGGATTAGTTCCGGCACTTACCGGACAGCGCTACCACGACCGGCCGATGAAGGAGTGGTTCGTTAGTGAGCTTCAGGAAGCGCTGGGTAAGTCAGCGCATGACGTGCAGATGGTACTGAACTACCTTGCCGAGCGCGGTGACGTAGATATGGGCAACGTTGGAGTGTTCGGAGTAGGGGCGGGCGGCACGATCGCAGTGATGGCCGCTTCGGTCGATTCGCGAATCAAAGCCATCGACCTGCTCGATCCCTGGGGGGACTGGCCGGTTTGGGTGCAAAACTCCGCTTTGATTCCAGATGAGGAACGCCCAGCGTATGTAAAGCCCGAGTTCCTGAAAAAAGTTGGCGATTTCGATCCGGTCAAGTTTCTGCCTGCGCTGAAGACGCCGCGCATCCGGCTTAACCAGTTGACCGACGATGAGGCGACGCCGGAAGAGTCAAAGAAGAGATTGGAAGCAGCGCTCCCCGCCACGGCGGAGCATCACCGGTTTGAAACGAGCATGGCGTTCTACAGTGAGGTCGCTTCCGGCGGCCGAGTTTTCGACTGGCTGAAACTTCAGATCAAGGCTGCGGACCCGAAGGTTCGCGAAGCGACGAAAGAGACGCCGCCTGGCGCGGGTTTCGGATCAGGAAAGTAGTGAAGCGCGAAACACAAGGACGCTAATTTGAACGCGGGTGTTTCCACCCCGCTTGCAGGTGCTCTGGATGCTTAGACGTTCGATGTTGCCCACTTCGATTCTCTTAACAATCACCTGCGCCACGATCGCTCTCTGCGGCTGCGGTGGGAAAAACGGGTTGCTCGGAAACGGAGGTGGTGCGAGTTTGACGGCTGTCTCCCTGACACCGACAAACCCGACACTCACGTTGAGCTTGTCTCCGCCCGCTACGAGGCAATTCGTTGCGATAGGCACATACAGCTTCGGCAATCCGCAGGACATCACGAACCAGCTTACCTGGGTTAGCGCAGACACGACCGTCGCCACCATGGACAACAAAGGTGTCGCTACGGCGGTCGGCTCGGGTAAGGTCATCATCACCGGGTCGATTCAGGATCCTGTGAATCTCAAGACATTTACGGTAACTACGGTTCTTACTGTGGTTCCGCAATTGACGGGGATCACGATCAGTCCGGCAAGCGCGCAGATCGCCAAGGGAACGACTCAGCAATTCAAGGCGACCGGCACATACAACGACGGAACTTCTCCGGATATCACGGCGCTGGTGACGTGGAACTCGATCCAGCCGGCGATTGCCTCCATCAGCGCCTCGCCCGGGACCCAAGGCTTGGCGCTGGCTGCGTCTCCAGGTTCGACCAGCATCTCCGCTTCGCTGGGAACGCTTAGCAGTCCGAACTCCTCGCTGGTCGTCTCGAGCGCACATCTGGCCTCACTCGCCGTCACGCCGGCAAACCCGACCGTCCCGCTCGCCACTTCGCAGCAACTGGTCGCGACCGGCAGGTTTGACGACGGAACCAAGCAGGATCTCAGCCGTGATGTGTCCTGGACAACGCTGAATGCGCATTCCCGAGTGGCAAGGGTTTCCGCCACCGGAATGGTCACTGGTCTCGGCTTGGGAAGTGAGACCGTCACCGCGACCGCGCCCTCCTCCGGAATCAGCGCCAGCACTGGCATCACGGTAGATGAAAGCTCGGTGGCGGCAATAAGTGTGATTCCGGTAGGCATGGTGATGTTTCCCCAGGCGCAGTCTCCAGTGCCAGTGGTGGCGAATGGGACCGCGCAGCAGATGCGTGCCATCGCGACCTTTAAGGACGGCAGTACACTGGAGGTTACTGGCATTCAGGGAATCGCCTGGAGTTCCACGGATACGGCGGCGGCGACTATCGCACCCGATACCGGCCTGATGACGACCACGGGCCCTGGATCTACCAGCGTCGTAGCAGCCCTGGGAAGTCAGCAAGGAAGCACCTCGTTGAACGTTTTGACCGCAACGCTCCAATCGCTCGTAGTGGCCCCGACTAACGCTCAAGTCGCGCAGGGTGGTATTCAGAATGTTGTTGCCCTGGCTACTTTCCTGGCGCCGGACAACCTTACATTGTTCCAGCAGGACGTTAGCAACGCGGTTACCTGGAGCAGCGACGCAGATGCAACCGTGGGCTATGTGAACGGACTCCAGGAATTGGCCACAGGAGTCGCAACCGGCACAGCGAATATCTCCGCCAACTTCACCCTTCCGAACGGCAGTGCGGCAGGAGGAACCGCCACGTTGAATGTCAGCAGCGCTCAGTTGGGCACCATCAGTCTGATACCGGGAAGTGCGGCGCTTCCGCTGGATGGAGGCCACCAGTTCCGCGCGACCGGCAACTACACCGATGGCTCGCAAGTAGACTTGAGTCTGCTCGCGACCTGGGGATCGTCGGACGAAGCGGTCACCATTGTGAGTCCGTTCGGATTTACCAGCGCCAGCGGGCCTGGCCAAACCAACATCAGCGCCAGCTTCCTCAACCCAGTAACCGGGACACCCGTAGCGGGTGCGGGCTCGGTGGTCGTGAACCCGGCGGCGCTCGCGAGAATCGATATCTGCGCCGCAACCGTCAGCAACCCGATTGCGAATTGTCCCCCGCTTGATCCTGTTTCTCCCCCGCCGGGAATTAGTTTCGCGAGCCAGACGCAATTCGGGCTGGTGGCAATCGGCACCTTCTCCGATGGGAGTCGGCAGGATTTGACCGACGCCGTCCGTTGGAGTTCCGCCAACCCCGACGCTGCCAGCGTCAGTAATGATCCAGGCATCCCCGGGATTACGACCGGAGTCGGCGGCCGCGGAGTCTTGACCGGAGGAGTTCAGGGAGGAACTGCTAACATAACCGCCACGGCCGGTGGCGTCAGCGGCAGCACGACCGTGAGCGCAACAACGGCAACGCCGCAGTCATTGGCAATCACGCCCGCGAACGGCGTTGTAGCGCTCGGTATTCCGCAGCAGCTCAAGGTTACGGGATCTTTCAGCGATGGCTCGAAGCAGGATGTGACCGCGTCGGTGCAGTGGAGCAGTCTGAATCCAGATATTGCCATCGTGTACCCCGGCGGTCTCGCCTATACGACGGGAAGGGGGACGGCGGCAGTCTCGCAGGATCCGTCAAGTTTGGTGATTGCCCAGGGATTAGTCACGGTCACCATGTCGAATCCCTCGACCACCAGTGTGTTCCCGTGGCCGATTGGATCCATTTTCCAGCTTCACGGACTTACCGTGAGTTCAGGCGACGTTTCGTTGCTGAACGATGCGCCGTTCACCATCCTCACCGAAAGCGACCCAGCTAGCAGCCAGCAACCCTGTAAACCCGGACTGGAATGCATGATCAAGTTCGCTCCAGCAGTGCCCCAGCCCGCGACCGGAACCTACACCGTGACCGGCGGAGCCGGCCAGGCCTCAGCGCTGATCACAGCCACGATGAACTTCATTGTGAAGTCGGTATTGACCCAGGTTTCAGGATCCGCGACCCTGACCGTGCAGTAGCGCCGCGGTCTGCCGGTTTTAGTTTGCTGTGAGCTTTACTCCGTACCCTGCTCCGCTCCTCTTAATTAGACCCACGACGTCCTGGTCCGCCGAGTCTCGCTGTCGGGCTCCGGGTCAAAGAACATGTCATTGGCCTTCACGCAGGTAACTTGAGTAATTATGTGCGAAGTCAGAGGCCAATTACCATGGGGCAATCTGGAGCAGTGGCGATCTGTGCCTGGATGAAGTCCGTGCGCCACTGGAGGACAAGTGAACAGCGAGATGGTGCAGACTCCGGCGCAGCCTGCGGAACGAGGTTTGAGCGTCGAGGTGAGAGTCCACGCGGACGACGGCGACGGCGATGTATCGTCCCCGACGCCAAGCGAGAGTTGGGACGTGCGCGCGGTGGTGCTGACTGCGGTTCTGTTAGTCGCAGGAATTTATACCGGGGTCCACATTGGCCGGGGTTGGGTGGCGGCGGATGATGGGACGCTGAGCCAGAGCGCCTTGCGCGTGATGCAGGGACAACTTCCGCATCGTGATTTTGGGGAGATCTACACCGGCGGTCTGAGTTTTATTCATGCGCTGGCCTTTCGCTCGTTCGGCGTAAATCTGATGTCGCTCCGCATCTGCGTGTTTCTGTTTTTTCTGGCCTGGCTCCCAGCTGTCTACTATGTTGCGTTGCGTTTTACTTCTGCGATTGCGGCGGGAGCTATCACACTGCTCGCGGTCGCGTGGAGTTATCCGAATTATCCGGCGGCGATGCCTTCCTGGTACAACCTGTTTTTCGCGACGTTTGGGGCGGCCGCTTTGCTGCGCTACCTGGAAGTACGGACGCGGCGATGGCTGGTTGTTGCGGGAGTATGCGGCGGACTGTCGATCCTGATGAAGGTGATCGGGGCATACTACATTGCCGGAGTGCTGCTGTTTCTTGCCTTTCTCGAACAAAGCGAAAGTTCGGAGAAAAGTTCGGAGGCGGGTTCGGAGAAAAGCTCGGAGAAAAGTTCGGAGCTGGAGAGTTCGAAGAACAGCTGGCCATACCGCATGTTCAGTGTGTGTGCGCTGTTGCTGTTCCTGGCGACACTGGTCAACGTGCTGCGCACCCGGCTGGGAATGCCGGAATTGTACGAGTTCGTGCTGCCATCTGCGGTGGTGGTGGGGCTGATCCTGTTGGGAGAGCGGAGTGTGCGGGCGGGAACAGGGCAACGATTCCGGACGATGTTTCGGGCGGTGATTCCGTTTGGCTGTGGCTTAGTGAGCCCGATAATTGTTTTCCTGCTGCCGTATGCACGGTCGGGAGTGGTGTGGAAGTTCCTGTTTGGTGTGACTTCGAGTGCGATCTCGCGATCGGTCGATCTCGGAGTGGTCCGTCCGGTAGGAATCGAGAAAATCATGTTTGTTCTGCCGCTGGTGGGAGTGCTGGCGGCGGCGATGTATTGGGATAAGTTTCAGGGAAAAGCCATCGGGGCAGCCCTCGGCTTGGGAGCAGTGGCACTTGCGGTAAGGGCAACGCAGTCGTTCGAGATTGTTTCGGGGATCTGGTTTTCCGTGGCTGCGCTGACACCGGTTGCGGTGCTGCTGGGAGCGATTGGTGTGTGGACCAGGAGGAAACCGGACGAGCGGACGAAAATCGAACGGCAGCAGGTGGTGCTGCTGATCTCGCTGGCGGCGACGTGCAGCCTGGTGCAGTTTCCGTTTGCGGCTCCCATCTACTTGAGTTATGCGGTGCCGCTGACGCTCTTGGCGCTGGTGGCGATTGTGTCCACGGGCAAAACCCAGCGCGCCACGTACGCGCTGGCGCCGGTGGTGGGGCTTTATCTGGCGTTTGGGGTCGTCAGCCTGGTTCCGCGCTACATCTATGAAATCACTTACGTGGTGGGCCACATGGACACCATGCACGGGCCGCGGGCCGGCGGGTTGAAGATCGAAGGAGCCGCGTTCTTCGATGACTTGTCCCGGTTCTTGCGCGAGCGCAGTCCGAACGGATTGATGTTTGCCGGCAATGATTGTCCGGAGTTGTATTTTCTCTCCGGACTGAAGAATGTTACGCACGACGATGGAGGCGCGGCGCCGGAGGAAATCCTGAAGGCAATACAGTCTGACGACTTGAACCTCGTGGTCCTCAATGACTCACCGTATTTTCCGGGCGCGAGGATGATGCCGGAGGTAAGGGCCGAGGTGACTCGCAGGTTTCCGCACACGACGCGGTTTGGGATCTTCCAGGTATTTTGGAAACGGTAAGAGGACATCATAAGCGCGTTAGACTTGAAGCCAATCAGCGGACCCACTCCGGTGCTCGCCGTCCTTTCCTAGGCCGCCATCCGGTCAAAATCAGCCTGCATCAGACTTTCGCGCTTGCATAACCAGTTGACAACCGGTACCGCCTTGTCACTGGTCGCGATCCGAAACAGTAAGCTGCTTTGCGGCTTTCGTGTGAACAGATGATAGGAACTCCGCGACAGGAGATGCACGTGAAAGTGGGAAGCAATCTTACGCAGGGAATCCGCGCTGTAGAAAGATACATGCTGCCCACCCTTCACGGCGTAGTACCACCAGTTCGGAGGCACGGGCGCCGGTTCGGGCAACAACTCGGTCGTAACCAGAACGTTATCGGCAAGATCCAACATGCGCGCGATATCTTCCAGCGGATTTGGCAGATGCTCCAAGACCTCTGACGCCGTCAGGAGGTCATATCGGGAGCCCGGAACATGTTCGAATCCGCGCGCATGAAGGTTCTTCGCGTAAGGGTCGGACCAGTAGAAATCGAAGCCCCTGTCACGCATCAGCCGGACCAGCGTGCCATAGCCGCCAGCGTAATCCAGGAAGCGGGTGCCGTTGGGAAAGAGCAGCGATATCAGCGCTGAAGTCACGCCGGCATTGTGCAGATTGCGCCACATCACGCCCGTGTCCAACGATCCGAGCGCTTCCGAATATGCTTCTTCCAGCCAATGCGGAGTCTCGGTCTGAATGAATCGGCAGGTTCCGCACCGAAAGTATTGGACCGGGTACTTAGACAGCACAATCGCAGATCCAAAAGCTTCCGAAACGTCACCGCAGACATGGCATTGCATGGCAAGCATTCTAGCGGACGCAGCGGACTAAGCATCGTGTCTGACCTCCACGCCAAGAATTCCAGCGGACCGCGGCGGTTGCAGTGATTGTATTTTCCGGGATATAAACGGTACTTCCACTACAGAGATAGATAATTGCGATTCCGGCTCGGGTCCAACCAATCAATGCGGGTACTGCAACTTAATATTGACTACTCTGGAACAGGCGCGGACCGGTGCGCCAGAGAACTCTACGAAGAGCTGCCCAAACTAGGCGTGGAAACCGCCATGTGGGTCAGCGGCCGTAACCCGGGAACTCCTCCCGAGGTGCGTGAAATTCAATTTCGCTGGGAACAGTATTTGACGCCGCTGGAGGCATTTCCCGACCTCACCGATTGGCGGCATCGCGGGTCCATTGCCGCCTTGCGATCCATTTCGTCAAAACAATTTGATCTTGTGCACATCCACAACGTTCACAGCGGCTGGATGTCCATCCGCGCTCTTCGAGAACTCACGGAACGATTCCCATGCGTTTGGACACTCCATGACGAGTGGGCGCCCACACGAGGACTCACTTACGATTTGACCGGAAAAATGTCGTCTTCGGATGTGAAACGGCTTTCGCACGGACCCATCCGTTACATTCCATACCATCGCTATCACGAAAACTACAAGTGGCGCAGAACCCGCCACTTCCTCGACCGCTACATGCCTCAGTCCAAGGTTGTCATCTGCCCCAGCGAGTATATGGCCGGTCTCGCTCGATCATCCGGCGTGTTCCCGCGCTCGGAAATTGTTCACATCCCAAATGGAACCCGGATGCTTGACATGCCGGAGACGATAATGGATCGTGCCGAAGCGAAGGTTGCGCTTGGACTCAGCACTCATCGTCCCGCGCTCCTCATGATCTCCGCCGATCTCGCGCAAGCTCACAAAGGAATTGGTTTGGGAATCGCAGCCATAAAAGCAGCGGGAGCCCGCCGTGATATTCAGGTAATACTCCTGGGCAATTCCGCTCAGACCATCAAGGAGCTGATTCGGCCTATCCCAGCCGTCTGCTTGCGGGCTAGAGACGACGCTACTCTGGCGCGCGCTTATCGGGCCGCAGACATAACTTTGCTCCCTTCCCTGGGCGAAAACTTACCCTACGTCGCCCTTGAATCCCTGGCCTGCGGTACGCCCCTCATTTGTTTCCCCATCGGGGGAATGCCGCAAATCATCGGTCAAAACGAGCGTGGGATCTTGTGCCGCAATATCGATGCCCTGGAAATGTCCAGCCACTTGGAATTCCTGCTCTCGCACCAGGAAATCAGAGGAACGATGGCTGGTGAAGGCGTCAAGTGGGTTCGAGACAATTGTGGGATGACGAATTACTTGCAGGCGATTACTGCTGTCTACCGGCGAGTACTGGCGAACTGAGCTTGGGACGTTCTACTCTTGGCCACGAGCCTGGCCTTGCATCCGTATTAAGGAGAACACCTGTAACTCATGCCCAAAGTTTCGATCCTCGTGCCAAACTACAACTACGCGCGCTTTCTCGATCAACGTCTGGGAAGCATTGAAAGGCAGACGTACAGGGATTTCGAAGTGATCCTGCTCGACGACGCTTCGTCGGACGACAGCGTGCAGATCCTGAAACGATTTGCCCAGGAGCATGACTGCCAGCTTGTGTGCAACGAGCACAATTCCGGCAGCGCTTTCAAGCAATGGAACAAGGGACTGAAGCTGGCGACCGGGCAATACGTGTGGATCGCAGAGGCGGATGACTATGCTGACGAACGTTTTCTCGAGACCCTGGTCGGTCGGCTGGAGCAGAATCCGGAATGCGGACTTGCGTACTGCAATTCGTCAGCGGTTGACGCCACCGGCCGCATCATAGACCAGGTCCGGCCGACCATGTACGACGTAGACCTGACGCGGTGGCAGCGCGACTTTGTGGGCAGTGGCCGCGAGGAGTGCATCCGTTACTTGATTCGGGAAAACACCATCCAAAATGCCAGCGCGGTGGTCTTCAAACGTGAGCTCTGCAACGTTGTCGGGGGCGCAGACGAGAGTCTCAAATTGGCATCCGACTGGAAGTTTTGGGCTTCTCTGCTATGCGTATCCGATCTTGTCTTGGTCGCAGCGCCGCTGAACTACTTCCGCACGCACGGGTCCTCGGTTCGGGCAAAAACCCGCACCTGGATGCATATCACTGAAGCATTGCAGGTGATGAAGTACATCGTGGATAAGCTGGATGTACCGCGGGATGCGCTTGAGGACCTCCATGCGAGACTGGCCGTTGTTCTTCTGCATGCATACATAACACAACGCCCGAGCGCGACCGATCTCGCCCGAGTGCGCGAACTAACGGGAAGTCTTCAGTTTGGTTTTTCTCTGCGCGCCGCCAGTGGGTTCACTAGACAAGTCCTGCAAGCAATGACCCAGCGTTTGCATGGAGCACGGGTGAAGTAACTGCTGCACCCCTTCGTCGCGAATGAAAAAAGTGCCGGTGTTATTCATCCCTCCACCCAACGTTTGAGTCTCGGAAAGATGGGCCAGATGTAGCGCCAGAGGTGGGCGAGCCAGACATATGGGGTCCCGAAGTTTTGTCGCACCACGTTGTATTGTTCGTGGTACGTGTCCATATTCCCTGAAACACCTACGCTGACCTGCTCCGCGACCACCGTGTTCGAGAGTCTGACCGATTTTCCAGCTTTCGCCATTCGCTGGTTGAGGTCGAAGTCGCCATAAATCCGGTACTGGGTGTCGTATCCCAAATGGCTTTCGCGTTGATAGAACGTTCCCTGGTGGTGCCACGGATTGGCGAATCGCAGAATGAATCCGCCTCTGGGGCGATGGATTCCAAAGCCCTCCATTTCCACGGCAAAACAGGCGACGTCGATATTGTCCGCCAGAGATTGTTCGAGTTCCTGCCGGGGAATAAAGCGGAGGCGGTCTCCAGCATTGAGGTGCAGGACGAATTTGCCGGTTGCAGCTGCAATGCCTTTATTCATCGCATCGTAGATACCTTGATCGGGTTCGCTGATCCAGTAATCGATGGAGTCATCGAAATGGCGCAGAACGTCGACGCTTCCGTCATCTGAGCCGCCGTCAATCACGATCAACTCAGTGGAATCGTCGCGCAGTGCTACGATGCTTTCGAGCAGTGAAGGTAGTTCCTGCCGTGCGCGGAAGACAACGCTTATGATCGAGACTAGGGGCGGAGTAGCGCGGGCCGCTTCGCGGAAGCGTCGGCCACCAGCGATGCGCGTTGTAACGGGATCACCCAAGCTAGCATTATGCGGCGTGATTCAGCGGAGAACAAGGATTGGCTCTGACAGGCCAGCAGATTTGGACCACTACCAACGCCCAAACGAAAGTCGTAGCCAGCTAACAGGAAGACTCGGCAGAGAAGGGGGGAAGCCGTGAGTCGCTTACTGATCGAGCCGCTTCGGCCTGAGCATTGCTCCAGCATCGCTCGATTGCTCGAAGACAATGACCGAGAAGAAATCACACGTCATTTCGATCCATTTCCCATGACCAGAGAAACTGCCGAGAGACTGTGTCGTGTTCAGTCCAAAGACCGCTACTATGTCGCTTTTCTTGATGGCGTGATGGTGGGCTTAGCCATGCTGCGCGGCTGGGACGAGGGCTACGAGGTTCCCAGCTTCGGCGTGTTCATAGATTATCGGTATCACGGACGGGGGTTCGGGCGGCTGTTGACGGACCATGCCATTGTCGAAGCTAAACGAGCGGGGTGCGCGAAGGTCAGGCTCACCGTGTACGAGTCCAATGTGGAGGGCCGGAGGTTATATACATCATTGGGATTTCAGGAGCAAAGCCGGGATCCGGTGGAGCGTCATGGTCATCCCGACAACCGCATCGTGATGATCAGACCGTTGCCCGAATAAACGGCCGGGAATTCTTCGCTTTCCCGATGGGTTGCAGGCGTGGAACAAGGAAACGGCAACCGACTGAGACAAGAGTAGACTCTGGTCGCTGTTGCCTAGCGGCGTCCGCTGCGGATCACAGTCGCGATGCGCTCCTGATCGGCCTCGGTCAAAGCACTGAATGTTGGCAGGTTCATGCCCGTCACGCTCAGCCCGTCCGTTACCGCCAGCTCTTCTCCGCGTCGTCGCGATTCCTCGCGGAATGGCGGCAACCGGTGCAGGGCCTGAAAGAAAGGACGCGTTTCCACTTTATTCTCGCCCAGCAGCGCCATCAGTTCGTCGCGCGAGCGCCCGTAAGCGTCCTCATCCACCGTGATCGCATACAACCACGGAGCGGGCTTGGCCCACTCTGCCACCGGCTGCAGGCCGATGCCCGGCGTCCCCTGCAACAGCGCATTGTAGCGGGCAAAGATTGCATTGCGGCGAGCCAAAATCTCCTCGCATCGCTCCAGTTGGGCGCACAGCAACGCGCATGCAATATTTGTAATGCGAAAGTTGTATCCAGTGACAGGAAAGTAGTAGCGTCGCTGCGGATCAACCCCCTGGCCGCGTAGCGTGCGCAGCCGTAATTCAAGCTGTGGGTCGTTGACTGTCAGCGCCCCACCCTCGCCCGAGGTGAAAATCTTGTTTCCATAGAACGAAAACGTCGCAATCTGCGACAGCCCGCCCACCACTCGCCCTTTATAGCGCGCCATATGGGCTTCGGCTGCATCCTCGACCACCCACAATCCGTGCACTGCAGCCAAGTGGTTGATGGCATCCATGTCCGCCGGGTGCCCGTAAAGATGAACCGCGATAATGCCCTTGGTGCGCCGCGTGATGCTGGCTTCGAGCAATTTCGGATCGATGCACCACGTCGCAGGATCTACATCCACGAACACCGGCTCGGCGCCCACATAGCGCACCGCATTCGCCGTCGCAATGTAGGTGAGCGATGGCACCAGAACCTCATCGCCGGGGCGAACGTCGAGCCCAAGCAATGCCAGGTGAAGTGCGACCGTGCCGTTGCAGACCCCCAGCGAGGTGCGGGTTCCGCACAGCTTCGCAAACTCGCTCTCAAAGCGCTTTACGAACGGTCCGGTCGAAGATATCCACGAACTGCGGATCGCTTCGACGACGTAGGCTTCCTCGTTGCCGCCCAGATCCGGCGCAGCCACCGGAATGGCAGCCCGAGAAGGCGCAGCAGCCAAGCCCTCGCCGCCTCTGCTCGAATTCATCTTCAGTGACATTGACGGCTTATGCCTGACCCCGGCTCTTGAAGCGCAGAAAATGTGTGGTTTACGCTGAATGGTACCATCGAGTGACGCTCTCCACGCCAGTTACCAGAGTCATGCCACGCTCCTGCCCCAGTCGTGACACGTGCATGCGACCGGGATCAAAGTACAATGCAACTTCGCAGTTTTGTCCCCACGAGGGTTGTCCCACGATGCCGCAACCAACCCGGCCCCGGATCGCGTTTCTCGCGGCAGGATTTATTCAGTGGACGGGCGGCCTCGACTTCCTGCGTCTCTGCGTCGGAGGCATCGATTCCGTGCTGCCTGACACCACATGGCCCGTCCTCCTGCCTGACGATACCGCCAGCCAGCGCGCCCTCGCCTTTGCCGTGGCCGCCAAGCGTCGCCTCTTCTCGCTGGCCGGCGTGCAACCACCGATGACGCCTCCAGTTTCCAGGGACCACCTGCGCGATGCCTTGGCCACCGCCGATTGCAAGATTGACATCCAGAGCTATTATGGCTCGCCACGGGGCCTCAGCCGGGCCATGCGCAACCTTGATGCCCAGGTCGTGCTGCCATCTATGATGAGTCTCGGCCCGCATTTTCTCCATCCCTGGATCGGATACATCGGCGACGTCCAGCACAAGCGGCTGCCCGGCAACTTCAGCCGGCGCGAATCCCGCGAGAGAGATATGAGCTTCAACGCGCTTCTTGCCGACGCTCCCGCGATCATCGTCAATTCAAGAAGTGTGGTGCGCGACATCGAGGAGTTCTATCCGAATCCCCGGGCAGCCCTGTTTTCTTTGCCCTTCTGCCCGCCCGCAAATCCAGCCCTGCTGGACGATATCGATATCGGAGAGGACGTGCTGCGCCCTTACGCATTGCCGGAAAAGTTCTTCATCATTTCCAACCAGTTCTGGATGCATAAATCTCACCAGACTGCCTTTGACGCGCTGCGCCTGATAAGAGACGCCGGATTCGCCGACGTTCACATCCTGTGTACCGGCAACCTGCACGATTATCGTGCTCCGCTCTATGTGGAGAAACTCAAAGATGGTATGGCCCGTGTCGGCCTCACCGATCGAATTCATTTCCTCGGAATCATTCCCAAACGGCATCAGCTCGCGGTGATGCGCCGCTCGGTTGCCGTGGTGCAGCCTACACTGTTTGAAGGCGGACCAGGCGGCGGCGCGCTCTACGATGCGGTCTCGACTGCCACCCCGGTGATCCTTTCTGATATTGACGTGAATCGTGAAGCGGACCTCGGCGTGATCGAATTCTTTCGCGCCGGCTCGGCCGAAGATCTCGCAAAAAAAATGATGGCAGCGCTCACGAATCCGCCTCAACGCCTCAGCGCTGAAGCTACACTCGGAATGCTGAAGCAGCGTCAGAGGCAAATGGGGCAGACGCTCTTGGAGATAATCTCGTTAGTCATGAAGCGATGAATCCGGCTGCCGCGCAGCCACTTTGCTAGGGCTACGATAGTTTCTTAGGATGGTTTCATGATAGGTCGCATTAAGCGGGCATTGCTGGCGGCAGCGCGAACATCTGGCTATGAAGTTGTGGCCATTGGTCCGCTATATCCGGCGGCAAACCGTCGCCTGACTATGATGTCTCACCATGGCGTCAACACCGTTGTAGATGTTGGGGCAAATACAGGCCAGTACGCCTCCGCGCTAAGACAAGCCGGCTACAAAGAGGAAATTCTCTCATTCGAACCACTTAGCGAGGCTTACGAGGAACTCGAAAAGAAATCGCGTCCTGATCCGAAGTGGCGTGTGTTTCACAGCGCGATCGGCGATAAAAACGGCGAAGCTGAGATCAATATTGCAGGGAATAGCGAGTCTAGTTCTCTTCTTCCCATGCTTGACACTCACATTCGCAGTGCACCGGAGTCGCAATATCGGGCAACAGAACGCGTCAAAGTCAGCACCCTGGACAGCGTACTCGAGCCCCTGCTGTCGAAGGAAAGCCGCGTACTCCTTAAGATCGATACTCAAGGTTACGAGCACCACGTCATTAAAGGAGCCAGGTCGCTGTTACAGCAGGTCTGTCTTATCGAATGCGAGTTGTCTCTGACGCCATTGTATGAAGGCCAGTACCTATTTCACGATATGCTGGACCTCCTTGATGGAATCGGTTTTAAGCCGGTTCATTTTGACTCAGTGTTCTCTGATTTAAAAACTGGGCATTGCCTTCAGGTGGACGGGACGTTCGTCCGGTCCGTCTGAGTATCGTGCCCTGCGGCGGGGCTGTGCCCCGCTGGGAGACGCGAACGCTCGCTGTTATTTGTGGGAAAAGCTTGCACACTCCACCAACACTTGTGAGGCAATGAAGATCGGACAGAGGTTCGGACAGACGATCGGCCAATTACGGAACGATTTCGGACCATCGTCAGATGCTCATCAGGACGCCAGCCAGCGTGGAGCCAGACGCAACCGCGGCGCAGCGATCACGGGGGGCACGGCGGTCCTGGCTCGCGCCGTGCAGGTCTCTACATCGCTCATCACGATTCCGCTCACCGTTCATTACCTCGGCAATGAGCGCTTCGGCCTCTGGATGACCATCAGCTCCGTGTTTGCCATGGCCAACTTCGCCGATTTTGGCATCGGCAACGGAGTGCTCAACACCGTCGCCGACGCCTTCGGCAAGAACGACTTCGACCGCATCCGCGCTGCTATCTCCAGTGGTTTCGCCGTCCTCGGCGCGGTTGGGCTTCTGTTGCTGGGGCTCTTCGCCTCCACCTTCGCCTGGGTCTCCTGGGCTGACGTCTTTCGCGTCACCTCGGCTCAGGCGCGCGCCGAGACGGCTCCTGCGCTCATGGTCTTCGCCTGCTGCTTCGCGCTTAACATTCCGCTGGACCTCGTACAGCGCGCCCAACTGGGATTGCAGCAGGGTTTTCGCATGAATCTCTGGCAGGTAGGCGGCAGTCTCGCCGGGCTGGCCGGCGTCATCGCCGGAATCCGCACCCACTCCACTCTGCCAATCCTCGTCGCCGCCCTTGCCGGCGCTCCGGTCGCGGCCGCTGCCTTCAACACGTTTCACTTTTTCGTCGTCAGCCGGCCCGATCTGCGGCCCCGCCGTCGCTTCGTCTCGCGTGACGCCATCTCTCGCATCGTCACTTTCGGAACCCTGTTCTTTGTCCTCCAACTGGTCGCGGCCGTCGCATTTTCCGCCGACAACATCATCATCGCCCGCACCCTGGGAGCCTCGAGCGTTCCTGATTATTCGATCCCGCAGCGCATGTTCTCTCTGATTTCCCTGATGGTCGCCATGCTGGCCACCCCGCTCTGGCCCGCCTATGGAGAAGCCATCTCACGCGGCGATATCCCATGGGTCCGCCGAACCCTCATGCGTTCGTTTGTCCTGGCTTTCGGCTTCGCCGCGGTCGCATCGACGACGATGCTCCTCATCGCCCATCGCCTTCTCGCCTGGTGGATCGGCCCCCGCATCTCGCCGCCTTTCGTCCTGCTTCTCGGCCTCGCCCTCTGGACCATCGTGGAATGTTGCGGAACCACCATCGCGATGTTTCTCAGTGGCGCCAGCATCATGCGCTTCCAGATCGTCGTGGCCTCCATCTTCGGAGTAACGTGCCTCGCCGCCAAGATCTACCTCACCAGCCGTTATGGCATTGTTGCTGTTCCGTGGGCAACCCTGATCGTCTATCTCTCAATCGTCATGCTTCCCTGCGCGATCTACGTCCCCCGCGCCCTGAAACATCTGCACGGCGCGCCCAATCGGGTCACCATCGCCACCCCGGTTGTCGAGGATTGACGGGAAGAGGATTAACGGACGAAAATTAACGGGAAGGAAATGGGCGACGGCGCGAATTCCCCAATCAGGGTCTGCTCTTAAGAGGCGCCCCACACTGCTCGTACCATTCAATAGTGTGTCGTAGTCCCTCCGCCAGCGAAGTCTTGGCTAGAAAACCGAACTCGCGCTCGGCGCGAGTGATATCGAGGCGGCGTCGCGGTTGGCCATCAGGCTGCGTTCGGTCCCAGATGAGTTCGCCTTCAAACCCCGTCAGTTGGCATAGCAACGCCGCCAAATCCCGAATGGTAATCTCATGTCCCGATCCGACGTTCACCGGGTCGGGCTTATCGTAACGTTCCGCGGCCAGTAAAATAGACTCCGCCGCATCTTCCACATACAGGAATTCGCGCGAAGCCGACCCTGTTCCCCAGCACGTAACCGTATGTTCGCCGCGCGCCTTCGCATCCAGCATCTTCCTTATCAACGCTGGAATCACGTGCGATGTTTGCGGATCGAAGTTATCTTTGGGGCCATAAAGGTTTACGGGCAACAGATAAATGCAATTGAACCCATACTCCTGCCGGTATGCCTGCGACTGAACCAGCAACATCTTCTTCGCCAGTCCATAGGGTGCGTTGGTCTCTTCCGGGTAGCCATTCCACAGATCTTCTTCGCGAAACGGCAAGGGGGCAAACTTCGGATAAGCGCAAATCGTTCCCAAACACACAAACTTGCCGACATTCAGGCGTCTCGCCTGTTCGATGAGTTCTATCCCCATGATGGCATTGTCGTAAAAGAACTCGGCGGGATGCGACTGGTTAGCCCCGATACCGCCCACCGACGCCGCCAAGTGGATGATTAAATCTGGCTTCGCACTCTTCAGGAGGCGGCTAATTTGTTCCCGTTCCCGTAAGTCGTACTCGCTCTTGCTCGGCGCGACCACTTTTTCGCAGCCAGCGGCATTCAGTTTTGCGACAACATGCTGGCCTAGAAATCCACCGCCTCCGGTCACCAGAACCGTCTTGTCTCCCCAAAAACCAATTTCATTACCCAAGCACAGCTCCCGCAGCCGCCTTCAGGTTATCGGAGACGCTGTTATTCCACTGATGCCATGCGCCACACTTTTCGCGCAAAATTGCCGCGCCTTCACCGGGAGACGTAAGTCCCA
>Ga0193751_1000991_pt1 | contig 19282 bp, 19 predicted proteins | sample L1c2metaG_FD_143050 | JGI IMG/M metagenome (GOLD analysis project Ga0193751, IMG submission 143050) | Soil microbial communities from a riparian zone of the East river system, Colorado, United States - L1c2 | ecosystem: Environmental > Terrestrial > Soil > Riparian zone | place: USA: East River... | reverse complement strand
GCTGCTCTTGTGAGCATCGAAGAACTCGAGAAGCTAGAAGGGGCGCGCGCGCTTGGGGAGCATCCTCGCGGGGCTCTTGGTCTCGTGGGGTGCCTGGAGCGGCGTTCTCAGCGATGCCGAGATTGACGAGTTCGTTCGGGATATTTACGAGGCACGGGACCGTGATCTAGGCCGTCCGGTCGACCTGCCAGACTGCCTGCTGGACACGGATATTCTGAGCAACCTGATGCGGTCGGCGCCATCGACGACGCTTCTTGACCGCGGATTAACAGTGGTAACGGGAAACACCCGTCATTTCAGCCGAATTCCAGGATTGGCAGTCGAGAACTGGCCGAAGTGAGGCCCGCCGCCGAGCCTAGACGGGGGCCATGAGCAGCTCTCGCAGCCGCGGCAGTGCCGCGGTCGCGGCCCGCTCTCCGCGCCGAAAGGCCTCAGCGGCGGCGAATGGCGAATGAACGACGACGCCGGACAACGCCGGCGTGATGACGAGGTCGGCGTGGCTGGAGGCCAATACGGCCTCACCCACGAGCAAGGCTCCCAGCCCCAGCGCGGCCCGGCGCGCCCGAGCGAACCCGGCCCGACCGGCTCGCAGCCGCGCCAGCGCGCCTCCGGCGAGCCCGCGAAACGCGCGTGGAAGGCGGCTGCGGACGCCGAGGTCCACCTCCACGACCACACTCGCACCTATGGACCGCGCGTTTGCGGCACCGGTTGACATCGCCCGCGCTACCGCGGCAGCGCCGGCCGTGCCGTAGCCGCCATCGATCAGGCGGCGACCGTCGAGCTCGACGGGTTGCGCCAGGACGGGAATGGCGATGCTCGCCGCCACCGCCGGTAGCAGCCGTCCCTGGCGAAGCACGATCTCCTCGCCGGTCTCGAGATCCACCGTGAGAATCGACAACGGCACCGTGAGAGATTCGATCCGTGTCTCGCCGAAGCGCGCAACCAAGCGCACCCCGAGCGGATTCGAGGCGGCGAGGCGCAACCGATCGCGGTAGAAGCCGGCGATCTCGAACGGCGTTGCGGTCATCGCCTCGAGGACAGATTCCACCCGTCCGTCGAGGGCATAGAGCGCCCCGAACAGCGCCCCGGCGCTCACTCCGCAGACGCCGTCGATCTTTAATCCGGCGTCGAGAAGCGTCTTGAGAACCCCGAGGTGGGCGAATCCGCGTGTTCCTCCCGAGCCAAGCGCCAGCACAACCCCTCGGCCCGCTGCCGCTTTGATCCCTGGACGCATGACCCCGCTCCCGTAGATGCCTGGATGGTCTCAGCAGAGTATACGAGCGTTGTATCGGGCAGCGCTTCACCCGAGACGATTAGGGAGTCCATTCAGGAAGACTACGCGGACCGATGTTCCACTTCCGCCACCGCAGACGCCCGTTCACCAAACGCGTAGTCTGTAGGGGCGGGTTTCAAACCCGCTCGCGTAGCCCCCAAGACCAAGATGAACAGGAGTCGCACCATGGTAGACGCCACCGCCGCACCGCCCGCACTCGACCCCACGCCGCTGCGCCGGCGCCCATCGCCTTATCAGCAGTGGACGCATTCGCTTGGCCTCCCGATCCACAAGGGCTACTACATGCCGGACCTGCGCACGATCGAGGTCGGGCGCTGGGCGGAACGGGAATGCAACGCCTGCATCCTATCGCTGGTCGGCTCCGAGGGCTTCGCCGAGGCGCGTGTCACAGAAATACCTCCCGGCAAGACAATGCCGCCGCTCAATTTCGCGCTCGACGAGGCAGTCTACGTACTCGACGGCCGCGGTACGACGACCGTCTGGACCGGCAGCGGACCAAAGAAGACCTTCGAATGGCAGAAGCACAGCCTGTTCATGCTCCCGCACGGCTCGACGCACCAACTCACGAACATGCAGGGCGACCGGCCGGCGCGGCTGCTGCACTACAACTACCTGCCGCTGTCGATGTCGGCTTTGCCGGATCCGTCGTTCTTCTTCAATAACCAACACCGCGGCACCGATGCCATGTCGGCGATGAACGGCGATTTCTACTCCGAGGCACAGGTCGTCAAGGCCAACATCGATCCGAAGCAGAAGGTGCGGAGTGGCGCACTTTGGTACGGCAACTTCTTCCCCGACATGCGCGCCTGGGACCGGCTCAACCCGTTCTGGGGCCGCGGCGCCGGTGGAACCGTTGTCTCGGTGCAGTTCCCGGGCTCGCAGATGAGCTGCCACATGTCGGTCTTCCCCGCTCAAACGTACAAGAAGGGGCACCGGCACGGGCCGGCCTACGTCATCGTGATTCCGGCGGGCGAAGGCTACTCGATGCTGTGGCAGGAAGGGCAAGAGGACAACAAGGTCATCGTGCCCTGGCAGGAGGCGAGCGTCTTCGTGCCGCCGAACCGCTGGTTCCACCAGCACTTCAACGTCGGCACCGCTCCCGCGCGCTACCTGGCCTTCCATCCGCTGCCACAGCTCATGGGCATGGGCGGCGGCGAGCAGATCCAGGACCGCTCACGCGACCAAATCGAGTATGCGAACGAGGACCCGATGGTGCGGCGGCGCTTCGAGTCGGAGCTCGACAAGCGCGGCCTGAAGTCGATCATGCCCGAGGACGCCTACACTAACCCCGACTACGAGTGGGACTACGCCGGGGCGGAGTAGCGGTAAAGATTCATCCTCCGTCCCATGCCTGTGGGTCGAGTTGATAGAACAGCTGGCGTCGGTTCTCGCGCGGGAACCGGCGCTGTGCTGTATCCGACCATGAAAGCCGCCGTATGCCGGACCTGCCGAGGGTCACAAGCACTGCCATAATCCGCGCTCCGTCGGGCCGGATGGGTTGAAGTGCGGCACGGCGGCAGCCATGCCGTCCTGCGACGGAGCGGCTACCCGAACTCGGTTACCGTCCCAGAACACGCTGCGCGAATTGTTAGACTGAAGACGCTGCGATCGGTACTGACACAAGCGGGAATGCCAGTGGACGAGTTTCGGCTACCTCTGAAAGGCCGGTGCTTCATGCGGCGATCCACGGTAGTACTTCTCCCCGATGCCGAGGAGGGTGGGTACACTGTCGAAGTACCAGAACTTCCGGGCTGCGTCACCGAGGGTGACACTATCGAGGAAGCCCTGGCCATGGTGAAGGATGCCATCGAGGGATGGATTGGTTCGATGATTGAGGCCGGTGAGGATGTTCCGGAGGAGTCCATTCCTGTGATAGTGACCTCCGTGGACGTCGAAGACCGATGCGAACCGGCCACTGAGACCGCCGCGAGAGAGAGAGAGAGAGGGGGCTAGCCAATGTCTGATTCGGTGCTGCGACTCTACACACGACCGGGCTGAGCCACCTGCGCGGCGGCGAAGGAGTTCCTTTCGCGTCAGGGCATAACGTACGACTCACGCGATATCTACACCGACCCTGACGCACGGGCGGAGTGGCAGGCGCTCGACCTCGGCAGCGTGCCGATGGCGGTGCTCGGCGAACGCCGACTGCCGATCCTCCACGTCGATCAACTCCGCGGCTTCCTTGGTCTGCCTCCAGCCGAGGATTCGCCGCCATATCAGCAGTTCGTTGCCGCGGTCGACCGCGTGCTCGAGGGCGTCGAGCGCGCCGTGCTGCAGGTGCCGGCCGAGCACTTTCACAGTTCGACACCCAATCGCGGCCGGGACCTCCCCGAGCTCGTCTTCAACATTCACGACCCGATCGCGCTCCTCGGATCCTCCCTCGACAGCGGCAGCTTCGATTGGCGCACCGAGAGCGACTTCGACCGTAGCCGCCACTTCAACTCTCCCGAGCAGCTCGCTGAGTTCTGCCGCGACGTCCGGACGAATTGGGTCACCCGGGCTGCCGCCGTGGACGCAGACGCCGCGGCGCAGACCGTGCAGACCGCGCGCGGGCCGTTGACACAGGAGCAGGTGCTTCAGGCCCAGGCCTTCCACTCCGCCCAGCACCTGCGCCAGATCTACGTCTTTCTCCGCGAGATTGGGGTCGAGCCGGCCCAGGAGCTGGGAGCGAGCGACATCGCGCCGATCGAGTTGGGCGACCTGGTATTTTGAGGCGGTTGCCCCCTCGGCGCGTCCGACCTCCATCCGCACATACGAGGCGCCCCGCTCAGCCATAACCGCCGTCACCAAGCGGAAGCTGGGAGGGCGAGGGCGAAGCCCTCAGAAGAAAAACTCCGTGGGGAAATCGCGGATGCCTCTCGAGGGCGACGGACGCCGCACAAACCCCGCTATAGGGCACGGGACCAGCCACGAACATCGCTAATATCCTTCTCAGGGAAACGGAACGCGCATCGATGGGCGGACTACGCGCACCAGCCTAAGCAGGTGCCCACAGAATTGGAGAAGAATGAAGATCACCGGGTATCGAACCCAGGCCGTCCGCATGCCGCGGGAGTCCGGCGGCCCCGCGGGAGCGGCCGTCGCAAACTTTGTGACGCTCCGGCTGCACACAGATGCCGGATTCGAGGGCATCAGCTACGCCGGCTTCTTCAGCACACTGATGACCGCCGCAACGAAGTCGGCGCTCGACGCCATGTGTGAGCAGATCAGCGGCGCCGACCCACTCATGGTTGAGGCAATCACTCAGCGGCTGCTCGCGCTGGCTGGCGGCGGGACGCCCGGTGGCAGGGTAGTCGGGTCGCCGGCCGGCACCGTCACGTACTGCGTTTCGGCTATCGATGTCGCCCTGTGGGACATCAAAGCCAAGGCAGCCGGCGTTCCGCTCTACAAGCTGCTGGGCGGCTATCGCGATCGCGTGCCGGTCTACGCCAGCGGCCACCTCTGGCGCGACTACGACCTCAAGATGCTGGCCGGCACCGGGCCGAAGCTGGTGGAACAGGGGTACCGCGCCATGAAGTTCCGCCTCGGCGCCGAGAAGACCGCCGCGGCTGAGCTCGACCGCGTGCGTGTCCTACGCGAGGCCGTGGGGCCGGATATCGATTTGATGATCGACATCAATCAGGGCTGGAGTGTCGACCAGGCGATCGGCATCGGCCGCCATCTGGCCGACTACGGCATTTACTGGCTCGAAGACCCAACCCAGCACGAGGACTATCCCGGTCTCGCTCGCATCGCCGCCGCGCTGGATACCCCCATAGCGGCCGGAGAGTACCACTTCGGCATCCCGCCCTTTAGGCACATGCTGGAGCAGCGATCGATCGACATCGTCATGGCCGACCTGATGCGGGCGGGGGGCATCTCGGGCTTCATGAAGGCCGGCCACCTCGCGGAGGCGTTCAATCTGCCGATCGTGACGCATCTGGCGCCCGAGATCCTAATCCATCCTCTGGCTGCGCTCTCAAACGGCCTCACCGCCGAGTGGATGCCGTGGAGCACGGGTATGTTCAAAGAGCTGCCGAAGCTCGAACACGGCGAGCTCCTGCTCCCCGATCGTCCCGGCCTGGGGCTGGAATTCGACGAAGAAGCTCTGGTCCGCTTCGCGGCCTAACGCTATAATCGCATCAAAAGGGAACGTGTGTTCTAGTGACGCAGTTACCGTTGGCCGCTGACATTGCCGGCATTCGTTCGGAGCTTGCGCTCGCTCGCCTGGCTCTCGACTTGGGGGCTGGAGAAGTTGGAGGCCCTTTATCAACTGCTGAGGCGTCACTCGTCGAACGGGCGGCCAATGAGGCCCCGTCGCCGCACTCGCTCGTTCCCCAAACAGCCTCGCAAATAAAGTACGGCGCCGATCCTTTGGGTGACTGGCTGTGCAGCCTGAGATCGGGGCCGGACCGCCGCCGCCAGGGAGCGTTCTACACGCCCCCCGCGATCGTCCGCCCCATGGTCGAGTGGGCGCTCTCACAACATCCCACTCGGCTCGTAGACGCCGGCTGTGGTAGTGGCCGGTTCAGCGCGCGCGCACTTCTGCGCCTGCCGAACATTGCCCTCGTGGCCATCGATCGCGATCCACTGCAGACCCTAATGACGCGCGCGGTGCTACGCGTCCTCCGGGCAGGTAATGCGCGAGTGCTGCAAGGAGACTACCTGGGAATTGAGTTGCCAGCGTGGAACGGCCGAACGGCATACCTCTCGAATCCCCCGTACGTCAGGCACCACGACCTCGACGCTGCCACCAAGAGTTGGGGAGCCCGAGTCGCCAAGAAGCTTGGCAGTCGATTCTCCGGCCTCGCCGGTCTTCACGCGCACTTCTTTCTCGCGACAGCCCAGTTCGGCAAACCCGGCGACGTTGGCTGCTTCGTTACCAGCGCCGAATGGCTGGATGTTGGCTACGGCGCGGTTATCCGTTCCCTCCTCTTGAATGGTCTCGGTGGCCAAGCCATCCACGTTGTCGATCCCTCCGTTTCAGCGTTCGACGATGTTCAAACCACCGCCGCAGTCACCTGTTTCGAGTTCGGTTTGGCGCCGCAGGCAATCCGATTTCGACGTGTCGCACGCGCGGGGGAACTGGGCGCGTTAACCGCTGGTCGGCTCGTCTCCAGAGAAGACCTGGCCGCGCTGACTCGATGGGCATCGCTGACCCAACCTCGTGGAGGAATAGATGCCTCGCTCAAGCCGCTTGGGGACCTTGTCGAGGTACACCGGGGGATGGTGACCGGTGCGAACAACTTTTTCGTGCTTCCTCGCGAACGCGCCCGCATTCTGGGCGTCATGCCCTGGTGCGTTCCAGTTATCAGCGATGGCAAGGAAATTCTGAGATCCGACGGCATTATTTGCGACGGTCCGGAACGCAAGGTTCTGCTCAGGGTCCCCCGGAATACAGACCGCACAAAACACCCCTCGCTGGACGCCTACCTGAGTCTGGGCGAAAATCCGCAGGGCGGACCGCAAGCGGTGGCCGCTCGATATATCCCCAGCCACCGTCGCCCCTGGTGGTACCTGGGGAACCATGAGTCACCACCGATCGTGGTTTCGTACATGGCCCGCCAACCTCCCGTCTTTGCCCTAAACCCTGATGGCTTGGCGATCCTCAACATCGCTCACGGGCTGTACCCCAAGAGAACGATGGACCCAGCCGAGTTGAGCGACTTGGTGCAGCACTTAAACCTCCATCGAGAAAGCTTCCGTGGCCTGGGCAGAACCTACCAAGGTGGCCTGGAGAAGTTTGAGCCGCGAGAGATGGAGGCGCTCCCAATCGACTTTGCGCGCGGAAAGGAAACGGCGAACGGCTGAGCCCGGAGCGGCACCAAAGCAATGGAGCCGGCAGGAGCTTCTCACTCATCGACGCCGAGCCATTGAGCAGTTCATCCAACGCAGGGCCGAAGAAGGAACAGCAGAGTACCTCAGGCACTATGAGTCAGCCTTCCAACGTGTCGTGCTGCTTTTCGAGCAGACTGACAATCTCACTGCTCTCACGACCGAAATTCTTGAGGGGCGATCCGGCCTTCGGGAAATCGCCCGTTATCTAACAGCGCCGCCGGTCAGTGACGACGACCTGAAGACTCTTGCTGGATTGGGCAGTCCGTCCGGCGCGGCTTTTCTCGCGGAGATGCTGAAGGTCATCAGCATGAGCCTGGACCCGAGGAGGTTTCCCTGGCTGTTTGGTGAGCCGCGCCGCAGGCCGACCGCCGACGAAATCCTGTCGGCTCAGAAGTGGACGGCAGGCCTCCTGGCGGCACAGCGCGCAGTCACCAGCAGAAGAAGTGCGGCCGCACGGCGCCAGGAGGAAGCCGTGGAGGCGGCGCTCCTCCGCGCTCCGCTCTGCCTGACAAAGGTTAGGGCACGAGACGTGCTGAGCGCGCGTGAGTTCTTGGCTGCGGGCGAGTTCTGCAGACAATCGAAGGTGGGGCGCACACGTGCCGACTTTACAATCGGGCTGCACGACCGGCTCCTGCTTATCGAGTGCAAGTCCTCGAATAGCGAGGTGAACTCCTACAAACGCCTGAATCACGAGGTTGGCAACAAGGCCGGGAGTTGGCGTGAGAGCTTCGGCGAGTCCGTCGTACCCGCAGCGGTTTTGGCCGGCGTGTTTAAGCTGGACAACCTCGAGGCGGCGCAGCGATCCGGCATCGCCATCTTCTGGGAACATGATCTAAAGACGCTCGTCGACTATGCCCGGCTCATGCGCTAGCCATTCGATCTTGATTTTCTTTCGGGGTTGCACCCGGTAACGGCCTCATCAACCTCGAGTCAGCGCCTCGCGCTTGCGCCGCAGGAAGTCGCGCTCGGTCGCGTTCTCGGTGCGGGCGATCGCCGCCTCATACGCCAGCGCCGCCTCGGCGTTGCGGCGCAGACGTCGGAGCAGGTCGGCGCGGATGGCGTGGTACAGGTGGTAGCTACCGAGATCGAGACTGTCGACGAGGGTCAGCGCAGCAGCCGGACCCTCAACCTCGGCCACGGCGACCGTGCGGTTGAGGGCCACGACCGGGCTCGGAGCTAGCGACAGGAGCTGATCGTACAACTGCAGGATCTGCCGCCAGTCCGTATCCGCCGCGGCCGGCGCGTCGCTGTGAACGGCGTTGATCGCCGCTTGGATCTGGTACGGGCCGGGCTGGTTGCGCCGCAGGCATAGCCGCACGATCGCCTGGCCCTCCGCAATGAGGCCGCTATCCCAGAGGCTGCGGTCTTGGTCGGCCAGCAGGACGACGTCGCCGTCAGGGCTAGTGCGGGTGGCCCGACGCGACTCGACGAGCAGCATGAGCGCCAGCAGCCCCATGACCTCCGGTTCGTCGGGCATAAGCTCGGCCAAGAGCCGTCCGAGGCGTAGTGCCTCGCTGCAGAGGTCCTCGCGGACAAGCCGGTCGCCTGAGCTCGCCGTGTAGCCCTCGTTGAAGATCAGGTAGACAACGGCCAGCACCGCTCGAAGGCGGCCCGGAAGCTCGGCGTCGTGCGGGACCCTGTACGGGATCCTCGCGTCGCGGATCTTACCCTTGGCCCGGACCAGCCGCTGGGCCATGGTCGGCTCGGGTACCAGGAAGGCGCGCGCGATCTCCGCGGTGGTGAGCCCTCCCAGAAGCCTGAGCGTCAGCGCGACCTGAACGCCGGTGGCGAGCGCCGGATGACAGCAGGTGAAGATCAGGCGTAGGCGGTCGTCGCGCACGGGTCCCTCCTCCGCAGGTTCGGCACGGGCGTGCAGCACGGCGGCCTCGGCGTGCCGGTCCTCACGCGACGCCTCCCGGCGAAGATGGTCGATGGCCCGGTTGCGCGCCGTTGTGATGATCCATCCCGCCGGGCTCGGCGGTAACCCGGCCGATGGCCAGCGTTGCACCGCCACGGCGAACGCGTCCTGGACCGCATCCTCTGCGATGTCGATGTCCCCGAAGACGCGGGCCAGGACGGACACCGCGCGGCCGTATTCCTCGCGGAACACACGCTCGATCTCCGCGGCAGAAACGGCCGGCACGCCGGCTCTCAGTCCTCGGCTTCGCCCTGGAATGGCCGCACCTCGATCGGGAGCGTGGTCGCCCCTGCCAGCCTCCGGCCCCACTCGAGCGCCGAGTCGAGGTCAGCCGCCTTGATGATGCAGAGCCCGCCAATGTGCTCCTTGCCTTCAGCGAACGGGCCGTCGGTCATGAGCACCTCACCATCAGATAACTTCACCACGGTGGCCGTGCTCGAGGGATGTAGGCCCCCGGCGAAGACCCACGCTCCGGCGGCCTTGATCTCCTGGTTCAGGGCGTTGACGTCCCGCATGATCGGCTCCAGGACTTCTGGCGGGGGAATAGCTCCGTCGGGCTGTATGACGCTGAGCAGGTACTGCTTCATCTTGTGTTCCTCCTGTGCGTTATCGCCGGCGCCGTTCCGGTCTTTCACTATCTATACGAACGGCTCCCGCCCGGATCGACATGAAACACGACCCGCGATCATCGCATGCGGACGAAATCTGACGGAGCAGCTTCGAGAGGCTGCTTAGCCGGCGTTTACGGGCACGTCGAGCTGGTAGAGGCGGGTACAGTTGTCCGCCAGGATCTTTCGCTTCGAGGAGTCGCTGACGCCTTCGAGCGCCAGGAATGTGTCGACGGCGTGGGGATAGGCGCCGTCCACGTGGGGGTAATCCGTGGAGACGACGATATTGTCGTCGCCGATGTCGTCGATCACCGTCGGCAGCAACTCCTCATCCACGTCGGTGCCGATAAAGCACTGCCGCTTGAAGTACTCGCTCGGCAGCGCACTCAAACGCACTGCCTCGCCTCCCCCATACTTCTTCCATTGGTCGTCCAGACGGTGCAGCCACCAGGGTAGCCAGGCACAGTTTCCCTCAAGGAACGCCACCCGCAGGTGGGGAAATCGCTCCAATACCCCGCCGGCGGTCATCGAGCCGAGCGCGAGCATCAGCTCCAGCGGGAAGGACGCGGCGTGATTGAGCGTGCGGTAGTTCGGGTGCCCGACGAAGCGGTTGGTGACGTAGTCCTTGGTCGCGCCGCCGCTGGTGCCGTGGAAGGCGAACGGAACGTCGAGCCGCTCGACCGTGGACCAGAGGGCGTCGCATTCGGGCGCGTTCAGGTAGCGGCCGTTCACCGGCATGGGTAACAGGACGACGGCGATGTGCCCCTTCTCCTGGACTGCCCTCCGCGCCTCTTCGGCCGCCAGGTCGGGATCATGCAGGCTGACGATCGCCGCGGCTTTCATTCGCACCGGATCGGCCTTGCAGTAGTCCGTAAGCCAGTCGTTGAAGGCGCGGCAGAGCGCCGTGGCAAAATCCGGCTCCAGGTCGTCTATGGAGGTGAGCATATGCGCATAGGTCCGGAACATGATGGCGATGTCGATTCCCTCTATGTCCATCGCCTCCAGCGCGCACTTGGCGTCGTAGCCGCGCTCCGTCAGTGGTTCGTATACCTCAGCGTTGCGAGATCTTAGGTAGGCGTTCGGGCCTGCCACGTCCGGAGCGTTGGCCCACGGTGGGACCGGCTGGTCGCCGACCATCCACCAGTACCGCCTTGTTGTGCCGGAATCGCCCATGTACTTCGGGGCGCGGTCGCGGTACTTGGGATCGAGGTAGCGTTCCCAAACCTCGCGAGGTTCCAGGACGTGCAGGTCGCTGTCGATGACGCGAAAGCCGTTTTTCATCGCCTATCCTCACTCGCCTCGGGTGCTCTCCTGCTTCGGGATGATAATAGGGGAAACGCGAGAAGGATTTTGTATGACTTCCCACTCAGCCATCGAGACGCGCGGGCTTCGGCGCGTCTTTAAGAGCCGCGGCGGAACGGTGGAGGCCGTCGCCGGCGTGGACCTCGACGTCGCGGCCGGCCAGATATTCGGGTTTCTCGGTCCCAACGGCGCCGGTAAAACCACCACCCTTCGCATGCTGTCGACGCTGCTTCCGCCCAGTGGCGGCCAGGCAACGGTGGCCGGCGCCGACCTGGCCCGCGAGCCGGCGAAGGTGCGCGAGCGCATCGGCTACGTCGGGCAGCGCGGCGGCAGCGACACGCAGCTCACCGGTCGGTCCGAGCTCATCTTTCAGTGTCGATTGTTCGGCATGGGCACCGGCGCGGCCAAGGCGCGCGCGGCGGAGCTGATCGTCAGCCTCGAGTTGGAGTCATGCGCCGACCGGCAGGCCGGCACCTACTCGGGCGGCCAGCGACGTCGTCTGGACATCGCCATCGGCCTCGCGCATCGACCCGATGTTCTCTTCCTCGACGAGCCGACGACCGGCCTTGATCCGCAAAGTCGCGCGCATCTTTGGGATGAGATCCGGCTCCTGCGCACCGCCGGCACAACCGTCTTTCTGACGACGCACTACCTCGACGAGGCCGACGCCCTCTGTGAGCGACTGGCGATCATCGACCACGGCAGAATCGTCGCTGAGGGCACTCCGGATGACCTGAAGCGGGAGATCGCCGGGGACTGCGTCAGCCTCGGAGTGGCCGGCGATCCGCAGGCCGCCCTGGAGCTACTCCAGCATCAGGCATATACCAGGGAGGCCACGATCGAGGACGGCACTATCCGTCTTTACGTCGACAAAGGTGAGCAGGCGATGCCAGCCATTTTCAGCCTTCTGCATCGAGAGGGAGTGGAGCTGCAGGCCATCTCGCTGACACGCCCGAGCCTCGATGACGTCTTCCTCCGCCACACCGGCCGCTCGTTACGTGAGATGGCCGCCTAAAAAGCTGGAGTGCAGAGGGCGCAGCGCCTCTGCCGGGGGATTGGGGGTGTCCCCCAATTCTCCTCCTCAAACAAACGTGAGTGGAGCAGCGCGACAGCGGTGCGCAGCGGAGAACCGATTACCGCGCGAACTTCCGATCAAGGACACTAGGAGACCCGATGAAAGTTCTACGCGACACCTGGATTGTCTTCGGCCGCTATTGGACACTGTTTATCCGCAATCCCGCCTGGGTTGCCGTCGGAGTGACCCAGCCCGCCCTGTATCTGCTCCTGTTCGCGCCACTGCTGAAGTCCGTCGCGGGAGTGCGCGGCTTCCCTCCCGGCGGCGCCTACAACGTCTTCGTGCCGGGGTTGCTTGTCCAGCTCGGAATGTTTGGGGCGTCCGGCGTCGGCTTCGGACTGATCGCGGAGCTGCGCGAGGGCATCGTCGAGCGTCTGCGGGTCACGCCCGTCAGCCGCGTCGCGCTGCTGTTCGGCCGTGCGCTGCGCGACATCGCCACTCTGCTCATCCAGGCGGTGATTCTGATCGTCCTCTCGCTCCCCTTCGGACTCAGCCTGAATTTCGTGGGCTTCATCGTCGTCCTGGCGCTGGTCGCGCTGATCGGCCTGACGATCGCCTCTGTTGCCTACACCGTTGCACTCTGGCTTCGCAGCGAGGATTCCTACGCGCCGATCGTCTTTACTTCGACCCTGCCGCTGCTTTTGTTATCGGGCGTCCTGCTGCCTCTGACCCTCGCGCCCGCCTGGCTCCGCGGCATCGCGGCAATCAACCCGCTCGCCTATGCCGTCGACGCCGCGCGCGCGGTGTTCAACAACCATCTTGCCGACCCGAGTGTCGCCAAGGGCGTCGCGATCATGGCCGTACTTGCCGTTCTGGCGGTTCTCGCCGGAGTGAGATCTTTCGGGCGCGCAGTGGCGTGACGTCGATGAGTAGAAGGTACGGCAGCATCCGCACACACTTGCCGGGGTTTGCGCTTGAAGGTACGCGATGTCATACATGCGCTCGAAGCTCGGGGATGGCAACTCGCTCGCATCCGGGGTGATCACCGTCAGTACCGCGACCGAGACCGGCGACCTGGCCAGCATTGCCCGGCAGGCGGGGCTCCGGGTACGGGATCTGCTAGAAGCGCGGCCGTTAATCGGCGATTTTGAAGCCCGTGGCTGTCTCGGGATCGAGCAGGTGGGCCAAGCGCTGGGGCAGCGCCTGGACGCGACCGAGCACGGTGATCGGCGCAGGGTGAGCCCTCCGGGCCAACAGAAGGGCGCTGAAAGCGGCGATCAGGGTAAATAGGCGCCAATCCGGTCCGGCGCCCGCCGCCACGAGGGTGAGATTCGCGACGGCGGCCACCATGAAGGCCTGGAAGAGGGTCTTGGCCGTGCCACGGTAGCGGGCTTGGCGGATCCCGATCTGAGCCAGACGGGCGATGCGATGCTCGGCAACCTGACGCCGGGCACGGTAGGGGCCGAAGGCCTCGCTCTGCTGAAAGGCGCGAGCCTCCTGCAGCAACGCCTCCTGAGGATGGAGCCCCACCGTGCGCCCGCCGCTGCCGCGCACGCACGCAGGTCTGAGCGGGCAGGCGGCGCACACGGCAGCCCCGAAACGAAAGACGGCGCCGCCTTCTTTGCGCAGCCGCAGGTCTCGGCTCACCTGACCTGCGGGGCAGGTGCAGGTCTTGGCTTCCAGATCAATCTGGAACCGGGTCTTCGGGAAGCGCCCCTGGTTGGTGATCGCCGGCACCTTGGCGATCAGCGGGCGCTTCGCCTCGACAAACTGCTGGCGCGTTGCCCCGTCCCCGTAGGCGCAGTCGCCGATCGTCTCCTCGACGACGCATCCGGTCAGTGCTTCACTCGCCTCCACCACGGCCAGCGCTTCCTCTTTGTCCGGCGCGTTGCCGGCGAGCACGGCCACGTCGGTGATCACCTGGCTGTCCGTGTCGACCGCCAGTTGCAGCTTGTGGCCATCGAACCGCTTGGCTTTACTCTTTCGCCCATGCCTCATTTCGGGGTCATGCACCGACGGCATCCGGTCCTTGGCGACCCCCTCCCGCAGCGCTGGCCCGTCCTCGCATCGCTCGATATCCTGCTGGAGTACCCGGCTCAGGAGTCCCGCCGCGCCGGCGAGCGCCCGGTCCGCCAGGCTGTCTGCCACCAACTGACCCCGAGCCGCCCGCACCTCCTCCAGCAGCCGGTCGGCGTCCGCCACGACACCGGCCAAGAAGCGGCGCCGCTCGGCTATATCATCCCAGTTGATCGCCGCCCGGCCTTTGAGACTTGGACCTCCCATGTAGCGGCTGTACCCCAGCCGCTCCGCCGTCTGCTCGATCGCCTCACCCGCCAGCCCCCCAAGCGCACGCAGCACCAGGACGATCCCGTCCCCAAGCAGATTGTAGGTGTCCTTTACCGCCCCCCGACCCAGAATGTTCGTCGTGTCCAGCGCCAGCCGCAGCTTGCCTTTCAGGCGCCCGCGCCGCTTCGCCAGGTCCAGGCTACGCCGGAAGATCGCCCCCTGCTCCGCATGCACGACGAGCTGGGCACGGAACTCCTGCAGCGTGCTCTTGGCAAACGGCCGGTCCTCCAACAGGATCCCCAACGCGACCTTCCACTGCAGGTCGAAGGCGGCTCGGCGCCGCGCCTCTTCGTCGGAGACCCGGTCGTGCCACTGCAGCACCAGCGCCATTGCCAGCAGGCTGGGCGCCACGCTCGGGCGGCCCCGCGTGGCGCTGTACAGCCCCGCAAAGTCCTCGTCCCGGAACAGCTGGCCGCGCTCAGCGGCCAAGAAAGCGTAGAAGGTCTCACGTCCGACATAGTCGAGGTACAGGGTGTCGGCCTCGAACAGGCCTCGTTGCGGACCACGTTCACCAAGCATCGACGCCGCCTCCTTCAATCCGTTGCTCTGATCGTAATCAGCACCGCACTATGGAGGAAGCGCCTACACCCTTATCTATTCATCGATTTTTCGGCCGGACCTCTAGGGTGCATCCCTATACTGGCGTCAGGAGGCTCGTGGAGCGATGCGAGCAGTCTGCCTGCTCTCCGGCGGTTTGGATTCGAGCACGGCGCTGGCATGGAGCCTGAAGCAGGGCTACTCCTGCGCGACGCTGGCGTTTGACTACGGGCAGCGCCACCGGCGCGAACTCGACAGCGCCGAGGCGATCTCGCGACGCCTGGGCGCCGAGGAGCACCGGGTCATGCGATTTGACCTGCGCCCGTTCGGCGGGTCGGCGCTGACCTCCGACGCGCCGGTTCCGGTCGAAGGCGTCGATGCGAGCAGCATCCCGAGCACGTATGTTCCCGCGCGGAACACGATCTTCCTGTCGTTTGCGCTGGCCTACGCGGAAGTGCGGGAGGCGCAGGCAATCGTGCTTGGCATCAATGCGCTGGATTACTCCGGCTACCCCGACTGCCGGCCTGAGTACCTCGAGGCGATGCGGCGCGTTGCGCAGCTCGGGACGCGGCAGGGCGTGGAGGGCAGGGCGCCGGCATTGCTGGCGCCGCTGATCGCGCTCAGCAAAGCGGACATCGTCAGGCTCGGGTTGGAGCTCCGCGTCCCTTGGGAGTTGACCTGGTCCTGCTATATGGGCGGGGAGACGGCCTGCGGCGTCTGCGACTCATGCCGCCTGCGGCTCAAAGGATTTGAGGAGGCGGAGATGGCGGATCCGCTGGCATACGAGGTTTCGGCGTAGGGCGCTGCAGTTCGGGCGCGCCCTCACTCGTCCATGTCCGCATCTGGCGGACGTGGACGACCTCTCCCTCGGGGAGAGATGGGGTCCGTCTCGCCCACCGACGCGTCTTCAGCACGTTGGTGAACTGGAAGTGTTGGGTTGTTAGTTACTGAGATCTTTGCGTCGATCCAAGGTGAGGGGGAGCGCGCAGGGCTGCCGACGGCGTTCGTGCGGCTCGCCCGCTGCCCCTACCGCTGCAGCTGGTGCGACAGCGCGCATACCTTCACCGGCGGCGCGACGATGACGCTGGACGAGGTGCTCGATCGCGTTCAGTCGTTCGGCCCGTTGCCCAACGTCTGTATCACGGGTGGCGAGCCGCTGGTGCAGCGCAAGCATGTTGGCGAGCTCGTGCGATGCCTGCTCGAGGATGAACCTCGCGTGGAATCGGTGGAGATCGAGACGTCGGGCGGCCTTCCAATCTGGCAGGCAGGAGACGAGCGCTTGCACTGGGACTTGGATGTGAAGTGCCCGGGATCGGGTATGGAGCGCCACTTCGTGCCCGAGAACCTGGACTGCCTGCGGGCCGGGGACGAGGTGAAGTTCGTGCTCGTCGATCGAGCGGACTTCCTATTTGCGCGCGACTTCGTTCTGACGCGCCTGGGTCGCAATCCCGCGAGTGTCTTCATTCAGCCGGCCTGGGGTCAATTGGACCCAATCGAGCTCGTTGCGTGGCTCAACGCGGAGCCCCTGCCTGGCGTACGCGTCAGCCTTCAGTTACATAAGTACATCTGGGGGCCGGACACGCTGGGCGTTTGACGGCCTCTCGCCTCTGCACCAGCCACCGATAGACTACGGATTAGATTCGAGTTGAATCTTGGTCCGTAACATTGGTGCGTTCCTCCACGAGTGGGACGAGGGATAATGCTCCCTACAACATTTCAGGCGCTCGCGGTTGCTTTGCTCGCTATCGTGCCCGGCTTCATCGCAACGAGCGCATGGGCGAGGACGAAGACATGGAAGGGTAGGGGGACGGACCTTTGGACAGTTCTCCAATCCGTCGCTACAAGCCTGGTGATTCAGGTCCTCGCAGCGCCAGTCACCCTGCGGTGGTTTTATCCAGTACGGGATCATCTGCAGGCGCACCCGGCCGCTGTTGCCCTATGGGCCGCAATGGTGGTGCTGGTTATTCCTGTCCTCGGCGGAGTGCTTGTAGGGCGCCTGAGCGACGTCATCTTCAATCCACGCGCGCGTGTCCTCCATGGCCGCATTCGGGGACTCTTGGCTTCCGTGTGGCCCCCCTCGCCGCCGCCGACCATGTGGGACTGGCTCTTCGCGAGCAACGTACCGGATCGATGTTTTCTCGTTGTCGAGCTTACGGACGGCAGCCGCGTCGCGGGAGTGTTCGCGCGAGGCTCCTATGCTCTCACTTCCCCCGAATCACCGGGGCTTTTCCTCGCCATCGAGTGGAGTCTGGACGATCATGGTAATCTGCTCGCGGAGGTTCCCGGTAGCGCGGGTGTTATGATCCGGGATGGATCTATGATTCGCTCAATCAGAATTCTGAGGGGCGCTGAATATGACAATGGAACATGAACGCGGTCGCCCGCTGGAACACGGCAACCGCGGCGGAGAGATCGAAAGAAGGGGGCTCGTCGCCGGCAGCGGTGACCCTCCTAGGACGGCGCCGCCGCCTGCGCAGACCGAGCGACCGACTCCGGCTCCGTCCCCCCAACGCGGGAATCCGCCTCAGCCATAGTTGCGAGTCACCGGGTAATCTTCAGGCACTGTCAGCTCGTGCACCTACTGAGCGAACATCGTTCGCAGCCTGCAACTGCACAGATCTGGGGGCCGGACACGCTGGGCGTTTGACGGCCTCGGCGGCGACCGACCGACGCGCTGGGCGCGAAACACGTTGTTCATCTGACAGCAACTTTGCAGACATCCAAGTTCACTAGGCTCAATCTGTCAGGGCTGCTTCTTCGGTTGCTCTCAGCAGTTCTCAAGGACTGTCTCAGGCTTGCGGCGTAACTTCCGTAGTGACGGGCAGGGCGGCCACATCACACCCAGATGCGGCGCCTGCTGAATAACGGCTCTAGAGGACCTGCGGTCATGGTGCAAATGGAGGAGCGAGGAGACGTGGCGCACGCAGATGCGGCGCGGCCGCCCGAGATGACGCTGCGGGTGTCGCTGCCGCCAGTGCTTGGGATCGTCGCCGATCTCGGACTCGTGCTCTCGCTGGTGCTTGTGCTCGTCGGCGGGGGCGCAATCGGGACAGCTGCCAGCATCCTGCTGGGCGCGGCGTCGCTTGCAGCCGTAATAACGAGCGTTGTGCACGGGCAGCCGCGGCGACTTCCGGCGCCGGCTCTTCGCCCTGCCGCGCCCTCATATGCCTTGGTGCGTGACGACTCCTGGTATCGGAGCGGCCGGGTGGCCTGAGTCGACTCCGATTGTCCGCTTGGGCGTGATTTACCCCGCCCCCAAGCTTGTTCTTACGGACAGGGGTTGCGACCCCGCATCCCGTCCGTGTATCGAGGTACATACACCCTGGCGAATCCCGTTGGTGAACGCGGGACACGGTAGTGGCGCGAATCTGGTGGAGCTCCCAAAAGGAGAGGGGAGCTGAAGTTCAGTCGGGCTCGACCCAACGGCCGTCGGCCTTGATCAGGCCAACCAGCTGCTCGACACCCTCTTCCTGAGGGACGCTCGCCTTGACCATCTCGTTGCCCCGGTAGAGGGCGATAACGCCGCCGGCCTTGCCGACGTAGCCGTAGTCGGCATCGGCCATCTCGCCGGGGCCATTGACGATGCAGCCCATGACGGCGATGTTCAGCCCTACGAGGTGCCGCGTCGCATCCTTGACCTGACCGAAGACGCTTGGCAGGTCGAACTTCGTGCGGCCGCAGGAAGGGCAGGCGATGAACTCCACCTGGGTCTTGCGCAGGCCGAGCGCTTGGAGGATGTCGTAACAGACGGGCAACTCCTCAAGGGGATCCTCGGCGAGAGAAACGCGAATGGTATCGCCGATACCCTCGGCAAGCAGCGTGGCGATGCCGGCTGTGGACTTCACGCGCGCGTACTGGCCGTCACCGGCCTCCGTGACGCCGAGATGGAGGGGGTAGTCCATTCCCTCATCACCCATTCGCTTTGCCATCAGACGGTTGGCCTGAATCATGATCGGCACTCTCGATGCCTTGAGCGAGATGACAAGGTTGTTGTAATCGTGAGCGCGGCAGATACGCGCGTACTCCATGGCCGACTCGACCATCCCCTCGGGCGTATCGCCGTAGGTGACGAGCAGGCGCTCTGCGAGCGAGCCGTGATTGACGCCGATGCGCATGGCGATGTCGCGCTGCCTGCAAACCTGGATGACCGGCAGGAGGCTCTGTTCGATCGCGGCGTGCTCCATTTCGATCTCGTCTTCGCTGTATTCCTCGGCACGCATGCGGGGCTTGCGGTAGACGAACAGACCGGGGTTGATGCGCACCTTGTCGACATAGCCGGCGACCTCTACGGCGATGTCGGTTCCCTGATGATGCACATCTGCCACCAGCGGCACCGGCGTCCCGCGCTTCCGCAACTCTTGTTTGATCTCCCCCAGGCAGCGCGCGTCGGCCATTGTAGGGGTCGTGACGCGAACGATCTCGCAACCGGCGGCGTGGAGACGCAG
>Ga0193751_1000990_pt1 | contig 19290 bp, 12 predicted proteins | sample L1c2metaG_FD_143050 | JGI IMG/M metagenome (GOLD analysis project Ga0193751, IMG submission 143050) | Soil microbial communities from a riparian zone of the East river system, Colorado, United States - L1c2 | ecosystem: Environmental > Terrestrial > Soil > Riparian zone | place: USA: East River... | reverse complement strand
GCCGCGGACCACGATCGGCCCTCCTACTGTCACAGGACTGGGTGCAATTCCGTAAGGCTCTGGGCCACGGTCCTGCCTGGTGGTCGTTGTCGCGGCTTGGCGGTTTCTCATCGCGAAGGGGTGTGGCACCTCCCGATGTCTGCGACAGTTACATCGAAGCCTTTGCCGAGGCACTGCGGCGGTCGGGTGAAGTTGCCGATCCACTCGGCGATGTTCGTCGCGTCATTCGGGTCTGGAACAAGGTCGCCGCCGCTTATCCGGCCTTGCGGCTTCAATCGCTGACGCTGCCTCCCCAGAAATGGAGCCGCTGGACTCTGCCGGAGACAGCGTTTCCGCAAAGCTTTCGTACGGACGTGGAGGCCTGGTTCCAGCGTCTCACGTCGGATGACCCATTCTCTTCTCGGCCGCTCCGCCCGTTGCGGCCGTCCACAATTCGCACCCGCAAACATCAGCTCTACAAGGCGGCGTCCGCGCTGGTTCTTTCTGGCCGCCCAGTCGAGACAGTTCGAACCCTGGCCGACCTCGTCGCGATCGAGGCGTTCCAGGCACTGTTGCGGTATCTGCTGGAGCGCCAGGCGCGCAAACCCACGGAGGCTTTACACGGACTCGCCGGCGGGCTTCTCGCCGTCGGACGCCATCATGTTGGGGTCGAAAAAGAAACAGAAGCACGGTTGGCAACAATCGTGAAGAATCTCGACGTCGGTGCAACTGGCTTTCGATCGAAGACCCGCACACGACTCATGGCATTCGAAGATGATCGGCGCGTGTTAGCTCTCTTGCAGCTTCCCGCCTGTCTTTTGGCCGAAGCCAAAGCTGCGAGGTCGATCCGACGCCGCAGGCAGCTTGCCGAGATGGCGGTTGCCATCGAGATCTTGATCTTTGCTCCGATGCGAATCGGTAACCTCACATCGATCCGCCTGGGGGTGACCTTGCGGCGCATCAAGCTTGGTAGGCAAACGCGGTGGCTCATCTCGATCCCCGCAAACCAAGTCAAGAATCGCACCGACCTCACCTACGAGCTTCCGAATGACAGCCATCACTTGTTTGAGGGGGCCCTCGCCCTCTACGATCAACCGGACGGTTGGCTATTCCCGGGGCGTGCGCCCGGTCCGAAGGTAGCAAGCCTGCTTAGCGGACAAATCAAACGCACCGTCGAAAGCCGCATCGGAGTCGCGTTCCACACGCACATGTTCCGGGCCCTCGCCGGCTATCTCCACCTTAGAGAAAACCCAAATGGGTTCGAAGCCGTGCGCGCGATCCTCGGCAACCGCGACGACAATGTGGTCCGTAACAACTATGCTTTCCTCGCCGAGCGCTCACTGATCGCCAACGCCCAGGCTTCGATCGGCCAGACGCGTGCCCGTTTTGCGCTGCCGTTCAAGGACAAACGGAAGGACGTGTGATGCGCCCCCAGACCGACCCGGCACGACGTTGCCTTGCGGTTTCCGACTGGCCGAATGCCGATCGTGCTGCCTGGCACGCCGCGCTTGCGGCCGACGATCCTCTGTCGTTCGAGCGCAGCACGGCCGCCTCCTGGCGACCTGCCACCTGTCACAAGAACCGGCGCGGCTACGGTCGTTGGCTGACTTTCCTGAGAAACTTTAGTGAGGATCTGTCGGTGCCCTTGGCCGATCGCGTGACGAGGGACCACGTTGCTGCCTATCTCGAGGAACTCCGCCGGCAACAGGTCGCGCCCTATACGCTCCGCAACCGAATTCTTGAGTTGCATGCCGTAATGATCGCGCTTGCGCCCGATCGCAACTGGTCATGGTTGAGAGCCTGTGTGGTCCATCTCGACCGCCGCGCCGAAGACGCCATGGATCGGCGTTTGCCGCCGCTGCTTGTATCGGACGTGCTCGATCGCGGCATGAAAGAATTGCGCCGTCGCGCGCAGGCTCCTTCCTCCTGCCGCGAAGCGATCGCCTATCGCGATTGGCTGATGCTGGCGGTCCTGGCCGTCCTGCCGTTGCGGCTCCGCAACTTCGCGGCGCTTTCACTGGCACGGCACATGGAGCGGCGGGCCGGCATCTGGTGCATCGATATCGACGGCAGTGAGACGAAGACCGGCCGGCCTTACGCCGCGCGCATTCCTCCGAACGTGGGAAAGTTCCTCGACCATTACCTGTCAGACATACGCCCGCGCCTCGATCGGGGAGCCGGTGGCAATAATTTGTGGCTGAGCCGATCGGGATCGCCCCTTGCCGAACACACGATCTACATCATCATCACCGAGCTGACGCAGCGCACGTTCGGCACGGCCCTCAACCCGCATTTTTTCCGGCACATCTTTGCAACGAGCGTCAGCATCTCGGACCCGGAAGCCATCGAGGGTGCTCGGGCGGCACTCGGTCACGCCACACGGCTGACCACGCAGCATCACTACAATCGCGCGTCTGCCTTCACTGCGGCACGCACTCATGCCGATATCATGCGGCGTCTGCGGGCGAATCCGATAGTTCAGTAGCGAACGAGCCAGCGTATGGCTCTAGCTTCGTGGGTATCGCAATGCCAATAGAGGGAACGAGAAAGCTGTAGTTCCAATGGAAAATGTAGTCTGATGCTTCGAGCGCATCAACAGGTGCATTGAATTGGGATCAATGCGTGCGTGTTTATATTGCCAACTTTTTGTAGAGGAAATTGGGCTTGGGCCGAGTGCCTTGCACGTAATGCTCTCGTCGTCATGGACGACGTGCGGGTGTTGAGTTGAATGGACAAAGGTCTACAGCGTTGGCTGTTTTTTGCTGTTATGTATTGCGGCATCCATGGCCTCTCCCTTCTTGCCCAAAACGGTCGAGATCGACGTCGACGCGAACAGCTGGAAAGCTCCCGCCGCCATTCCGGCCTATCTAAAGACGGCAGGCGGCAGATGTTCGATAGACCTAGGAAATGCGCTGCTCATGTTGGGCACGCTGACCATGCCCAATTCGTTGTCGCCCGCGTCTCCAGCGCTTTTTTGGGCTTGGGTGCGTTACTACCTTGCCCCGACGACTTCGAGCGATCTTCGCGTCACCATGGATTTCGCCGACCTTGATCCGCACCAAAAAGGCATTCTAAGCGACGATCTCGGGGTCGCCATTTCTACCCAGTGGCTCATTGACCGCCTCGGGGGCTGCCAACAAATCCTCGGCGCTCGCGACTTTGTTAGGCAATTCCCGCGTCTTTTGCGAAAGAAGCATAAGTCGAAGGCTAAGGTTGGGCCAAGCAAAACGCCGGATTATTTGATTTGCGATCTCACGGGAAAATGGCACGCCCTGGAATGCAAGGGAACACAGTCGAGCCGTGACTACCAAAGAAAATCGTTGAAGGTGGCGGTGGCGCAAAAACGGGCCATCCAACTCGTAGGATCCATCAAGGGAGAGCAACTCGCGGTAGCACTCTACATAGCCAATGCCCAAGTTGAGGGACGAACACATATGAAAGTAATTGATCCCGATGATCCCCCGCTGATACGTCTTACGGACAATGATGCTGATGAAATCGACATCAAGGCCCAGCGCCTTGGCGTTGCCCGGGCACTGGGAATGATCGGACTGAACGAACTCGCCGTGGAATTGAGCCTTCCTCCCGATATCGATCCAGAAAGTGACTTACTGCGCCCGAGTGAAGCATCGCGCGTGCGCGCGCCACGAGAGACGCGCTATGCTCGCGCTTCCGAACAAGCGCGTGAGCGTACCCTTACGCACTTCACTCATGGTTCTCGAAGATACGAGGGGCGTGAGATACACATCGAGTTACCCCCGACCGCAACCCAACTTCCGTTTCGGAATGTGACGATACGTCAAGGTGTCATTCCAGAACTGATCGACGAAGTCTCGGCTGCGAATTTCTTAGTGGAGGACGACGTCGATCGGCGAATAAGGCCGTTCTCGAAAGGTGGGCCAGTCGTGCAGGAATCCGATTACAATCGCACGGCGATTAGCTACGGCGACATACTGTACTCAGAGGCAATTTGGAGCTGAGCCCACCGCGCTGGAGTAAACCCCTCGGATGGCCAACTGACTTTTGATTTATACGCAGAATTCGCCAAACGCTTAGAACAACGTTGCCCACTGCGAGAACATTGGCGTGACCTGATAGCCGTTCTCTACCGGTTTGGTCGCAAAATACGTGCCCCGCAGTCGGAAGCTTTCGGGTAACCGCACAGTAGCGTTCAGATTTGGCGCAAGCTGGAAATCGCCACCCATCTCCGGTGGACGGTTTACGGCCTCTGCCCGCGAGCACAGCAGGCCACTGAGCCACGCATATTCCTTCTGCTGAAACACCCCGGTCGGAATCTTTTCGCCGTCTTCGCCTTCACTCTTCGATGCCTTTTGGATAAATCCACGAAATTCGTAACCTGTTCCAACCGCCTTCATTGCCTTTACATCGACCGAGACGTTAGGAGGGCCAACTGTGTATCCAGCCTGCAAGACGCGAGGCGGATCGCTATCCCTATGGTCGAAGGGGATGGCCCACGGATTGATCGCAAAGACCATCGCGTCCTTGTCGGAAACAGTGCCCTTCGCTAACCACTTTGAATATTGATCTCTATGCTTGGTAGAGATGCTATTGAGATAGCGAAGGATTATTTTTTCTTCCGGCACTTCCCCTTCGACCTTCGTGGGTACTGAATCGGGTTTACCCGGGTCGCCGCAATCGGGCGCCACCGCCTCGAACCAAATGCGCTGCCCTTTGTAAATTATGCCGACATCCGGCCCGGGCTTCGGACAGGTCACTTCGTATCCAACGAAAATCAACGATGTGGTCAAATACATTTCCCAATAGCGCGCATCGAAAGTTCTGCGAATTTCCGTCCGAAATTCATTGTCGGCATGCCGTTGAAATACTATCCAAAGATATTCGCAGTGCCGCTTGGCCAGCCTCAGCCGCGGGTCTATGCCGTCTCGAATACTGCGATAGCCCGGGTCGGAAGCCTTTTCGTCGGTGAACAATCTGGTCGCCATTCGATCTGTCCTCGGCGCATTTGCCGTTACATTTCCTTGGAAACGCCTTTGGCGAAAAGCGCTGGCGCTGGCGGGTGCAAGGATGTGGACGATGCGCGATTGATCCGCTCAGGGTTTTCGGCGCGATTTCTTCTTCGTCCGCGCTTTAGGTTTGGTAGCGCTCGGTGCTGCCGACGATGCTTCATCGTTTAGCGCTAATCGGAAAAAGTGCGTTTCACCGGCTCCTTGGGTAAACTTCGCCGCGTCAAATTTTGTCGGGCGCACGTACCAACATTGCGCGACTTTACAAATCGACGAGATCGCAGCCGCTGCAACCGCTTCCATTTTAGAGCCGGTCAACCCGACTTCGAAATTGAATCCCTGTCGCACGTACCACTGCTCGAATCCGTCCAATAGGAAAGCGGTCGTCTTTACCAGATCATCGGAGTCTATCAGAGTCACGCCCGCGCTGGCGTTATCCGTGGCGGCAATATCGGCGATATGTTTGGCAACGCGGTTACGGGCGGTTACGCCTTCGGGTGCAACCACCTCCAACCGATCGATCACCCGCTTGTCGATCAATGACAGCAGGCGTTCATGCTTGGGCGATGCGAAGGCGAAGAGGACATTACGTCGGGTCTCGTCGGCGTCCGCTTCCAAAAGCGGAATACAACGGTATGGTCCAATCTCTCCGGTGAGAACTTTGGACAGCGTGTCAAAGAATTTCTGCCGGTTATGCTGTTCTTCGGCCTTCAACAGCGCTTTCATTTCCGTGTCTGTGGGATGATAGCTTTTCGCCCGCGTATGTGTGACCAAAACCGACCTGGCCTCCCGAAGGGCATTCCGAACCGTATGGAAGATCACGGGCTTAGCGAGACCGGTAACATCGATAAGGGCGGGATGAGCCGGTAAGACGACGCCTTTCTTGACTGTGTCCTCGTATCGTACAAGCTCGACTTCCGCTCCCCAGCGCTTCAGTACCTTCAGAATTTCCTGCGATTTTCCCGGATCATCATACTCAATTGCAACGACCTTGGTTGGCGGCAGCGATGCGGCCATTTCCTGCACCGACTTGAGTGTTCTGTCTTCGAAACCCAATCCGAGCACAATCACCTGCGGGCCGAGCGCGGCGACCTTTTTGATTCCCATCCGCACTGTCGATATCTCATGCCGTGGGGCAATACTGCTCTTGGCGACAGCCGCTTCGCCAGACCCCGGCGTCGGCGGCAATTCCGATCCCTTCAAATAATCGAACAAAGTAGGTGCCTTTGTTGCGACGGACGCCGCTACATTCGACGTTCGGCCCGCGCTCTCGATCTCGGGTTCCGGCTCGGTCTCCGCCTCCGTCAACGGTCCCCCAAGATTTCGCATCAAGATTTCCTTGCCGCCGCCCGGGTTGGACAGCCATTCCTCCAGGTTCGTACCCGACAACTCGAATCGATCTCTTTCGGCCAGACCGATAAAATTCGTCAGGCCGTATATCCGTCGAAACGTCAGCTTGAATTGCAGTATGGGGTCCGAATCCTTCGTCTTCGTCCGCGGGCTGCCTCCGGTAAAAACAAAAACGCCCGCGTCGATCAGGTCCCGGAGCTGAGACATTTGCTTTCCGGTGTCGCCTGTCGTGACGCGCACGTAAATGGATGAATACTGACGCAACCTAACCGCGACATTGCCGTTTTGCTTCGCCTCTTTCAGGGATTTCACCAACAGCTCATGTGAAGCTTCGGCAAACGATCGGGCGAAGTCCTTTAGCTCGCTGCGTCGCCTGTTGAGGTCGTAAAGGCGATGCGAGCAGTGAGCCTGAAAGCAGTCGCATTGCTTCTGTGCGGGAATCGGAGATGTTCCGTTTGCCGCCTTGATAATTCGCTCGTAGAGGCTGATTACGTCGCCGATGTCGCCGACGCATACATGAGCAAGGGCGGTAATTCCGCGATAAACCTCCTTCCTTTTGCTTGAAGTCGACGAACTTCCGGCAATTTCTCTCGCGATAGTCTCCATGTTCTCGTCGCCCAATATCTGCGACGGCGTCGCTCGGGGATGCGCCGGAAAATGGGATGCGCGCTGTATGAGTATCTGTTCGACAAACTCCTTTCCCTGAGGACCTTTGATTTTGTTGTAGACCTCGGAACCGAGATCAAAAACCGAGTAATCCCGCCCTTCGCGCGCCGGGAGGTTCTCGCCGGGCGTTTTTAATTCCAGTTCCATAGTTTGCACTTCGGAAGTGATCTTAAACGCGCACACCGGGTGTTGGAACAATAGAGCGGACAATAGTTGCCGGATCGGGCCGCCCTTGAGATAGCGGGTCGATACGTCGTCGAGAAGAAACAGAATTCGCGCGTTGGACCAATATTGCGAGCAGGCGCGGACCGCTTCGGCAAGATGTATGAAACCGTCGCTCGGAGTCACTTTCAGACGCAAGCCAGCGGCGCGGCCATATTGAATCAGGGCCTTTCCGAGACGGGTATCCAGGTCATCGAGGTCAAGAGGGTCCGCCAATTCGTCCGAGTCGGAAAGGATGCCGTTTAACGCGCGTCCAATTACCTTGTGGGCGCGATCATTTGCGCTCGCCGCGTCCACGTCCCGGAGATGCATGACCGAGCGCACCGACTCCAACGCGTAAGCAAGAATCAAACGCGCGAACGGATCGGCGGACGCGGGTTGCCCGTCCTCGGGATAATCGAGGAGACGCTGAGCCGACACGAAAAGGCCCATGTAGCCGTCTGTGCCGATACGTTCCATTACCTGCTGATGCGTTTCATCGCGCGCCTGCGAGGCGCGGGCGTGAAACTGGAGCGCCCGCAGCAGCATCGTCTTTCCGCAACCACGCATTCCGGTAATGACCTCCGGCCCGGGCGTGCTGATTTGATTCAGCCATGTGCCGGCGGGATCAATTAGCAGTGCCGGAACGTGCCAGGGTTCGAGCGTCAACGCGTTGTATGCCGAACCAAAACTGGGCAGAGCGAGCGGCTGAGACCAAGGACGCCACGCGTGACGCGGAATAATTTCGTATGCCTCCCTGACTTGCCGGATCAAATCCTGCGCAGTTGGAAATCGCGCGTTCTCCCCAGGTGCGGCAAGAACTTGAAAGATGTCTTGCAAGGTGCTTGCCAGACGAAAATCATGGTCGGAAACGCGATCGGGATCGGCAAGGAGATTGCGACTGAGTTTCGATATGTGGTTCGCGATGCGGCTAATATCGCCAACGCGGTTTATAGCGGGATCGCTGCGACTCTGCACGGCCGCCGACCCCAAATCTATGGCCATGGCGCGTATCGACGGATCGATTCCGTCCGCCCTAAAACTTTCTCTCTTCAGCTTCTGGATAATGATGTTTCCGGCGTGCAAATCATTGTGAAAAATTTCCTTGCGTTCCAATTCGTCGCCCAAGCGCAGGAGATCAATCGCGATCTGCGCAGCGACCGGGGCGGTCACCTTTTCCGTCCCACCGAAATACGCCGTCAGCATAGGACCTTCGATGAAATCCAACGCCGCCACGCAGCATGGCAAGATCTGGTCGCCGAAGACGACGTCAACGTCCGGCAACATGTCGCGAATCATTACGAGATGTTCGGTTCCTTCCGCGACTTCTTCATGTAACCGGCATTCTTGCTCAAAGTTCTTGTTTGGAAAAAAATCGTAGAACGACTTCGGAGTCACCTTCAGCACCGACTTCGTTCTTAATCCCGTCTTTCGCTCGGCGACGAAAGTGGCTGCATAAAATCCGCGATCGAGCGAACCGACGATGCGGTAGGGGCCGATTTCCCTTGGTGCGCTCGTCAATGGAAAACCATACGGCCTTCCACAAGTGGCGCATAGCTCCGTCAACGTGTTGTCGTTGTACGTCGCGACCGGACAAAAGAAACAACAGTAGCTAGGCACGGATCACTTCCTCCAGGCCGGGAGCGTAATTCAACAGATCGACCACTTGGAAGCACTTCGTCAAAGCCGCTGCAAATTCGTGCCAAATCGCATCGTTGGCCCTTACGGACGCGAGTAGATCGCCTCGCCGCACGTATGCCCCGGGCCTTTGCCGGAGAATCACGCCAAGTTCGTCCGGAAATCCATCCGCGGCCGCTATCCGGGAATTCACCGCCACGAAGACAGACCGCAGCTCCGGAACGTCCACTCGTAGGAAGCCATCGCGGTCGGCGGACAATTCACGGTTCGCCGCCGCCGCTACCAGATTTGTCTTCTCATAGAAGGCCTCTTTCGAACTTCCCTGTGCTTCAAGATGCTCGAAGAAAACGTTGCCAATATCAAATCCCCGAGACAGACGGCTGCCGGGCGACATTGAAGCTACCTGCGCAGCCATGAGACGACAGCGATCAATATGTTCAGCAAGCCACGGGTCGGGCCGTCCGTCTACAATCATTCTTATGGCAAGCAGCGCCTCACCCCTGCCGATATAAGGTTGATATGGAGTTCGCGCGTCCGTCAGTGACGCGACCGCTTCGATGCTGGCTCCGCGGGCGGCGGCGCAAAATGTTCGCGCCGCCTGCCGGGCTTCATCATAGGTGGCGCCAAAATTGCCGTGCGGAGCGACCCTGACATCCAAACCGGCATATTTCACCCCGCAGGCAATCTTTTTGGCCAATAAACTTGCGATTGCTAGCGCCGGTACGTCTTGCGCGCCGACCTTTTGACGATACCGAAAAAACGCGGCGTCGAGCGGCGCAAAAACATCGTCCGCCAAAAAGTGCGCGTATCCACATCTCGAGAGAATTTCGAGGACTTCGGGCGCCGAAAGCCTAATCCGGTAGCCGGGGATCTGAGCCAACACGTCAATGCCGCCTGCAGGCCGACCCGGTACGCCGAGTTTTGGCACGAACAATCCGTAGGCCCGCAAAAAAAGTGGGGCTAGCAAAGTCGACAGTGAACCGGGTCCTCCGGTCGAGACCAAATCGGCGGACGGATGATCACGGCTGATGTCAATCATCGCGCCGCTTCGTCCCATCGCCTCGGCCAGGCGGCAAAGGTCATCCGTCCCGAATTCTTCCGCTTTCACCACGCTCACTATGCGCGACATGGCTTGCTCAGTTTGAACGCGAGCAAATTCGTCGATCAGTTCGGAATTTATATTCATAGGTGGTTCCAGACCCAAAACTCCGTGACCCGGTACGGTCTAGTGCACCGCCCGATCATCGTCCTCCCGTACGATCGGCAGGCGCACGCAACCTTCCAAGCCGCCGGGCGACTTTCTCGGGTCGTCGCAGCTCGTGTTGCCACACACGCACCGATTTCCAGCCGAGGTCATGCAATTTCTTGTTCACCAAACGATCGCGGCACTTATTTCTTGAAAGCTTTTCTTTCCAAAAATTGCGGTTGCTTCCCGGTATTGATCCGTGAATTGGGCACCCATGCCAGAAGCAGCCATCGACAAATACGGCGATGCGAAGCGCAGGAAAAACAAAGTCGGGCTTCCCGAATACCGGCGCGCGTCGTCGCCAACCCTTTATGCCATACGTTTTGAAGAGTGTGATGAGACGTAATTCTGTCGCGCGATTTCCCCGCCCCTTTATGCGGGACATTATTTCGGAACGCTTTTGGCGTGTAAAAACGTCCACCATGGGTCAGCGCTGCCGGCCGTTTCCGGCTTTGTGGGCCGCGGCATCCCTCATGCCACAAAGGCCCAAGAAATCGCAGTGCGGGCAACGCGGAGTGCCGTTCTCGTTCTGGTGCGGTCCCGCTTTGAAATTGCGGTCGCGTATCTTTCGTGCTGTTTCCGATACGAGTGCCGTGGCGTCGCTGATCGACACGTCATCCAGAGGAACACCCAACTCTCCTTTACCGGTTTCGGCATCCAGATATCGCACAAGGCCTTTTTCCGGTTGGTATTCCAGTTCCTTTTTCGCTCCGACCGCGTAAATCGCGACTTGAAGCTTCATCTCCTGTTCGTCAAGCTTCTGGTGATTGTCGGAGTCAGGATCGCCCGATTTAAAATCGATCAATGTGACACGCGGCGGGTCATCTTGCCGAACGATGTCGATCGCGCCGGTAATCAGCGCGCCGCCCTCGGAGTCACCGTAGTTGACCAGGGTTTCGAACGCCTTTTCAGGCTCGAACTGCAGATGCGCCAATTCCTCGGCGTAACGGCCTACGTAGTCCGCCACTACACGCAGCCCCTTGTTCCGCATGTTGTCGGCCGGGTCACCGGTAGTATAGCGAAGATAAAACAGACCTTTATCGATCAGGCCTTGGATTTCGCGTTTCAACGCGGCCTTGTCTTTGGCAAGCGCGGCCCATTTCTTCGGGTTCGAATGAATGGCCCGCAACAGATTATGGACGCCCCGCCCATACCCGAAGGCCTGATCGATGGTCGGAGCAAATCCCAAAACTTTGCGCAAGTAAAAGTCATGCGGGCATTCGAGATAATACCGAAGATCGGAGAACGATGTCGAGAGATGGAAATCGCGCCGCAATTCTTTCGGGGCATATTTCAAATCGTGCAGAATTTGGTTCGAATTATCGGTGACGCATCCGCCCGTGTCGGCGACCAATGTTCGAAGTTCCTTGATAAATTTGGAGGTCTTTGAACCAGAGTGGCTGACCAGTAGAAACCTTTCGGCGCGGGTCAGGGCCACATACATCAACCGTCGTTCGCCGTCGTGATTATCGTTGTCCGAAAGTCCATCCACATCTATTTGCTGAAGGATTTTGCCGTCCAGCGGAAGCTGCGGCTTGCGTCTTGCGTAGGAGCTCGGGAACCGCATCGGCTGCACGTCCGCCAGAAATATGGCTGCGAATTCGAGCCCCTTTACCGAGTGGATCGTACTTATCGTCACCGCATCCGGCTGTACCATCAATGGCTGCTCTTCAACGCGGCCTTCTTCGGCTCCGTATTGGCAAAGGCCGATCACCTGCCAGCGGTAATCCTGCGCGCTGGTCCACCCCGGCGTCTCCATGCCGGTGATGAGGCCGCTGAGCGCGCCGAGATGAAACATCGCCGTCTGCCCGCGGCCTTCGCAAGTATCCCATGCGTCCACGGCCGCCTCGGACAGCAGATGATGGAAAAGCTGTTGCGGAAAGATACGGCGGAGGTCGTTTCTTGAAGTGAGAAACTCGCGCAATCCGGCAGTGCGCAATCCCGCCACCTGGGCCGCCGAGTACGAATGTCCTTCCGAAATTCGCCGGCAAATAGCTTCGGCGGCCAATAACAGCCGATCTTCGGCGTGCCTGGCAAAGCTTAGACCTGACTGGCGCATAAGCCTTGCGGCGGTCTTAAGGACGATGGCGGGTTTGGGATCGCAGCCAAGAACGTTTTTGATGCGGTTTGGCATACTCTTGGGGTTAATTTCGCTGCCGATAAACTCGTCCAGTCCTGCCGTTACCCCAAGAGCTCCGAGCATAAGCAGCACTTCCGGCTGCGAAAATAAATCCGGTCCTGCCCGCACCACACACGCGAGGCCAGCGGATTCAAGCGCCTGCATATAGGTACGAACGCTTGTTGATGATCTGACCAACACCGCTATATCGGAAAGCGCCAACCCGCGCTTTGCTCCCCCTTTTTTGTCGTGAAGCGCGCCCTCTTCTTCCGACGGCACAAGGGCCCTTATGGCCTCGGCGATCCAGGTCGCTTCGTCGTCCCGATCCCCGAAATCGATGAGCGCCACGTGCGAGGGGTGATAATCCTTTCGCCCCTTATTGCCGTGTTTCATAGGCGGCGTTCTCATCGAACGCAGCGGCGAGAGAGTTTCGGTCCATCGGTTAGCCAGGTCGATGATCCGCGGCGTAGAACGGAAATTCTCTTGCAGATCGACCACGCCGGCATCCGGCGATTTCTTAAATTGTTCCCACAGTTCAGCGATGATTTCGACCTTGGCGCCGCGGAAGCCGTAAATGGCTTGCCGATGGTCTCCCACGGCCGTCAACTTTCCGGTCTTGCCGACCAGCAATTCGATTAATTGGCGTTGTACCGGATTGATGTCCTGAACTTCGTCCACGACGAGGTGCACACCCGCGTCGGCGATCTGGCCCCGGTGCTGCGCGTCTGCTTCAAGCTGACGGATAAATTCGGTCTGCGACGTGCTGAAGTCGAGAAATCTCCGGCATCGCAGATAAGCGTAGTACCGGGCGGCAGAGTGCGCAAAAGCCTCCGCCGCCGGCGTCGTGCCGACGTCCGTAATCAGCGTCGCCTGCTTGCACCATTCCCGCTCCGCCTCTCCGAGCTGAATCGGAGCAGCGTCCGATGCCAGCTTCACTTTGAATCGGTTGTGTTCATGAAGTTGGTCGTAGGCTTGGATGAAAGAGTCGATGGTCGCGTACCGACCGATCAATAGAGCTTGCCGCAGCGCCTGCAGGCCCAGGATTCCGTTGAAACCGCGCAGGATCAGCGAGGACCGCGCGCCCTCGTCCAATATGTCGTAGTTGTGATATTCGTCCGGCCAAAACTCCCGTATCTTGGCGATGCAAAAACCATGGATCGTGCCGATGTACATATTTCCAAGCGAGACGTCCTGACCATCAGGGGTAACCTTCGCCACCCAACTGCGAATCCTAAATTTCATCTCCTCGGCGGCGCGTTCTGTGAACGTGAATGCAACGATGTTGTCCTTTGGTACTTTCTTCACGCCAATCCACCACGCGATGCGCCGCGCCATGACTTCCGTTTTGCCGGAGCCGGCGCCAGCCACGACAAGCAATCTTCTCCGAGGAAACATGACCGCCGCTTTTTGATCTTCGGTCAGTCCCTGGAAAAGTAGGGTTTCTACTTCATTGGGCCGCATGACCGGCTGCCTTTGCGGCGCCTTTTAAGGATTTGACGATTTGTGCGGCGTGCCGCTGCGTGAACTCAGGAGGTAGCGCATTGCCGATCATCAGCGCGACGGACTCTTTGCTGGCATCGATTGGGAAGCGGTACTTTCCTGGGAAGGTCTGAAGCAGCGCCGCTTCACGAAGCGTTATTGCGCGGTTCTCATTCGGATGTAAGAAGCGCCCTTTGGATGGGTTGTAGCATCCACCCGTAATAGTGGGTGACGCCTCGTCCCACGCCATTCGACCGTAAATATCCCCAAATCCATCGAAATGCTTGTGGCACTTAAGCTGCCGTGATCGGGGCAAGTCGCCGCGGCTTCCACCATTCTTGGGAATGGCCTTTATGAGACTGACAATTCTTGCGCTCCGATTTTCAGGCTGATTATGCAGCGCATCGCGCGTTTTTCCGACTTTTCCTAAATGACCGATCGCGTGACGAACGGTTCTGATCGTGTCGGATTCCGGCGCAAAGGGGATTTCAAAGCCCCGGCCAGCAACCAAAATTAGGCGCTTGCGACGTTGCGGTACGCCGTAGTGGCGCGCATCCTTGACGTCCCATTGCACACAATATCCAAGTCGCCGCAGATCGCGACAGGTTTTGCGGAACGACCAGTGAGCGCTTAGACCCGGCACGTTCTCAAGCATGACCGCTTTCGGTCGGAACGCGCGAATGAAACGGAGCATTTCAGCGATTAGACCGTTTCTTCTGTCCCGGCGTTGCGAAGACCCGTTTCGTGTTCGTAACACCGAAAATCCTTGGCAAGGAGGGCAACCTGCCAGCACGTCTAGCTCTCCCGACTTGAGCCCAAGTTCCCTCATCAAGGTTCTTGCGGCAATCTTTCGGATATCATTCTTACAAATTCGAACTCGAGAATGATTTGATTTATATGTCTGGGCAGCCAGTTCATCGTTTTCTATCGCCGCAACGACCCTCAGACCGGCCCGCTTGAGTCCCAAAGTTAGGCCGCCACAGCCACTAAATAGATCGATCGCGCACGGCCGCGCTTTCTGCGTTTTTCGTGGAATTCTGCGGCGTTTAGCATTCATGGCAGGTGATCAACGAAGAGACGGGGCTAAATTGAGAATGCGAATGCATAGCGGCCATCTGGAAATCTAACCTGGGGCCACCACACTGAGTTTTGGGGCCCGTGTGATTTGGTTCTCAGCATGTAGAGAGCGATCTTGTCATTTGGCACGCGCGCAAATTCGCCGCCCGCCAAAATGCCTGCGGTTTCCCGACGGGTCGCTTCTAGGTCACGATCGCGATCTACATAGACATAACCCACGCCATGCTCGTGGAGTTTCGCATATTGCTCAAGGGAGGCCGCGATTGCCGCGGGATTCCACACATGCTCCGACCGTTCCTCGTCTGGCCTGGTCGAATTTATAAGCATTTTCATATCCTCAACCGACATTTCCAAATATTCCTGATCGCGTATAGAGGACAATTTTCTATCTATCTTCTCTGTATAAGGTCTGATGGAATCGTCACGTAAAACCTGCGCGGGATTGTAGTTGCTTCCTCCGGAATAGACTCCGATCGAACCTGGCGCCAAAATGTTTTTGCGAGTTGGATTTAGCCCGTTTTCGAGATATATTCCTCGGAATTCCTCGCTCGAGTTTTTGGCTATAAGCTCCCGCAGCGCCTTTTCCATCTTATGGATAGCCTTGAACACGTTGTGAAGTTGCGGCGGCAGGAATAACCGCAACAGGCCGATGTCACTTCTTCTATACCCATACATACGTGCGTGCTGGAGCACGGTGTCGGCTTGTGGCTTTTTGGGATGACGTCCGTAATAACTGACGAGCAGATTCTTTATTGTAACGCCTCGTCCAAGCTTATTGCCCCCAACAAAAAGATTATACGGCGATCTGACTGCCACGTCCTCGTCGGTCTCGCCATTGACTAATTTGACCGTGATGCCAGGAGAGAAAAACTCTATTGCAGTCATTAAATCATCAAAGGAGGCGGCTCTAAGTCCCTCATGGGTAGATGCCAAATCGTCATAAGCAGCTTTGAGCCGATCCGTAACGTTTACACTTTTGGCTTTAAGTCCGGCAGTAAGCTCGGTTTTATAATGGCGCAGCAGATTGACAATATGCTTATGATCGCTAGTTCGCGTACTTACATGACACAAAAATGCGCAGTTTTGATCTGCGTCTTTTGTCCGCTTGTAAGTAGCGCCAATCATAAAGGTGTCCAGCGCCTCGACCAAGGATTTCGGCAATTCAAGACGCGGGGTCGGTTGCGGGCCAGGTGATAGTGTTGCAATGTCATTTAGATTGAACTCTTTGACGAGTCTTGAATTATCCGAAAAGAAGTCATCACCCCCAACATAATCGTGACCCGGATGACTTAAGACGGTGAACTTCGGTCTGAAACTGTGAGTGGGGCTTTGTAGAAAAAGTGCCTGCGGTGTTGCCGTCACTTGAAGGTATGTGTTCTTTTCAAAGAACTGACGTAGCTCCACAATTCTGCCGTTGATCGCACTCCTGGTGCCGTCTGCGCGTTTGGCTCGGGTGTTCAAACTGGCTTGATCTGCTTCATCGTCGATAATCAAGCAGGCCAGACCTCGCACGCGACCAGTTTTGAAATCTTCAATAATTGCATTTAAGCGACTTGAGTTTTTGGTCGTTACAATGGCGCATATTCCGCTCTTAACTCGCGCCAGAAATGCGGCGGCATCTTTAAAGTCGCTTTTCCCCAAAATATCAATTCCTGGGAATGCTTCGCGTACCCTGCCTAGCGTCTGGTCATATAGTGGATCATTATCGGAAGTCAGGACGATAATGGTGCGATATCCTTCGTCAGCACCCATCGCTCCTGTAACGGTCAAGACGCCAGTTTTGCCGCTTTGCACCAAACCATAAACGAGTCCGTTTGTTTCCTCCTTGCCGCCGCTGACTGGATCAACCCACTTGCCTACAACTTCTCGAGCCGTTTCGGCGATGTCTTCGACCTCCTCCTCATTGCCGATTTGTTTCTGTAAAAGTGCCAACACTTGATCCGCGTGCCTCATGATGTTTCTCGCGTCAAATCAATAACTCTAGGCCAGCTAGACGGAGAAATCTTGTTCGGGAGTGTTCCCTCCGGGCCGCTCACTTCATAGTGCTCTCCATGATTTCGGTAGCACGAGATATGAACGGGACCATCCCGTGTGCCAGTTATGATTTTGAGTGACTGATAGCTAAGAGATACGACCCCATCGGATCCACAGATTAAACCGATCGCAATGCTGAATTTTTGGGATCTTACGTGCAACTGCGCCTTCTCATTTTGCGTAACGGTAAATCCCCAGGGACTACGCCCTCTGGTGCTGTATTTCAGGAGAATTGCGAGTCGCCCGTTCAAAATGTAAAATGGCGAATAATTGACAATGCCGACGATATCGCCGGTCCGCGCCACCAAATTTAATGCGGCACCCTCGTAAAAGTCCTGTTTAGCTATTGGCATTTATTTCCTCGCTTACGAGCCCCTCATTTTCGCAAACGAAAAGACATGCGTTATATGGTGTAGTGCGGAGTGCTGACGTGAAAGTATCATCCAATAAGTGTTTCAAACAAGTACGCATTTCATCCTGAATGGAATGAGTTTCTGCGGGATGGAAACGATGCGTACTTTGTCTTGGGCGGCATGGATTTGGATGTAGCATTTGTGATCCCGCATAAGACAATCGTTGAGAACCTCGACGCACTAAATACGACCACTACCAGCAAGAAGACCTACTGGCACGTTCACCTCGTAGAAGGTGACAGTGGCGGCTACGCAATGCTTCTTCCTCATAAGGGGACACGGCTTCCGTTGGATCGGTTTCAAATCTCCGTTCCACGGTAGGTAGCCGAGCTGAACGACAGCAGCAGAAGCGGCCTCGCGCCGACGTTCGCCGCGGAACTACTGACGCCAGTCCCAAGACTGATATTTATTTTGGTGGCGACCCGGTGGCGACCAGAGCCAAAAACAAAGGCCGCCCCAAAGGACGGCCTTCTAAAAGTCTTTGTAAAACAGTAACACCGAGCCACTGGATATCGACAATTGCGAGCACCGTCGTCAGCTCGCTTACCGCTCCGGCTCGCTCCGCGGACAAATTCTCCGATCCTGGTTGGGCAGCCGTTTTTAAGTTGGCATTGTCGTGGCCTAGTAACGCACAGAGGGCACCATGTCTGAGAATTCGTTCCGTGCACCGCTATTGAATTGGCTAATAGAGCGCTTCGACGGACGTGAGCTCGCGCCTCCGCGTAGGAGTCAAACGGAATTGTCGGAAGTGGCGGAGCGTCTCGTTCGTCTGTACCTCAACCAGCGCCAACCGCTCCGCCGAGCGGCAGCGGCAAGAAAGCTGGCAACGCTCTGTAATAATCTCGGACGCGCCGCCAAAGCAGCCACTGACCTCGGCGAAGAGGGCTTGTCCCATTTTTTGCTTGCGTCTGGCGGCAACACTCCGGTGGAGACGGCTGAACCCGTCAGGATAATCGCAAACCTGCAAGACTTGGCGCTGTGGTCGACTAGAGCGGCCGAAACGGCAAAGCTGATGAATCTTTCCGCCGAAGACTACGAGGGGGGCCGGACGCCGGATGCCCGACTCCGCAGTCTCGTGACCATCCTGATGGACCGGTACGAGTTTCTACTGGGGATCAGAGCCAGCCACGTCGTCGATCCGGCCACCGGATTGGGCCACAGCACGTTCGACCTTTTCGTCAAGGAAGCGATCGGGCTCTATGCCCCGGAGGGGACGCATTTCGAGCCGCGACGGATCGACGAGGTGATCCGTCGGGCCTTGCCGAGCCGATCCAGCGACTTTTGGAGCTAAAGCTGTCCCGAAATGAACCGCGGAGCAAACAGCTCGCGTTTACGCTTTAGCCCGGTAAGTCCACTTCTGGTCCAGTGAAGCCCACGAATGAGCGATGGGCCATGGATCGAACACGACAAGCGCCATCCTGTCCACATTCGCTAGTGCCTACCATCGGTGCCGATGCTCCGCGCGAACTCGTGCGACTGTTGGGTCCGATTGCCCGACTCCTTGGCCGCGTGACCGCCAAAGAGTCCATTTCGGCCGTTCCCAGCGATATCGCCCCGCCTCAGCAGCAACCCGACGATTCTCATCGCGGTATAGAAGCTGCGATCGCTGCTGAAGCCGCCTCACATCTGCATCGTTTTCACGGAACGACGCGCGCGGAGGCGTAGATGGCTGACATCAGATTTCTCACCCCAGAAGAGGTCTCCGAGAGGTATCGCGGTGGCGTCTCAGTTGGTACTCTTCGAAACTGGCGGGCTAAGAGGATCGGACCGACCTTCGTCAAAATTGGCAAGGCGGTTCTCTACCCGACCAGCGAGCTTGATGCGTGGGATCAGAAGAATGTGGTGACGTGTCGTGCGTCAAAGCGACTCGATATGGACGTCAGTGAGGGAACATGACGATCACGCACGAGCATGAAGAACCGCCCCCAATCGCCGCTCCCATCCTATCTTGGGAATCTTGATATATCATTGTGATTCAATATCTTAGTGCGTTCTCGTGGCGTCCTGCACAATCATCCATCCGGCGACCCGACACCGTCGCATGCCGACATCCAGATGACGCAGCAGATCATTGCGGTGGCAAACCCGCTCGGCATCTCGGTC
>Ga0193751_1000989_pt1 | contig 19303 bp, 19 predicted proteins | sample L1c2metaG_FD_143050 | JGI IMG/M metagenome (GOLD analysis project Ga0193751, IMG submission 143050) | Soil microbial communities from a riparian zone of the East river system, Colorado, United States - L1c2 | ecosystem: Environmental > Terrestrial > Soil > Riparian zone | place: USA: East River... | reverse complement strand
TGCGGAATGAGATTGTGGCTCTGAAAAAGCTCGAGCAGGAACAAAAAGAAGTCGCTCTTCGCATCGCGCAAATCGAAGAGGGAATCAAAAAGGTTGAGGCGCAGCGGCGAGCGAACGCGAGAGAACAAAGCGAAGCGATGGCGAAATTGGAGGCTGAGAAGAAGCCAATCCAGCAACGTCGCAACGATGCCAAGAACGCCGCTGAGTTGTGTGAGCGCGAGGTGAACGCGGTTGAGCGCCGGATTCGCGAGAATGATGAAGCCGACCAGGAGTTGCTCAGAAAATTGTCCGGGCTTCAGGCGCTCACGCCGCCGCCGGCGGATCTGGAAGCGCAAACTGCCAGCATCAGCGCACGGCGTGCACGTCTACCGGAAGAACGGGCCGAGCTTGTTCGCGCCCGGCTTGGCAGCAGCGGCGCTTCAGGGATTGCCAAGGAGAAACTCGTCGCCGCCGAAGAAGAACTTTTCGCGATTGAAAAAAATATCGCGAAAGTTCGCGCTGAATATGAAATGCGCGATCGCGGTTTCGGGGACAACATCCGCGCGCAGCAGGACGCCGTTCGCGACGCCAAACAACATCATCAGGTGGTGGAGGAGCGAAAAAATCCGGCTTATCTCAACATCGGACGCCATCTTGCGTCTCAAGGGATTGCACCGCCAAATGCGCCACATCTGCTCGGCGGCGTGCGCAAACATCGCGTCGCGGTGGGTCGACATCAGCAACACAATAACGAGCTCGCGTTACTCTCCCGGGGCATCGACAAACAGGAGCTGCGCCAGTTTTATTTCAGTGTCGTGTCGGTAATCGCGTTACTGGCGATTATTTTACCACTAGTCGCGAAATCGCCGCGCAAGCGCGAGTGGCTGCCGCAGCAAACCGAGGCGATTCTATCGATCAATACCGAACAATTTGAGCGCGACGATTTGCCAAAACGCTGGCATAAAGACCAACCCGGCCTCTGGCAGAACGTGTGGAACGGATTGATTGGTCCGGCAGCGCACGTGCCAACGCTCAATCTGTCGCGGGACACATTGCGAATCACCCGCGCGGCGACCACTTCCGACATTGGGACTGTTCGCGAATTTATACTGATTGAGAACCAGAGCGATGTTTCGCAAATCATTCGCTCCGTCCAAAGTGACAAAGAATTTCACAAACGCACGGTTAGCGGATTGTCCGTCTGGGAAAAACCTGATCTTGCGCTGGCGCGCGTCGGTCCAAGTACCCTCGCCGTAGGGAGCTCGACTGAAGTGGATGAACTGGTCAGGGTGCGGCTCGGAATCGACCTCGACCTGAAAATTACCGGGCAATTGTTCGACCGGTTCCAAGCGTTGGATCGCGAGAGCGCGCTGCGCTTGATCTCACGGAGTCCGCCTGACTTGCCGCGCATGTTTCATCCGATTTTCGCGCCCGAGTTGCTGGAAAATTCGCAGTTGCTCGGGCTCGCCTTGACCCTGCAAAATCCGGTTAAAGCACGTTTGTTCTTGAAACTTAAAACTCCGGAATCGGCATCGGAGTTCGCGCGCACTCTGCATAACGAGCCGCAACGCTGGCTGCGTTTGCAGGATTCCAACCTTCTGCTCTACGCCCAGCCTCCGGAAATTACCCGACAGGCAGCCAACCTCGAGCTGCATTTCAATGTGCCGGAGGAAACGGCACGCCTTCTTTTGCAGCGCATCGCAAAAACCGACGTTGCCAGCTCCGTTGCTGGCGATTGATCGCCGGGGCGATTTGCGCTTATAATGCCGGCTCAATGTCTCGCCGCCTGAGCCTCGCAATCATCTTCACTGCCGCGATGTGGACCTTGCACACATCTCAAGCAGCCAATCCGCAACTGGTCGACATTGCCATGGTCGATCCGACTATCGTGATCGATCTGCGCTACGCGACTGAGCACAACGTGACCGGACATGCGTTGTATCCGCGCGGAGTGCGGGCCCTCATTTTGCCAAGTGTCGCGCAACAGCTCGTCGGCGTGCAGAATTATCTCAAACAGTTTCGTTACCGGCTGAAAATTTGGGACGCGTATCGGCCGAAGGAAGCGCAGGAGTTGCTCTGGAAATACGCGTCGAAGGACCAATACGTCGCAAATCCGGAAAAAGGTTTTGGCTCGATGCATTCCTACGGCGTTTCGGTAGACGCAACATTGGTGGACGATTGGAGTCAGGACGCGAGCATGCCGACAAAGTTCGACGAATTCACACCCCAGGCGATGCTGCGTTATGCCGGTCGTGACCCGCTGGTGAAACAGCACTTAACGCTTTTGCAGGTGGCGATGTCGCGCAACAATTTCTATGGCTTGCGCGTCGAGTGGTGGCATTTCACCACCGCGGATTGGAAAAAATATGTCCCGTATTGGGAAGACAAACAAATGTCGCAAACGGGCGAAAGTCCATCGCCGAAAAGTTAAAACCGGATTCCGGGTCTAGGAATTCCTGAATTCATGATCGACTCCATTCTGCGAGACTTACGTCAGCCGGAATATATTCACGTCCTGATCAATCCGTTGCCGATCTATGGCCTGGCAATGGGATTGCTCGGGTTAATCGTCGCGTTTTTTTTGCGAAGCCGGCGCGCGCAGATCGTCACGCTCATCATCGTAATGGTCACCGCCGCCTCGGCCTGGCCGGTCTACGAATTCGGAGAACAGGCTTACGATCGTGTTTTGTCGATGGCCGATGAGCCGGGACAAGCATGGCTCGATGAACATCGTGACCGCGGTGAAGATTGCATTTGGTTCTTTTATGGACTGGCGGCGTTGAGCGCGGTCGCTTTGGCCGTGCCGCGGAAATGGCCGCGTTCCGCTACGCCATTGGTCGCATCAGTGATCTTGTTGAGCGCGGTGACTTTGGGATTCGGCGGCTACATCGCTTACGCGGGCGGCAAGATTCGTCATCGCGAATTTCGCAACGTTCCGCCGCCGCCGAAAAAGCCGGATCACGAACACTAAGATCGATATCTCGATTTAAGCGACCGTTGTGAGCACAGAACTCGAGCGCGCCGAGCAGAATGTCGAAACCCGCAGCGAATCGCTCAAGAAACCGCTCGGGCTATTCGACCTCGTTCTCACCCAAATTCTCTTCGTAGTCGGCTCAACCTGGGTCGGCGCCGCCGCGAAACTTGGACAAGCACATCTCTTCTTCTGGTTGCTCGCCATTTTGCTTTTCTACATTCCGCAGGCCGCGGTCGTGATTTACTTGAATCGCCGGATGCCGCTCGAGGGTGGCATTTATCAATGGGCGAAACTTGGCTTCAACGAGTTCGCCGGTTTTATCGTGGCGTGGAACGTCTGGCTGCTCTCCATCACGGTCATCGCGTTGGGCGGAATGTTCACGACCACGAATATCTCCTACGCCATCGGTCCAAGTGCTGCCTGGATGCCGAACAGCAAATTGTGCGTGTCGCTAATCAGCTCGGCCTTGGTCGCCGGTCTCGGCTGGACCTGTATTCGTGGCCTGTCGTTAGGCAAATGGCTGCACAATGTTGGTGCGTTTGCGATGCTTCTGGTTTACGGCGCGCTGATTTGCCTGCCCTTGCTCGGTCTCGTTCGCGGCGAATTGAAAAGCTATCAACCGCTCCAGCTCGCGCTGCCCACCATGTCGATCTTCTATTGCTTTAATATTTTCAGCAAACTCTCTGTCGGCGCATTGAGTGGATTTGAATACGTCGCCATTCTCGCCGGGGAAACGCGCTCTCCGGCGCGAGACATCGGTCGCTCGGTCATTATCGCTTCGCCGGTCATCGCATTAATGTTTATTCTCGGCACCAGCTCGGTCCTGGCGTTCATCGGGAACAATCCGATCGATCTCATCGGTCCGGTGCCGCAAACATTGCGATTGGGCCTGCGTTCCTTTCCCATCGCCGGCGCAATCGCTTCGGTTGGAATTTTATTGATGACCGCGCGATCGATATCGTCGACCAGCGTTCACGTAACTGGAAGCTCGCGATTGCCGATGGTTGCGGGATGGGACCGCTTACTGCCGGCCTGGTTCTCGCGCCTACACCCGCGATACAAAACGCCCGTAAATTCGATCATTTTCGTCGGCGCGACCACGCTTATGATTGCGGTCACGAGTCAAATCGGCGCCGGTATTCAGGAAGCGTTTCAATTGGTGGACAACGCCGCCAATGTTTTTTACGGGATCGTTTACTTCATGATGTTCGCGATTCCGATCTTTGGCGCCGGCGCGATTCGTGCCAGTGCACCGATCTGGCTGCGAATCGCCGCGATTTGCGGCGCCGGCGTCTCGTTGTCCGCGATTTTCTTTACGGTCTATCCGATCATCGACGTTCCGAGCCCGCTGAGTTTCGCCGTGAAGATTATTGCCGTAACCGCAATCGCGAATGCGATCGGCGTCGGTATTTACCTGATCGGCAAACGCAAACGCCGCCACCATTTACAAGGATAACCGGTTAAAGCGGTCATTTTCAGCGGCAACTGTCGGCAACCCAGCGCAAATATTCGGGTAAGCCTTCGGAGACTGGAAAGAAGATGATCTCGGGAACTTCGTAGGGATGAAGCGAGCGCACTTTTTCCTGAAAAGCTGACTGTCGATCTTCGCTCAACTTAAAAATAACGAGCGTTTCGTTTCCGGTTTCGACTTTGCCTTTCCAGCGGTAAATCGATTCGACTGCGGGCAAAATGTTTGCGCAGGCCGCGAATTTTTCAGTGACCACCTGATGTGAAATGCGTTGAGCCGTCTCGCGATCCGGGAAGGTGCTTAGGGCGAGCAGAACTCTTTCCGCCATTTGTCAGGCAGAGACAAGCGATTCGATCCGCCTCGCCGGCTCGCTCCGGCATATCCAACCGCCCCCGATGACGACGTCGCCATCGTAAATTACCGCGGCCTGTCCGGGGGTGATCGCGCGTTGCGGTTCATGCAAACGAATCTGAGCGCGATGATTCTCAAGCGAGGTAACGGTCGCCAGTGTGCCGGGATGGCTATAACGAATCTTCACTGTCGCATCGACATCTTCATCGGGAAGCTCACGCGCAATCCAATTCGTCCGGTCGATTTCGAATTCGTCGCAAACCAAATCCTCAACATCGCCCACAATTACGCGGTTTGTCTCCGCATCGAGATCTACCACGTAACGGGGCTTGGCCGACCCGCCGGGAAGTCCTTTGCGCTGCCCAATCGTGAACAGCTCGATCCCGTCATGTTCGCCCACAAAGTTTCCCTTCACATCGTAAATTTCGCCGCGATGAAATTCATTTTCGCCGAGATGCGATCGAAGAAACGCTTTGTAATCATTTCCAGGCACGAAACAGATTTCCTGACTGTCGATCTTGTCCGCGACTTTCAGGCCTAACGAACGCGCGATTTTCCTGATCTCGGGTTTACGCATCGTTCCAAGCGGAGTCAGCGCACGGCGGAGCTGCGGCTGGCGCAGGCTGAAGAGAAAATAGGATTGGTCTTTGCGCGGATCGACGCCTTTGCGCAAAACCGCGCGATCGCGGTGATGCTCGATAATGGCGTAATGGCCCGTCGCGATGAAATCGCAGCCAAGCGCTTCAGCTTTGCCCCAGAGATTACCGAACTTGAGTTTCTCGTTGCACATGACGCAGGGATTCGGCGTCCGACCCGCTTGATATTCACTCGTGAAATAATCGATCACCGTGCGCTCAAACTGGTCGGCTTCATCGACGACGTAGTGCGGAATGCCTAATGAATGGGCGACGGCGCGCGCGTCGGCGACCGCTTGCGGACCGCAGCATTTGTCCTCCGCGCGCGAGATGCAATCTTGCGGCCAGACTTTCATCGTCACCCCAATGACGTCGTAGCCTTGCTTGCGCAGTAAATAGCCGGCGACACTCGAGTCGACTCCGCCGCTCATTCCAAGCAAAACACGCTTCCTGTTCCGATTCATCAAAGCGAAGAACTTCGATCAATCGCCGACCGAGTCAACGAGCGAACTGAAACGCTGACGTATTTGCTGTCGCGGACTGTGAATCGCCAGGGATGATGGGGCGATCGCGTGATGCCGATCCGTTCGTCGGCGACAACATCGACATCTTCATCGGAGAAGTGGGCGAAGCAATGGCGCGGATCGACGCAGAGATTCATTTCATGATATCGATCAGTGATGTCGAAGGCCTGCGTCAGCTTTCCCGGGCCGGAACAAAGCCGCCGTTCATCGTCAACGCCGCGCCGTTTCTTCATTAGCTCGCTTCCGCGCAACGGCTGCACTGCGCGAATTAAGACGAAGCCGTTGCTCGCGCCTTTCACCAGCACGTTCAACATCCAGTGCGCTCCGTAACTGAAATAAATATAGGCAGCGCCGGCCTTGTTTCGCTCGACGAATGCGCGGGCTGTCGGACGTGAGAAAGTGTGCAGGCTTCATCGTTCTCAGCCAGATACGCTTCGGTTTCGACAATCTTGCCGGCGCATTTCCCCCAGATCAGCTCAGTTCCGACCAGCTCACGGGCGCATGCGACCGGGTCACGCCGGAAAAAGGTTGTCCGAATGATTCGGCTTCTCACGGCTGGTGACGCGCTCGAACGGCGATGGAAAAGCAAAAAGCGCTAGAAATTCTTTACGTTGAAATAAACCGGGAGCTTCACGTCGCAAGCCACCGGTTTTCCGTTACGGAACGCAGGGATAAACTTGGCCCTGCTGAGATCCTCGAACGCGGTGTCGCCGAAGCCAAGAAACGGTGGTTGCTCGCTCAGCAATTTCAGATCCTGCAAATTGCCAGACGCGTCGACTTTAAGCTCCAGCTCGGCGGAACCATCTACCGGCACCGGCGCGCTTTCATTGCTCGGATAGTGGAAGCCGTTGAACTTTGAGTCCGCTCCGTAAAAGGGCTGTGGTCCGATGAAATCGCTTTCTTTTACCAGCTCGGCGCGTTCCTGGTTCGAAAAAATGCGCAGCCGCGGTTTGTCGTTCACAATCGCGAACATCACGGTTCCGTAATAAATCGCGTCCACCGACATTCGATTATAAATTGCCGGGATAAATTTCGGATTAGCGGCAGCCGACAACTTTTTCAGTAGCTCTTGCTCCAGCAATTTCGAATCGGGCGTGCCGCGATAGGTCGAAATCGAAAGCACCGTCCCATCTTTCTTCACCGAGCAGGAGAACATGATTGCGGCATCCTTTTGCCCTTGCTTGATCAGACCCGCGGTGTCAATCCGGTTAATCAGAGCATCAGGTCCCGTGCCGAGCAGAACCGGCCGATACATCGGCAAATTCGCAGTCTGTGACGATGGAACGTCCACCTGAGACCAGCCAAGATCAACAATCGACAATAGAATGACCGCGGAAATGCCGAAAACGCGCATGGGCAGATACGCAACCGAAACGGCGGCCATTTTCAACCGTAATCTCGAGGAAATTTAAGCCGCGGCGCGTTGGTCTTGGGAGCCGACCTTGTGAACCACCTGGTGGCGCCGGAAATAGTCAATTATTGCGTCCCGCGTCTGGACTGGATGAAGAGTGCAGCGCGTCGCGGGCATCTCGAGCAATGCGCGTAATTTCATAAAGCGGTGGCCGCCGCTGCGCGAACCGAAGGTGTTGAAGGCGATCGAGTAACGTTTGCCGCGCTCAAGTGTGCGCCCATCGGCGAGTCGCATGGCCGTGATTCGCCGTTCATAACCAACTCCTTCGGTTTCAATTTCAAACCCGATCAGGTTTCGTGGCTCCCTGCTCGCATAAACTTCTTCCATGACTGTTTTGATCTCCTCGGGTGTGAGCTGTGCCGTGACGAGATAATTTTCAAAAGGAATGAGGCTCCAAATGTCATTGATGGTTTTCGGACCGGCCACAAAGTTGTTCGTCTCATCGAAAACGCCGTGCATTGTACCATCCACTGCGGTGCCGCGTTCCCGTAACGCTTCCGAAATGGCTGCGCCGATCAGCGCTTCGACATCGCTCGGTTGACCTAGACGACCGCGCACGTGGAGTGTTTCCGCCAAAGTACCGATTGGTTGGGCCAGGACAATAGCGGATTCGTCGAGATGCGGTTTGGCACGCGAAAGGACAACATGATCGAGACCAACGCGATTGTTCATCCGTTCGCATCGCGCTTCGCGACGTAATAATTTTTTTGAAGCGCGGTCGAATGCGAGATCGAGCCGTCCGACGTGAATGCCGAAATGATCGGCCTGGGTCAGAAGCACGCCGTTTGTAATATGGCTCGGAATCGTTTGGTGCGTGTGCCCGGCAATAAACGCCGCGACTTGAGGAAACTCCGTGGTTAACGCGACAACGGTATTGGCGAAATCATCTCCGCCACTGCGCGGTTTCAAGCCCATATGACCTGCCAGCACAATCGCCTCCGCCCCGTCATACTTCGCCTTTGTGATCGCGCGACGGACTGGTTCCACCGAATATTCAAAATCGAAGCCCCGGATAAATTCCGGGCGGAACCAAAACGGCATTCCCGGCGTGGTCACCCCGATAATGGCGATTTTGATCCCATCGATTTCCTTCAAGATATAAGGCCGAACTTTTGCGAATGGATTTCCCGAATCCAAAGTTTCGCCGCTGGATTTTCCTTCCATTGACATATTCGCTGCCAGCACCTGCATTTTGGATTTTGTCAGCGCGTTCATGAACGGCTCCACGCCCCAATCGAATTCGTGATTGCCGACAATCCACGCGTCGTATTTCAAATGATTGAAGAGATCGATCATGAGCGCGCCGTTCGTGCGCAAACTGACGTCGGTTCCCTGGTAAACGTCGCCGATGTCGATCAAGAGCGAATTCCGATTTTGCCGGCGCCACCGCCAAATTTGGGTGGCGCAACGCGCGAAGCCGCCGAGGTCCGCATTTCCTGCGTAATCGTTCGTGGGCAAAATGTGTCCGTGGAGATCGGTCGTGTGGAGGATTGAGATTTGAACGACGTCTTTGTTCAGCGTAGCCGCTGAGCGCGCGATTGGCGGCGCCGCGCAAAACAAACCGGCCTGACCGATTGTTTTAAGGAATGCGCGGCGAGTGGGGGAACTCACTTACATCGACATATCAACATCAGCGACCGGACACAATTTGAATTTGAGACAGGATTAACAGGATTTGTGACGCCCACGACCTCTGGCCTCCTCTCCCTGAGGGAGAGAATGGAGCGCGTGGGAGGCGCGACATGGCCGGCGTAGCCGCGAGGTAGCGGTCGAGCGCTGCGGGAGCAACCGAGATACAATTGAGGTGAGGGTTCTTGTCTAAATAAGTGTTAGTCTTGTAAATCCTATCTAGTTCGTATGGATCTCGATGGCATTGACCACGTCGCGATGAGCGTGCGCGATGTGGAGCGTTCGGCCGAATGGTATATCGATGTCCTCGGTTTCGAGCGCCGCTACCAAGAAATGTGGGACGGCGTACCGGTTTTTGTCGGCAAAGGCAGAACTGCGATTGCGCTATTCCCGGTTAGCGCGAAGGAAAGCTCAGCACGGTCTAAGCGCGGCGGCGTTCGAATGCTTCATCTGGCATTTCGCGCCAATCGGAAAAGCTTTTTGGCTGCCCAGGAAGAATTGAAACAGCGCGGCATTCAATTCGAATTTCAGGACCACGAAATTTCGCACTCGATTTATTTCTCCGACCCCGACGGCCATAAACTTGAGATCACGACCTACGATCTTGAGAAAGTCGGGGCGTCGCCGTGTTGATTTTGGGCCCTGGGGCGCGCCTCTAAAAAAATTCTTTAAAAAAGCTTGCCTGTGGTGCGATGGTGTTATAGTTCACTACAACACCTACATGAAACGCACCGAAACAAGTGGGACGTCGAAACTCTTCCGGAAGGGCCATCGGGAACACAGGGATGAGTCGTGAATGGAACGATAGTCAGCCGATTTATCGCCAGCTTCGCGATCGTGGCGTCCATATGATTCTCGACGGCGTGCTCAAAGAAGGCGATCCGTTGCCGTCGGTGCGCAACGTGGCTGCCGAATTTCGGGTGAATCCGCTCACAGTTCTCAAGGCCTATCAGCAATTGGTCGATGAGGAACTGGTCGAGATGAAGCGAGGTCTCGGCATGTTCATCAAATCCGGCGCGCGCGACCTTTTGCTGAAGGGCGAACGTCAAAAATTTCTGGCCGATGAATGGCCGAGGGTTGCAGAAAAGATTCAGCGGCTCGGTCTGACCCAGAAAGAACTCGATGCTGCCGCCGCGAAGCGCGCTGCCAAAGCAAGGGGGAAGTGACGTCATGGCAACGATAGAAGCACGCGGACTCCGTAAAGTTTTCGGCACAACCGTCGCGCTGGATAATGTCGATCTTCGCGTCGAAGAGGGCCGCATCCTCGGACTGATCGGACCGAACGGCGCCGGCAAGACCACCGCGCTCAATGCGATTCTCGGCCTCACTTCATACGAGGGAAAATTGACGGTACTCGGTCGCGACCCGTGGAATGCGCGCGAAGAACTCATGCGCGATGTCTCGTTCATTGCCGACGTCGCGGTGCTGCCGCGTTGGATCCGGGTTACTCAATTGCTCGATTATGTCGCCGGGGTGCATCCGAAATTCGATCGCGCGAAGGCGGAAGGTTTTCTGGCGAAGACGACGATCAAACGCACGAGCAAGGTCAGGCAACTGTCGAAAGGCATGGTGGCGCAGTTGCACCTCGCGCTGGTCATGGCGATCGACGCGAAATTATTGGTGCTGGACGAGCCGACGCTTGGGCTCGACATCCTTTATCGTAAACAGTTCTACGATTCTCTCTTAAACGATTACTTCGATGGTACCCGCACCATCGTCGTGACGACGCATCAGGTGGAAGAAGTCCAAGATGTTCTGACCGATCTCATGTTCATCAATCGCGGTCGCATCGTGCTCGAATGCAGCATGGAACAATTCGAGTCGCGTTATGTCGAAGTGATGGTGCACCCGGACCATGTCGATGGAGCGCGGTTGCTCAACCCGATACACGAGCGGCAAGTGTTCGGTCGCAGCGTGATGCTATTCGATCATGTCGATCGTGGCCAACTCGCCGCGCTGGGCGATGTGCGAACGCCGAACATCGCCGATTTGTTCGTCGCGGTCATGAGCAAGGGGCAGGGAGCAAGGAGCGGAGAGATCAAAAATGAATAGTTCATCGACCACGCCGCTTCAATCACCGTCCAACTCCGAGCTCCAGGCTCCGGGCTCCAAGGCTACCGCGACCAGGCCATTCTACTGGTCGGTGCTGCGCGAATTGTGGGAAAACCATTCGATCTACATCGCGCCGTCGATCGTCGCCGGCATCATTTTGTTCGGCTCCTTTGTCGGTTCCTTTCATTTGCCGGGTCTTCGGCAAAGTGCGCTGTTGCTCGATCCAGCACGACGGCGAGCTGCAATCGAACTGCCGTACGATGTCGCGGCGATGATGTTCATCTTCACCGCGTTCATCATCGGAGTGTTCTACTGTCTGGACGCATTGCACGGCGAACGTCGCGAACGCAGCATCCTCTTTTGGAAATCGCTGCCGGTTTCGGATCGTACCACGGTGCTTTCAAAGGCTACGATTCCGCTCGTCGTTCTGCCGCTGGTTACTTTTGCAATCACACTTGTTACGCAATTCATCATGCTGCTCATCAGTACGGCGGCGCTTCTGCCGAGCGGTCTTGCCGGAACAACCTTGGCGAATTTCAATTTAATTCAGCAGTCCGTCATCCTCCTTTACGGCTTAATCGTGATCGCGCTTTGGCACGCGCCGATTTACGGCTGGGCGTTACTGGTTTCAGGCTGGGTGCGACGAGCGACATTTCTTTGGGCGGTCTTGCCGTTGCTTGGAATCGCCTTCTTCGAGAAGATCACCTTCAACACGTCGCATTTCGCGGCGATGCTCGGAAACCGTTTGATGGGATTTGCCGCGGAGGCTTTTGATTTTCAACCACATCACGGCGTCGCGATTGACTCGCTCACTCCCGGAAGGTATCTGAGCTCACCTGGTCTCTGGATTGGACTGGCATTCGCGGCGGTATTCATCGCTGCGGCAGTCCGATTACGCCGTTATCGCGGACCGCTCTGATCAACCTGCAGCCTGACAACCAATAGAGGAGCAATCGCATGCACCCACTCAAGAAAGCCGCACGCATCGCCGGCGCCGTATATCTGTCGCTCGTCCTCGTTGCGCCGTTCAGCATGCTTTACGTCCCAGGCAAACTCATCGTCCGTGGCAATGCCGCCGCCACGGCCGACAATATTCTGGCGCACGAGACGATGTTTCGTTTGTCCATCTTCGGTGATCTCCTTGGGCACGTAATTTTCATCTGCCTCGCGATCGCTCTTTATCGTTTGCTCAGCAGCGTAAACAAGACGTGGGCGATGCTGATGGTGGCGTTCGTTTCGGTTTCGGCCGCTGTTGGATTCCTCAATGCTCTGAACAATATCGCGGCAGTCACTCTTTTCCGTGGCGGTGAATTTCTCGACGTACTCGACAAAACGCAGCGCGACGCACTCGCGATGCTGTTCATCCGCTTACACAATCAAGGAGAATTCATCGGCGAGATTTTCTGGGGCGTGTGGCTTTTTCCATTCGGATTGCTTGTCTATCGGTCCGGATTCCTACCGCGCATCCTGGGCATTTGGTTGATCATCGCCTGCTTCGCCTGGGTCGCGCTCAGCATTACGGCACAGTTCTTCCCCAGTTACTACAGCGCCGCTTTTGGTTGGTTGCAGCCGTCATTCTTCGCCGAAATGGCAATCATGCTCTACTTCTTGATCAGAGGCGCCAATGTCAAAGCCCTGCCGGCCGAGGCTACCTGATTCGTTAGGCGTATGAAGATCAAACGTTTCCTGAAGTGGAGCTTCCTTCTAATCCTGGTCGTGCTCATTGGCTGGGTGTTTATCGCCTACTGGAGATCGACTAACGATTGCGATCACAGACCTACTCCGAGTAATCCGATGAAGGCCATTACCCATTGCGAGTACGGCGGCCCCGAGGTCCTTAAGATTGAAGAAATCGAAAAGCCGGTTCCGAATGACAATCAAGTCTTGGTGAAGGTTCGCGCGAATTCAGTCAATCCACTCGATCTCACTATTCGAGGCCCTCTACTCCTTCGCCCGCTGTTTGGCTTGCGCAAACCAAAGGATACTCGACTAGGCGTCGACTATTCGGGAACCGTCGAAGCAGTTGGTAAAAACGTCACGACCTTCAAACCCGGCGATGAAGTATTCGGCGGAAAGAACGGCGCTATTGCTGAATATGTCTCCGTTCTGGCAGATCGCGCAGTCGTGCTGAAGCCGGCCAACATGACATTTGAACAAGCGGCTTCAGTCCCGGTGGCGGCAATTACCGCGCTGCAAGGTCTGCGCGACAAAGGCAAGATTCAGGCGGGGCAAAAGGTTTTGATCAACGGCGCGTCCGGAGGCGTGGGCACGTTTGCGGTGCAGATCGCAAAATCGTTTGGCACCGAAGTGACCGGCGTATGCAGTACGCGGAATGTCGATCTTGTTCGATCCATCGGCGCAGACCACGTGATCGATTACACGAAAGAAGATTTTACGAAAGGCGATCAGCATTACGACTTGATTTTCGACCTCATTGGCAACCATTCGTTCTCCGAGCGCCGGCGTATTTTGAATCCAAATGGTATCTGCGTCATGGCCGGGGTCGGAGGAGCAGGATGGCACGATGGTATGGGGATGCGTTTGGCTGGCGAGCTCAATGGCTATCTACGGTCACGGTTCGTTAGCCAGAAGTTCATCACCTACATCGCGGAATTCAACAAAAAGGACATGATGGTCCTGGCCGATCTCATGCAGTCCGGAAAGATGACGCCGGTCATCGATAAGACTTTCAAATTGAGCGATACCCCTGATGCCCTTCGTTACCTGGAACAAGGACACGCTCGAGGAAAAGTTGTGATAACTGTGGAATAACACCTATGAAAATTAAACGAGTACTAAAATGGAGTGTAGTTGTGATCTTACTAACGTTGCTGGTGTGGTTTCAGATCGCCTACTGGACATCCACCAACGACTGTGGTCGCAACGCCGCTGCACCGACTAATCCGATGAAAGCTATTGTTTATTGTGACTGGGGCTTAGCCAACCTCAAATTGCAGGATATTGAAAAGCCGACGCCAGCGGACGATCAAATCCTCGTCAGAGTTCACGCGGTGTCGGTTAACCCGTATGACTGGCATTTCGTTGAGGGCACGCCCAAAATTATGCGCGCGATGGGAGTGGGTCTTCGCAAACCAAAGGACACACGACTAGGCGTTGATTTTGCCGGGACGGTTGAATCGGTCGGCAAGAACGTCACTCAGTACAAACCGGGCGATGATGTGTTTGGCGGAAGAGAAGGAGCATTTGCCCAATACGTGTGCCGTCGGGCAGTGGGATCGATGGCGCTAAAGCCGGCTGGCCTTACGTTTGAGCAGGCGGCTTCCATCAACATAGCGGGCATCACGGCGCTGCAGGGTGTTCGTGACAAAGGAAAAGTTCAACCCGGACAGAAAGTGCTAATCAACGGTGCCTCAGGCGGAGTTGGCACATTCGCGGTCCAGATTGCCAAGAATTCTGGCGCAGAGGTGACCGGCGTGTGCAGCACGCGCAATGTCGAACTCGTCCAATCGCTCGGTGCCGATCACGTCATCGATTATACCAAAGAAGACTTCACCAAAGGTGACCAACACTACGACGTGATTCTAGACAACGTGGCGAACCACTCGTTATCGGAGTGCCGACGTGTTTTAACTCCCAACGGCATCTACGTCATGATCGGCGGCGGAGGAGTGAACGAACAAGGTTTGGTCGGAGCTCTTGGTAAAGCACTAAAGGCCGCGCTCTTCTCAAAGTTCGTAAGTCAGAAGATGGGCATGATGATGGCGGACCCGAGCACCAAGGACCTGACACTCCTTGCCGACATGATGCAGTCGGGCAAGATCAAGCCGGTTATCGACCGAACTTACAAGTCGTTGAGCGAAGTCCCGGCGGCGATCGCCTATCTGGAAGAAGGCCACGCTCGAGGAAAAGTAGTAATTACTGTGGAATAGTTAGGATTCACTTCGTGACGGCGCCAGAATGGCGTCGCGCATTCCGTGCAGAAATTTTTTGTCGGCCGGGACGATGGTGGCGAGAGCGCCGCGCAATTTCACTCGATCGTTTTCCACGAAGTAATACGGACAAAGCCGAACGCGGCCTTTCATCGTTTTCAATTCGCCGGACTCCGGATCCCAGTAGCGATGTTCGAGCAGCCGGCCCTTGTGAAAGCGCTGCAGGATCGTGGGCGACGAGTCGAATATGGCCAGCGCATTGTTGATCCGCTTTTCCCATTCGGCATGGGCGAGATCGGACCCGAGTGAGACTCCCCGACTGCCCCAGCCCAGCGGCGAGAAACCGCTGATTTTTAAAAGTAGGTCGCGATCTTTCTGGCTGAACTTGGCCGCTTCGCGCCAATCGTGAATTTCCAAACGCGGGATGACCGCGTGTTGAGGCAACGCCGTTGGATCGAGCAGCCAGGAGTAGGGGATCACCTTCTGGAGCTGAGTAAAATATTTCTCGCCGAGCTCGCGCCGCCAAAATTCGTGGAGCGGGTTCAGCCAGAATAAAGCGAACCACATTTTCTCCTCGAGGAACGGTTTGATCGGCGGCGTGATCGTGACTCGACCTTCGGCATTCGCCCGCAGGAGATTGTCGATCTTCGGAATGTTTGACAGGTCGAACAATTCGAAAAAGCGGTAAACTGCGCGACCGTCCTGCGGCTCGTAATTTTCCGCTGCGACCACGCGCCACGCCGCGGATTCCGAAGCTTGGGGTTGCCTGTCCCCTGTAGCCTTGGCATAGGCGGATCGATCTTTTAGTCGGGCGGCGATCCATTCCATTTCCGGCCGGTAGGTCGACGCTTCTTGAGAAATGACGATGTCCCCGCCATTCGGCAACACGTTTTGAAATCCATCCAGCATCCCGTCGGAGCCGCCGATGATTTCTTTATCGAAAGTCGAGTAGGTTTGGTTCAGCCATGCGGTCAACCCGATTCCGCCGGGAACGGAGTCGATTTCGGCGATGATGTAACCGTCGTCGGTGAGAATGAGGTCCGGCCGAATGACTCGCGGCAGATCGTCTCGAATTTCTTTGCGTCGAGAAAGTTCAACTAATTCCTTCGGCTTGCCGGCATCGAGATAACGCGCGACCCACTCGGGCTGCTTTCCTTTGACGCTCAGTTGATAGAGTTGATTGCAGGCTCGCTGAAAAATGAACAAGCGGTGGCCGAGTTGTTCGAGCTCGGTCTGAAATTTTTGCTCGATCGGAAACGCTTCGGGCGAAAGCAGCCAATCCTTTTCCGCAAACAAGCCGTGCGGCGGGATCGCTTCTCGGATAAGTGAGAGTTTTTCGTCTTCGACGAGCATCAGTAAGAAAATGTCCAACGCTGAACGCCGAACGTCCAATGCTGAATGCAGAGTTCTGACTTAAACATTCGGCGTTCGATGTTGGGCGTTCGACGTTTGCTGCTATCTGCCGGCGGCCATTCTTTTTAGCGCAAGTTTCACTAGCTCTTCTGCGGATTTTGCGTGGCCTTGCGTCTGCAAATCGCGCACTGCTTTGTGGGCGTCGACCTGTTTGTATCCGAGCGCGATCAGCGCGAGAACCGCTTCGTTTGCTTGTTCTTGTTCCGGGGTCGGCCCGTGCGCGGCAGTCGCAGCTTCCCATGCAGCCGCCACGCCGAGTTTGTCTTTCAATTCCAGAACGATTCGTTCGGCGGTCTTTTTGCCCAGGCCGCTGATTTTTGAAATGGCGGCAATGTCGGAATTGACGACCGCGGTTTTGAAATTCGTTACGCTCATCCCGCTCAGGACGGCCAGCGCGAGCTTCGGACCGATCCCGCTCACGTTATTCACTAGTAACCGGAACAAGTCGCGCTCCGGTACGGTCATGAAGCCGTAAAGAATATGCGCGTCTTCGCGCACGGCCAGATGCGTGAGAATCCGGATCGGCTGGCCGACGGCGGGAAGTTTATCGTAACTCGAAAGCGGAATCAAAACTTCGTAGCCGACGCCGTTGACCTCGACCGTCGCCTGAGTCGGTAGCGCGCTTACGAGTTTGCCGTCAAGAAACGTGATCATCCCGAACAACGCTTCCTCAATCCGGCTTCAACACAAGCGTAAGATCGACATCTTTGGCTTCGAGCCAGGGCCATTGCCAAAGTCGGAAGCGCAGATGCGGACTAGCAACGTTGAAACCCGACGTGGAGAAAGTTTTCCAGGTTGCGGGCGGAGTCGGAAATACTTTTGGAACTAGCGGCGTCGGTAGAATGACAAAGCGCGCTCCTTCTTTTTCCATGAATTGTGCCGCGCTCGCTGAATTCAGCGGCGTCATCCAGCCCTTCACCCGTGAACGAAAATACCAAACTAAACTCGGTTCCTGAAAATCGATAGCGCCAAATTCCATTTCCGGTCGCAGCTGATCGCGCGTTTGTCGCAAAAGCTGCGCGGCTGGAAAAAATCGCCCGGCGGTAGGCGCAACGGAAAGAGCAACGACGAGATAGATCGAGGCGGCGACAATGGCACATCGCCGCAGAAATTGCGGGCGATCGACCAGGTGCCGCGCGAGCAAAAGTGAAAGTAGTGGAAACGCCGGAAGGGTGTAGTGCGGCAGCTTGGTTTTGATGAGTGAGAAGATGACGAAAATGATTCCGATGCCGCAAAGAAGGTAGATGTCGACTCGGCCGTCGTAGCCGCTTGCGCGAAGTCGGCTCTTGTCGCGGTCCCGCCAGAGTCTCTTCGCGAGTGCAGGTAGTTTGATCGACCAGGGAAAAAAGCTGGCGAAGATCGTGACGAAATAAAAGGGGAGAAGAAGCAGATAAATGCCTAACGAATTGGCGCCGTGACCTTCCATCGCGCCAAACGATCGACCGACCACGTGGCGCCCAATTCCAATTCTCAAAAATTCGCCATCTGTTTGGATCAATGCCAGGACTCCCCAGAGAGCAACGATTGCCAGCATCAGCAAAATGCCACGCACAAACTTGAAGCGCTTCGCAAGATCGACATCTCGCACAAGCAATTTCATCGCGGCGAGCGCTAAGAGTGGTGTCCACGCGATTGGTCCCTTCGCCAAAAATCCAAACGCCAGTGCCAGGTAAAAAGTGAACCACCATCGCACGGGTTCTGAATTGGGCGTTGAGCGTTCGGCATTGGGCGTTGGGCGTTTGCCGTTTTGGAAAAGCAATTCGTAGCCGCTCCAGTGCGCTAGCGTCACAAACAACACCAGCCACATATCGGCGACGGCGGCCTTGGCGTGGATAAAAGTTTGCAGTGACAGCGTGAAGATGATCGCCGCCCACCAGCCAACTTCCTCGCCTCCCATTCGCGTTCCCCAAGCCAAGATCGACATCGCCACGAGCGCGGCGGCGATCGCCGATGGAAATCGCGCAGCGAAATCGTTTTCCCCGAAAATTTTATAACTCGCGACCTGCGCCCAGTAGGCGAGGGGGGGTTTATCGAGGCGCAGTTGATTATTGAAATGCGGGACGACGTAATCGCCACGCTCAATCATCTCACGCGACGCTTCGGCGAAACGGGGTTCGTCGCGATCGATCAGCGGAATGCTCCACGTCCCGCCAATGTGAAACAGGAGGCATCCCAAAAATAGCAACGCGTAATTGATTGATCTCACTTGCGGCTTCAAAATAGCGTCCGGCAATTGTGACGGGAACTTTATTGTGAAGCGCGCCGCTGTTTTTTACTGGCTGATCGGCATCGTGATTATCGCCGCTATCATCACGGCCGCGTTTTATCTGGATGAGGCTGTCCGCGATTTCATCGCGAGCCATCAAAATCACGGGATGCGCAATTTCATGCGCAACGTAAGCCGTTTTGGGGATTGGCCGGAACACTTTTTCCCCGGACTCGCTCTCGCCGGCGTCGCCTGGTGGCGCGGAAACAAGAAATGGACCCGCATTTTCTTGTCGATGGTGATCGCGTTGTCGATCGCGGGGTTAGCATCGCGCGCGATAGAAATTTCAACTGGTCGCGCGCGACCGTCGGTGAAATCGGAAGCAGTTTGGAACGGCCCGCGCTGGAGCTCCAAATATCACGCGTTTCCTTCGGGACACGTGACTGCTTCGGCCGCGTTTTTCGCGGTGCTTGCTTTCGCGAATTGGCGAATCGGTCTGCCGTGTTTGACGATCCCGATTTTAATTGGTTGCTCGCGCGTTTACGGCGGAGCGCATTATTTATCGGACGTTGTTTGTGCAGCGACTCTGGGAATCTTGTCTGCACTTTTGGTTTGGCGTTTTATCCTCCCCAAAATCGAAAATCGAAAATCGGAAATCAGAAATTAGTTTGGCGGAGGGGTTCATTTGCTCACGCGCCAAGAAATGGTGGAGCACAACTTAAAGGCAACGCGATGGCAAAAGCGCGGAGGGGGTGAGATTCGAACTCACGA
>Ga0193751_1000988_pt1 | contig 19303 bp, 17 predicted proteins | sample L1c2metaG_FD_143050 | JGI IMG/M metagenome (GOLD analysis project Ga0193751, IMG submission 143050) | Soil microbial communities from a riparian zone of the East river system, Colorado, United States - L1c2 | ecosystem: Environmental > Terrestrial > Soil > Riparian zone | place: USA: East River... | reverse complement strand
CACGGCGCCGATGAAAGCAACGAAAATCGTGCCGCCCATTCCGCCGAACGGACTCGCTATTCCAAGCGTCCTGAACAACCAGCCACCGACGAACGCACCCACTATCCCGATAACGATGTCACCGATGATGCCGTAACCAGTGCCACCCATGACGAGTGACGCAAGAACTCCAGCGACCAGACCAATTACTATCCAGGCCAATATGTCCATGGTATGCGCCTCGGAAGATTGTTGACACGAAGATACGCGTCTACCGACGGAATACCAGTCGATTTACCACGGAGCGCGCCTCTTGTAGAGCTGCCTTCGCCAGCGCGCGGGCCACTAATCGAAGCGGGGCGCCACCGCTGAATGCACCCGCAATGGCGTAGAGATCCCTCGGCGAGAAGTTGCTTTGTGCAGCGATGGCGTAGATGGGCTCCCACGTATCGGGATTGAATTTCGCCTTGAACGCGTCGAGCCCGCCGAAATTGTAAAATCTGGCGCCGTGGAGCTTGACCCACTTCAGTATCGCGCGCAGCCACAACGGGTGCCAGATGTGCGGAGCCGCCGCATGCTCAGACAAGGGAGAAAGACCGAGGGTCGCATACGTGGAGCTCGACGCCGCCGACGCACGCATTGCAGAGTCGATCATCAGCTCCGCCGTCCCGTTTGGCGCCCCGCTTCCGCGCACGATTTGCTCGACAAGCCACCCGCCGCGAGCGGGCACGGGCGAGAGGATGGTGAATCCCATGACGTCGCTTCCACGCGTTGCGACGAAAATCCGTCTGTCGCGCAGCTCACTCAGCGTCTCAGGCTCAACCAGGAAGTGGAGCGGGGGCAGATGCTTCGTGTCCAGCCACTGCGCGAGGCATTGCCTGAGCGCGGGATGATTCTTCGCAAGTTCGGGCGGCCACTCGCTCACCGTCACGCCCTTGTTGCGGGCACGATTGAATTGGGCGCGCAATGAGCGTCGTCGCCTGATAGCATCTGACCAGTGGCCCGGATCCCAAGCGGGTTGAGCTCCCAGTAGCACTCTCGCCCAGCCCGACCGCGCCGCCAGGACGCTAGCCAGTCTCTCACCGGCTCCGAAGAAGCAAACGCCTTCTCCCCACTTTTGTGCATCGGTCACGAATTCGCTGGCGATTGCGTCGAGACGCGCGAGATCGCATACGGGCGCACCACCGACCACGCGTGTCCGCGCAAACCTCACGAATCCGACTACTCCATCACCATCGTGCGCGAACCAAAGGCCCATTCCCGGATTGAGAATCTGGTACGCCATGGCGTTCCAGCCGAAGCGGAGCACGAGCTCGCGGGCTCTCTCATAATCGGTTTGTGGGGGCAAGCCCTCGACAGCAGTCACATTATCGAGCAGTCGCAGGCAGTGCGCCATCGTCGCCAATTCTCTCGGCCGATCCTTCACCGCTCGCTACACGTCGCTCACCCTCGCGGCGCGTTCCTTCGCCATTTCGAGAGTCATGTGGGAGTCAGCTTGGCGTAGTTTCGATCGAGTCGAGAAAGCACCATCTCGCACCCAGGATCACAACGGGATTCTCAACGGCACGATGTCGGTCCGGACCACCAAACCGGCGTCGGGGGTAGTAGGTACCTCGTCGGCCTGCTACCCCAGCCACCTCGCCGCAACCAAATTCCATTGATGCAGTTATTCTCCACGTCCTCATTCGCGCCACCGCCAAGTCTTCGCCTCCGGCGCGACAGGGCGGAGCGAATCCTCAATGGTCTGAGGGCAGCGGTCGTATTTCTGCTCACGGCGTCCGCGCTGATGTACGCGCCGCATCTCTCGAGGGAGCTGAATACCGCCAATGTGCTCGTGCTCGGGCCGACGCTCGCATGGACCGTGGCCCAGTATCTCATCTGGTATCGTCGTCCCGAGCTGCCGGACTGGCTGTCTTCCGTAAATCCGGTCGTCGACGTCACCGCAGTAACGGCAATCATCGGTGGCTATGCTGTCGCGCAGTCAGGAGTGCTCGCGCTCAGGTCGCCGATCTTCCTCATGTACTTTGTCGTCCTCGCCGGCAGGCCTGTTGCCTCCTCGGTGCGAAAGGCGGCGTTCATTTCCGCCCTGGCGTGGCTCGAGTACGCGACACTGTTAATCTGGCTGTGGTCGTCGGGACAGGTACCGCTTGTTATCAACCCCATCGAAGCAGTCTTCACCGCTCGAATCACTCCACTCGACGAAGCAGCGAAGCTCATACTCCTCGGCGTCTTCGGGATCGTGTCGACCTACGCGACCTATTGGGTGGAGCATCTGGTTCGCGAGGCGAGCAAGGAATCGTCCGAACGCCAGCGCGTAGTGACGAGACTTGTGCAGTCCGAGCTCGACACCTTGAAGCTACAGCTCAACCCGCACTTTTTATTCAACGCCCTCAATAGCGCGATGGCGCTCATCGCGACCGATCCGCCCGCCGCGGAGCGAATGGTATCCGAGCTCAGCGATTTTCTCAGGCTCGTGCTATCCACTTCGAGCGAGCAGGAAGTTCCGCTCGAGCGCGAGTTGGGCCTGCTCGACCGCTACGTCGCAATCCAGAGGGTCCGCTTTCAGGACCGCCTCACAGTGAACTGCAACGTCGAGGACGGAGTCCGCGCGGCGCTCGTACCGAGTCTGCTGCTGCAGCCCCTCGTCGAGAATGCAATCAGGCACGGAATCAGTCCGCGCGCGGGAGCGGGGTACGTTCAGGTTTCCGCGCGAAGAATTGGAGACAAGCTCATGATCACGATCCTCGACGATGGCGTCGGGGTCCGCGCGCGCAGATCGCGGGAACGCTCGCGCGGAACTGGACTCGGACTCACCAACACCAGGACGAGACTCAATCACCTGTATGGCGACAGTCACGAGTTCGAGAGTGGCCCGCGAGATGAAGGTGGTTACGAAGTGAAAATTACGATTCCGCTCAGGCTTGGACGACTCGCTTCCAGCCGCAACGGCGCCAAAGCCCCTGAGGATCTAGCCACGATGGTGCAGTCATAATGGAGCAAGCGTTTCGCGTTCTGATCGTCGACGACGAGGTCCTCGCTCGGCAGAGATTGGCAACGCTGCTCGCCCGCGTACCCGATATCGACGTCGTCGGAGAATGCCAAAATGGACTCGAGGCCGTCGCGGCGATCAGAGCGCAGCAGCCCGACCTCGTATTTCTTGATGTTCAGATGCCGGAGCTCGATGGCTTCGACGTGATCACCGAGGTAGGCACGGACAAAATGCCTCCAGTGATTTTCGTCACCGCATTCGATGACTATGCGGTGTCGGCCTTCGAGTTTGGCGCGTTCGATTATCTGCTGAAGCCAGTCGACCATGTCCGCTTTTACCAGACTCTCGATCGCGCCAAGAAGCGGCTCAAGGAATCCCCATCGCCCAGCGTCTCGTCCCAACTGAGCGCGCTCCTCAAGTACGTGGGCCAGCTCGATGCGCCCAAGAATCGCATCGGCGTCAAGGTGAACGGGAAGATTCTCTTCCTCGACCCCGATGAGATCTTCTGGATCCAGGCGCGCGACGACCTCGCCCGCATACATCTGGCCGAGGTTGCCTACGATGTGCGCGAGCCGTTGAGCAGGTTGGAGGCGAGACTACCGCACAACCGCTTCCTGCGGGTTCATCGCTCCACGATCGTGAACACGGCGCAGGTGAGGGAAGCCCAGCCATTCGATCAGGGCGATCAGCTGCTCATCCTGCGCAATGGCAAACGGATCACCACTGGCCGAAGCTACAGGAAAGCAGTGCAGGAATTTCTCAAGCGCGCGACATGAGATTCATTCTCGCCGCCGAGAACGGTCCTGTGCCGCTACTGCTTTCCCACCTTGAGCAGCCGCAGCGTCGCGCCAAGCTGCTCGATCTCTCGGCCATAGTCCGCCCAATTACCCGCGCGCTGCGCCGCGATCGCCCGGTCGTAATGCGCCTGCGCCTCCCTCAACAGCGCCGCAGTCGCAGTTGATGGCGCCGCCGGGGCTGGGGCGCCAATCGCCGTTGCCCCAGGCACGGCCGGTGCTGAAGGACTCAGCGTCGCAAGCGAGTCCTCGATGCTCGTTGGTGTTTGAGACGCCGCCCCGGATCCGAAGAGAGCATTCAACCCTTCATCGAGAGTCTCACCCATCACGACGCGGTTCTCGTGCGCGACCACCACGCGTTTTAGCTCGGGAATACTGCCTCCCTCCGCACGCAAGTAGATCGGCTGCACGTAGATCAGCGACTCCTCGATTGGAATGACCAGCAGCTCGCCGCGGATTACTTCCGACCCGCGCTGATCCCACAGCGTCAGCTGACGCGAGATCTCCGTGTCCTGGTTGATCCGATTTGCGATCTGTTTGGGTCCGTAGACCAGACTTTGCTTCGGAAATCGATACACTGAAAGCTTGCCGTAATTCTCGCCGTCCATTCGCGCCACCATCCACGCCGCCAGATTGTCCTTTCCGCGCGGAGTGAAGGGCGTCATGAAGATGAATTCCGGATTCTGTTCGCCGGGCAGCTTCATGATGATGTGTCTCTGAAACGGGTTCTCGTTGGTCCCTTTCGCGCTGCCGCCGGGGATCTGCCACTGATCTTCGCGATGATAAAAAGCGTCCGGCTCTGTCATGTGGTACGTGGCGTGGAGCGCGGCTTGTAGACGGAATAGATCTCCTGGATAGCGGACGTGGCGTCTGATGTCCGCCGGCATTGCCGTCAAAGGCTTGAAGATCGGGCCGAAGATTCCCGCGTAGGTCTTGATGACCGGATCGTTGGGATCGGCGATGTAGGCGTCGACCGTCCCGTCATACGCATCGATTACCACCTTGACGCTGTTGCGCATGTAGTTCGTGCCATCGCTGGTGCGCTGCGAATACGGATACATGTCGCTCGTGGTGTATGCGTCGAGAATCCATTTGAGCTCGCCCGAGTCGCTGATCGTCAGATATGGATCGTTGTCGAAGTCGAGAAACGGCATCGCCGTCGTGGCGCGCTCCATCACGTTTCTTCGGTAGAGGATCCTGGCGTTTGCGCGGATGTCATCCGAAAGAAGGATTTTGAGCGAACCGAGCTGGAATGCGTACAAGACTCGCCGGATGAACGAGCCGATGGGCACGCCTCCGCGACCAGTGTAATTCGTGTAGATATTGGTCTCCCCGGAGGGATAGTCGAACTCCTTCTGCTTCGTCCCGACGAACACATATTCGTTCGTCAGCTCGCCGTAGTAGATCTGCGGGCGCGTCAGTTTCACGGAGATCGTCGAGACCGGCGGCAAGTCCTTGATGAAGAGAACCGGTAATCCCTCGGTCGTCACCTGGTTGACGGGCGCCATCGTAAGCCCCATCCCGTGCGTAAACGTCAATCGGTCATTGATGAACGTACGCGTGGGCAGCGACTCCGTGTTCAGCTCGCGCGCGGCGACGTGCACCTGGCGGTAGTGGCCGTCGATCGTATAGCGGTCGTCGTCCACGGAAACGAAATCGTAGTAGGTGCGGATCTCTTGCAGCTGGCTGAATGTCTGCTGGAGCAGCGGCCGCTCCCACAGCCGCACATTGTCCACCGTCGCAGCGTTGGCTTTGATGTCAGCCATCGAGAGCTGGACCTCTCCCGAAAGATCCCGGGATTCGACGTTCTCGAGTCCCCACGCCTTGCGCGTTGCCGCGATGTGATCCGTCAGATACGGCGCCTCACGCGACAGCTCATTCGCAGAGACAACCAGCTTTTGATACGCGGCAGGCACGACTCCGCGTGCGAGAACACTCACCACTGCGTAAAGAACTACAGCGGAGATTGCGCTCCACACCAGTGTCCCGCGCATCATTCCGACAACTACCCAGATTGCGGCGAGGATCGCTGCTATTGCGCAGACGTAAAGTCCCGGCAATGCGACGTGCACATCGGTGTAGCTGGCGCCAAGGAGTGGACCGGTCGTGGAGTAAAGTAGATCGGCCGTGCCGACGATCCAGTGGCGCACCGCCAACAAGAGAAACCAAAACGCCAGCAGTCCGCCGAGGTGACGCGCGGCGCGAGGTTTGGCCGTTGCGCGTCTGGGAGGAAGCGTGATGTCATTCCGCATCCAGTACATCAGCCCCGCGCCGAGGAGAGAGAGAAAAGTCAGCGTGATCAATGTGCTCAGTACGCCGGAAATCACGGGAAGCGTGAACAGGTAGAACGAGATATCGCGGCCAAACACCGGATCGCGCGTACCAATCGGCACACCATGAATAGCCTTGAGAACCACCAGCCACGACGCCGAAAAGGAGATGGCGGTGATGAACGCGAGCACGATTGCCGCGGGAATGAAAAGTCTGGTGAGCGTGCGAGAGACGTCGATGCTCACCCCATCCCCTCGATTCACGTAGAGGACCGGGAAGCCCGTCCCGGCTCCGCGCGCGAGCTTTACGTTCCCGTAGAAATACCCGAATGCGAAGATGCCGCCCGACAGGAAGAGACCAACCCGCCAAACGAGCGAGGTCGTGAAGACAGATCGGAAGCCGATCTCGTTGTACCACAGCCAGTCGGTCGCAAAGCTGGCGAGCCACGGAACTATGATCAGGGCGACGAATAACCCACCTACAATCCAGAGCACTATCCGCCGCAAGGCGTGCGGCAGAGGTGGCAGACGGCCCGGGCCCGGTCGCTCGAATGGTGATGTCATTGAGGCATCAAGATGCATCTCCAACCGACCCGCAGCCACCTGCCCCGTCCAATTTCGCCTCGGCGGTACAGCGTCTGCACAACTTCCCCTTGCTCATTCAGGAGGGTGAAATGCCACGCGGGGACAAATCGAAATACACGGACAAGGAAAAGAGACAGGCCGAGCACATTGAAGAGGGCTACGAGACCAGAGGTGTGCCGGAGAATGAGGCGGAGCGCCGCGCCTGGGCGACCGTAAACAAAGTTCATGGCGGCGGCGAAAAGCCGGGCGGCGGCGGTTACGGAAAGGAGGAGAACCACGAGCCGATGAAAAAGGGTGGCAGAAACTCGCACAAGAAATAGCGACGCCACTCCCGGAAACGCCAAAGGGCATCCATCGGATGCCCTTTTTCTGTTCGCTTTGCTTGCGCCCGTTCGGCGCGGGCCTGTTCAGGAATTTGGCGAGAGCGCCTGCTTGGTCGTAATGATTACAACACCATACGCGCCGTCCTGACCGTACTGCTCCAGCGCTGCATGTCCCTTGATCACTTTTACCGCGGCAACCTGGTCTGACGAAAGCGACGGAACTTGATCGCGGTTTAGTCTCTTGCCATCCACCACGAAGAGCAGCGGTACCTGCGGCACCCCCTGAGCGACCGAGTTGGCGACTGCGGGCGCGTGAGCTACCGGAGCGAGAGCGCGCTCTGTGGTGCAGGCGACTGCACCGACAAAGAGAGCGAGAGAAGCAGCAAACCGTATGATTTTCATTTTTTCCCCAAGAAGCGGCGACAACCTCATCAGTAGCATTGGCTGTGCCAGCCTGGGTTGACCCGCTTAAAATAGGGCCAAACTCAGCCGTAAGCTAGGTCAAGGCCTCCAGGAGCCCTTGGCCACCTCTGGTACGAAGGCATCCAGACCGGTCGGTGGAAAGTCGAGGGTCTGGCCCTTCTGGGCGCTCATATAGGCGGTCATCAGGATCTGAACCACCTCCAAACCGTCCTCGAATGTGAGCATCGGCTTCTCGCCGCGGAGAAATGCCCGGGTCATGTGACGGTTTTCGGCAGCGTATCCGTACACGGACGCCTCGTCGGCGACGACCGGCATGAGGCCCATCTCTGCGTTCTGCTTCTCGACCAGATCTTCGCCAGCCTTCCCCTTCACTTCCCTGCTGAAAAACATCTTCAGGCTGCTGTCCAGCGTGTTCCAGGACATCGAGTATTCCGGCCCAAGCAATTCTGCCGACAAACGCAGTCCGGCGCCGATGAAGCTCCACGAAGTGGTGACCTCGCCCATCAGCGTCTCCCCATCTTCCGATTCGTATTCGATGGTCGCGCGGGCAAAGTCTTCGGACGGCCGCTTTGTGTAATCGACTTCCTTGCCCATCGCCTCGGTCAGCCGTTTCGCGTACTCGGGTCGGCTCCACTTGAGCGACGCGATGTGCGCGCTGATTTTGCGTGGCTTTATCGATGAGCGTGGCGAGCCGGGTTTGGTCAGGAGGTGTCGCACGACCTCCACAGAATGACACATCATGTCGTTGAGCACGCCCCCACCCTGCATCGCTCCCTGCCAGAACCAGGGCATGTGAGGACCGCTGTGCTCTTCTGCAGCGCGCGCGAGGTAGGGACGCCCGGTAAGCGCAGCGCCGCGCGCCCAGATCAATTCCCGGCCGCGGGTGATGTCCGGGGCAAAGAGCTGGTTCTCGAGATAGCCTGTATTCAATCCTACTCCCGCCACGAGCTCTGCGACCTTCCTCGCCTCGGCCACGTTTCTCGCGAGCGGCTTTTCACACGCCAGCCCGCGAAGGGTTCCAGCCCCGCTCTTGATCGCGGCGACAATTTCCTCGATGTTCGCGATGCGGGCGTGGTTGGGACCGCACAGCCAGAGCGCGTTGATCGCCGGATCGGCGACCATGTCGCGGATGGATTTGTACGGACGCGCCTCCCCAACCTCGTGCTGCCGAGCGAGGGCCGCAGTTGAGGCAGAATTCTTTTCGTTCGGGCTCCAGACGCCCCGGATGTCCGCGTCGCGCACGTTGGTGAACGACTGGACGTGAAACCGGGCGTTGAACCCGCTGCCGACGAATCCGATTCCGAGGCGCTCGCCGCTCATGTCAATGCCACCGGTAGTGGGTTATGGAGGTGTGAGGCGCTGATTCTTTGGGTCGAACTTCGCATAGGTGACACCGAGCTTTGCGAGAGCCGCGGGCGGACACCCGTCCCAGTTGGGGTTGAAGGTGCTTCCGATGTAGTTCAGATCCTTCACTCCCATGCGACTCGACCAGAATCCGGACGCTGTGAAATCCCGGAATCCGTTGAAGAACGACACACCGTCGGCCATGGTTGCGGTGGCGCGCCCCGGCCACGCGATTTCTTCGACGAGCTGTGCCCGCTGCTGCGTATTCGCGTCAGTGAACGGTTTGGTGAACCGCGAAACCGATTGAGCGTCGAGCCACGCCAAACCGGCGCGCATCCACTTCTGATTGTTCGGCCGGTCGATCATCATGAAGTCCATGAACTCCGGCACACCGGCGTCGGTTGCACTGCCAGACCGTTCGTCGCGCGGAATGATCACGTCAGCGAGTATTCCGACAGTGCGAAATTCCGCTGGGGTGAAGAAGCGCGGAGCGTAGACGACACCCTCCGCGGATAAGCGTCGGGCATTGTCGACAAGCCGCCATGCCTTCTCGTACTCGCCCCGAGGAAACGCGAGCGCCGCGGCAACCGGAAGTGCGGCGAGAAGCTGCACGGCATCGCGACGGTTCATCTCGTTAGCCATTAGAGTGTCCCCCGTTTGCGTTCCTGCGCGATGAATTCACTCGTACGCATCGACAGCGCGAGAATGGTCCACGTCGGATTCTTGTCAGCCTGCGAGACGAACGGACCACCGTCGGCGACAAAGAGATTCTTGACGTCGTGCGCGCGGCAATTCGTGTCGACCACGGACTTCGCCGCGTCGGTACCCATGCGCACGGTACCCAGCTCGTGTATGATCGACCCACCCGTGGCGATTCCATACCCCTTGGTCTGCTCGGGCATCTTGTCGAATACCTGACCGCCCATCTCTGCGACCAGCGCGCGGAAAGTCTCCTGCATGTGGCGAACCTGGTTGTACTCGTAATCGGTCCACTGCCAGTGGAAGCGCAACACAGGAATCCCGTACTTGTCCTTCATGACCGGATCGAGCTCGCAATAGCTCTTGTCGTTGGGAATCATCTCGCCGCGCCCTGAGAAGTAGACGCTGGCACCGTAGTACCGGCGATATTCATCCTTCAGCGACTTGCCGTAGCCGCCGCCTGACGGATAGCGCTGAATGCCTCCCATGAATCCATAGCCTGGTGGATTCAGGCCGCCGCCAACCTCGATGTGATAGCCGCGCGGAAAACCGAGCTTCTTGTTGTCGCCCCACCACGGCATGTAAACGTGATTGCCTCCAACGCCGTCTTCGTTGTGCGGCACGTGGTCCACCATCTTCGGAATGAATCCGGAGACGTCGGTGCCCGTTGTGTCGGTGAGATACTTCCCGACGACGCCGCTCGAGTTGGCCAGACCGTTCGGGAATTTCGGCGACTTGGAATTGAGGAGGAGACGCGCGGTCTCACACGCGCTCGCCGCCAGAACTACCACCCGCGCGTTGGCGTGGTTCTCTTTGCCCGTTTTCGTATCGATGTAGCTCACGCCACTCGCGAGTCCACGAGAGTCCACTGTGACTTCGTGCGCCATCGCGTTTGTGACGAGCGTCAGCCTGCCGGTCTTGAGCGCGGGGGCGATGAGCACATTCGTCGAGGAGAAGTTCGAGTTGGTGACGCAGCCTCGATTGCACTGCCCGCAGTAGTGACACGCGGGGCGACCGTTGTGGTTTCTGGTGATGATCGAGAGACGCGCCGCGACACAGGTGACGTTCAGCCGGTCGGCGGCATCCTTCACCATCAGCTCGTAACAGCGCGGCTTGGGAGGCGGCAGAAAGTATCCGCCGGGATGGTTCGGCAAGTTGTCGTTGTTGCCGAACACGCCGATCAGCTTGTCGATCTGATCGTAATACGGGGCGATATCCTGATAGCCAATCGGCCAGTCGTCGCCTAGTCCGTCGCGGCTCTTCGCCCTGAAATCGTCGGGACCGAATCGAAGCGAGATGCGGCCCCAGTGGTTGGTGCGTCCGCCAACCATTCGCGCGCGCCACCACATGAAGTCCGTGCCTTCGGCTTTTGTGAATGGCTCCCCTTCGAGCTCCCAGCCGCCGACACAAGCATCGAATTCCCCGAACGGCCTGTCCCTGGTCGAAGCCCCTCGTCGCGGCGATTCGTAGGGCATCTTGAGCATCTGCGAATCATGTGTGTTATCCCAGGGCCCACCCGCCTCGAGAAGGAGCACGTTCGCGCCAGCGCGAGTCAGAACGTACGCCGCCATTCCGCCACCCGCGCCAGACCCTACGATGCAGACGTCGTACGTCTTGCGCTGGCGCAGCAGGTCGAAAGTCATCGCCTATCCACCGTTGAGGACACGAGAAACTAAGCCCTTTGGTTGAGGCACACTAGGGCGCAGCCGATGTCACTTTTGTGTGTCGCACGCTCAGGGTTTTTACTGAAACTCAGAGGGTAAATACTCGCCAAAACTCGTGACTTGAGCGGTCGGGGAACAGTCTAACACCTGAACGAAGTTCTTACGCCAACCTTGTCGCGCGTGCCGATGCCTTTTACAAGTGACAGCGCGAATCTGTACCGCATCGAGACGGCCCGTAAGGCCGTGATTCTCACGATGCTCGGTGGCGAAGAGCTGAGGGGCCACGTTTTCATCCATCTTTCGTCATATCGCCCCTTCGAGCTCGAGGACGTTTCCGAGCTGTTCAACGCCTCCACCCCCTTCTTCCCCCTGGAGCTCGAGAACAGCGAAGTCATTCTCGTTGCCAAGCAACGGGTGGCTGAAGTCGCCGCCAACAGAGGCGAAGACAACACCGAGCCGATGCGCGAGCCGCGAATTCCCAGCGCGCTTCTCCAGGTAGTCCTTGTCGGAGGCGAAGTGCGCGTGGGCTCCATTCAGCTCGAGGCGCGGCCGGATCGCGCACGGGTGCTGGACTACTTGAATGCGCTGAAATCGCGTTTTCTCACTCTCTATACCTCAAACGAAGCGCGGCTTATCAATCGTTCGTTGATCGATCGCGTTCGTCCACTGGACTGAAATGCCCCAGCTAGACCGCTTTCTCAACATCCTCGTGTCCAACAAGGCCACCTCTCTGAATTTGTCAGAGGGTGACGTTGCGACGTTGACGATAAAGGATGCAGCCAGACCAGTGATGAAGCAGCCGCTGACGAGCGCGCAGATTCTCACTCTCGTGCGGGAGATCGCGCCCACCGATGCTCCTCGCACGCTCGACGTCAACGGCGGAATGCGATTCGAGTACACGACGGTAGACGGAACCTTCGACGTTGCGCTGACGCAGAATGGCAAGATCTCCGCGCGCATCGAGCCGAAAGCCCGCAGCGCTGGTGTCGCCGCCGCGCCCGTCGCGCAGCCAGCCGCCGCGTTTCAAGCCGCTGCTCCAGCTTCGATGGTGAACACGCCGCGCGCCGCAGCAGCGCCGATCGAAGCTCCGCGCATTGAAGATACCAAAGCAGCCGTAACCGGAAACCGCGAGCTCGACAGGATCGAAAACCTCTTGCGGACTCTCGTCGCTAACAAGGCGTCTGACCTGCACCTCCGCGCCGGATCGCCGCCGATGCTCCGTGCGAGCGGCGAAATCGCGCCGCTCGCTGGCGAGCCTTCACTCAGCTCCGACGAGATCGACGCGATGCTTGCGTCGGTGATGCTCGATCACAACAGGGCCGAGTTCAAGGAATTGAACGACACTGACTTCGCGCACGAGATACCGGGCCTCGCGCGCTTCCGCGGCAATGCGTTGCGCGATCGCAAGGGATCGGGCGCAGTGTTCAGAGCCATTCCCGCCGCTGTCGTCACAGTCGACCAGATGGGACTCTCGCAGGAAGTGCAGCGTCTCTGCCATCTCACCAAGGGACTGGTGCTGGTCACCGGCCCGACGGGCTCGGGAAAGTCGACGACGCTCTGCGCGCTCATCGATCTGATCAACCGCACGCGCTCCGATCACGTGATCACAATCGAAGACCCGATCGAGTTTGTCCACGAGAGCAAGAAGTGTCTGATCACGCAGCGACATGTTGGCGTGCACACTTCGTCGTTCAAGCACGCGCTCCGCGCTGCGCTGCGCGAGGATCCCGATATCGTCCTGGTTGGTGAGCTGCGCGATCTCGAGACGGTCTCGATGGCCATCGAGACGGCGGAAACGGGTCACCTTGTTTTCGGAACGGTACACACGTCGACCGCGGTGAGCACCGTCGATCGTGTGATCGATCAGTTCCCGCCCGACCGCCAGGCACAGATCCGAGTCATGCTGTCGGAGTCGCTCAAGGGTGTCATTTCGCAAGTGCTCTGCAAGAAGATCGGTGGTGGTCGCGTGGCGGCGAGAGAGATCATGCTCTCGACTCCCTCGGTCTCCAACCTCATTCGCGAAGGCAAGACCTTCCAGCTGCCATCCGTGCTACAGACTTCGCGCAGGCTTGGAATGGTGACGATGAACGATGCGCTGACTGAGCTAGTCGAAGCTGGCTCCGTGGAGCCGAAGGAAGCCTACCTCAAGGCGACGGACAAGGTCGGCATTCTCAACATGCTTAAACAGCGTGGCAAGGACATCAGCTTCGCCGATCCCGACGACGCACGCGCAGCCAGCTCGGCCGATGGCGGGGCAAAGCCGGCTGAGAAAACACGCGCAGGCAGATAGACCCGACGTCACTCCATCACGTGCTGCGCTCCGGCAGCGCCACGCGTGTGGCGCACCAGGAGCAGCAGCGGAATTAGCGCAAGAATGAGCGCCGCGCTAATCACGTAGATCCTGCTGTAGGCGATGACGCTCGCCTGCCCCATGACTTCCCTGTCGATGATGCCGAAGGCGCGCTGTCGCGCCGTCCAGGAGTCGGCGCCGCGCGCGATCATCGCGCGTGTGAGGATATCGATACGCCCCAGCGTCCCCGGATCGCCGCTAGCAAGATGCTCGGCAAGGATGGCGCGGTATTGCGCCGTGTAATGAGAGAGCAGCGTCGCGATTGCCGCGATGCCGAGCGAGCCACCAAGCTGTCGAAAGAAGTTGTAGAGCCCGGTCCCCTGCGGCAGCTCCCTCACGCTCAGCTCGGCTAGTGTGATTGTCGTGAGTGGCACGAACATCATCCCGAGCCCGAAGCCGCGCATGATGAGCGCCCAGAAAAAATCGGTGCTGCCGCTCTCGCCGGTGATGAGCGAAAGCTTGATCATCGCGCCCGCAAACAACAGCGCGCCGATCGTGATCAGGATACGTGGGTCGAACCTGTTGGTGAGTCGTCCGACCACTCCCATCGACACAGCCGTCGCCAATGCTCCTGGCAGCAACACGATTCCGGTCTGCTGAGCGGTCATTCGGAGATCGCCCTGAAGGAATACCGGCAAAGTGAACACCGACGCGTAAAGGCCGACTCCCATCACGACCCCGAGGAGCGTCCCGACCCACATCTGGCGGTGGCGGAGAACCCGGAATTCGATGACCGGGTTCTCGGTCGTAAGCTCACGCCAGACGAGGAATACGCCCGTCACCACCGCTGTCACGGCCAACGTCGTCATGGAGCTAGACTGGAACCAGTCTTCGCGCTGCCCGTATTCGAGTAGGTACTGCAGCGAGCCGACACTCATCGCAAGCAGTCCAATTCCCACGTAGTCGACGGAGGGCGGGCGCCGTTGGTACTCGGGATCGTGCACGTACCCGATGATCATCGCCGCCGCGAGCATACCAAGGGGTATGTTGATGTAGAAAATCCACGGCCAGCCGTAGTTGTCCGTCAGCCATCCGCCCAGCGTCGGACCAATCGTAGGTCCTACCATGACGCCGAGGCCGAATAGCGCCATGGCCATACCAGCTTCCTTTCTCGGAAACGATTCGAACAACACTGCCTGCGACACCGTCATCAGCGCGCCGCCGCCCAAGCCCTGAATGATTCTCCAGAACACGAGCGCCGCCAGCGAATGTGAGGCGCCGCAAAGAAAGCTCGCTACGGTAAAGATGATGATGGAGCCGACAAAGTACTTCTTCCGGCCGAAGAACTCACCGAGCCACCCAGTGAGTGGAATGATGATGACGCTGGCGAGAATGTATCCAGTGGAAACCCAGGCGATCTCGTCGAGACTCGCGCCGAGATTTCCCATCATGTCGGGAAGCGCGACGTTCACGATGGAGCTGTCGATCACCTGCATCAGCGCGGCTAGAACTACCGCGAACGCGATGAGGTATTTGTGCTCAGCTCCCTCGGGTGGAGCGGCTAAGGGCTCGACAAGCGGCGCATCATCCGCGGCTGCGTCGTCTATGGCAGGAGCGAGAGTCATGGGATGCATTCAATATTAACACGCATCCCACGCAACCCTCGGCCGAGAAAATCCCCTAGGGCGTCGTGTCCGCCGTTTGGAGTCTGTTCGTGCGCGCGGTCGCCGAGTCCGCGTTTCGCAGCGCAGTGCCCACCGCCTTCGCACCGGGAATACGGGAGCGTGCGAACACGCTGTCTTTCTCGCGCTCAGTGAGCTCCTGCTTTTTCTCCGGCTCTCCGTTGCTGCACGCTACGGTCGCCGCTGCGAGCACCGCGAGCACGAAAGTGACTGTTCGTCGGGACAAGAGGATCTCCGGATCAGGTTGGCGTGTCCATCGAATGTTCTCGGCGCTCTGGCTTCGGTTGAAGCTGTTTGTTCTCGCTCAGCAGCTTGGTGGTGAACCGCTGCCCTTCGGATATGCGCTCAACCTCGAGCGCTATCGCCTCGACAGCGTGTTCGATCCGCTCGAGCCTCGCCTCCGTCAGCTGCGGCGCGGCGTCCCCTCTGGAGAGATGCCGTGCTTTGGCTTCGGCAATGGTAGCAGTTGCGATTGCTCTGATGGTATAAGCGACTGTGCCAAACAGCCCCAACGCGATCACGACCTTTGCGGGATCGTCCATCTAGTTCCTCTTGGTTGCCGGCATTTCTCCCTACGAGTTTGCCGCGGGATTGTTACTGAGTTCGGAGCCCCTCCGCCGCCGGCGTAGCGACGATTCCACTCCTCGGCTTGAACAATAGCGCGAATAGAATGAAGACGATGAGCGCCCCCGCCGATGGCACTAGCCAGATCGAGTGCCAGTCGTGGGTGACCTTGAGACACTCGTGCGCCGCCGCAGCCGCATCGCTGCACGAGGGATTCGCCGTCGCAAAACGATTGACGACGGCGCCCGATGCAAAGGCGCCGATGAAATACCCCAATCCATTGGTGACGAAGTTGATGAGACCCTGGGCCGCCGCGCGGATCTTCTCACCCGCGCGCTGGTCCGTGTAAATCTGCCCCGCCACAAAGAAAAAATCGTAGCAGACGCCGTGCAGCAGAATCCCGAGGTAAAGGAGACCCATCACTGGTCCCACCGCGCCTGTTCCGAACGCGAAATAGCGAATCGCCCACGCCGCCATGCCCACGAGCATGATCACCTTGATGCCGAATCTTCGCAGAGCGAATGGCAGCATCAGCATGAAGAAGATCTCGGACCACTGCCCGAACGTCTGGATGAACGCCGGATTGGGCGCTTTGACTTCGTTCAGGAATGGATTTGCGAAGGTGTAGTAGAACTGGAGCGGAATGCAAAGGAGGAACGACCCGGCCACGAAGATGAAGAAGTCGCGGTTCTTGAGCAGAGCCAGCGCGTCGAGACCGAGAGCATCGTGGACGCTGAAGCTCGACCCAGCCGCTTTCGGCGGGGTGTGCGGCAACGCGAGCGAGTAAACAGCCATAATTATCGACGCGCCTGCAGCGAGCTGCATCGGCAGCACGAGTGCGTCGGCATGAAACACTGCTCCTACGAGAGTCCCCGCGACGATCCACCCGATGGTCCCAAGAACCCGGATGAACGGGAAATCACGGGCGGGGTCCGTCACGTGGTGAAAGGAGATCGAGTTGGTGAGCGACAACGTCGGCATGTAGCAAAGCGCGTACAAAATGAGGAGCGGATAGAATGTGCCGAACGTCGTCTGCAGCGACACGAGATACATCAACACGCCGCCGATCAGATGCAGCAGCGCCAGCAACTTCTCGCTGGAGAAATAGCGGTCGGCCACCACACCCATAAAAAATGGCGAAACGAGCGCGGCGATCGCCGTCGCGCCGTACGCCAGTCCTATCTCGCGGTCGGAAAAGTGGAGCGTTTGCCCGAGGTAAGTACCCATCGTCACGAACCAGACCCCCCAGATGAAATACTGGAGGAACATCATCGCCGAGAGCCGCGAGCGGACTGCCGTCATTTGATCTCCCGTATGCGCATGTTGCGAATCCAGAGTGTCCCGTCGTGGTCACCCTGGATGCCGATGTAGCCTCGGGCGGCGCGCCCATAGTTGGGATAGGCGACGAATTTGCTCGCTTTGACTTTCGCCACCCAGTCCGGGCTACCCAGCTCATACTCGAGCAGCTTCTGCCCGTTCAGCCAATGCTGGACCCTGCTGCCGTTGATAACGATGAGGCTCGAATTCCACTCATTCGCGGGCTTCACTACTCCGGCTGGCGATGGATAAACCGCGTACGCGGCGCCCGCTGAAGTAAGCCTGCTCTTTCCGTCCGGGTGGTTCGCATCGTCGAGCAGCTGATACTCGGGACCGCTCCAGTAGATGTGATCGTATTCCTCGGTGCCGCGATAGAACACGCCGGCGTTTCCACCAGTGGCGAGCTTCCAGTCGAACGCGAGCTCGTAGTTTCCGAACTGGTCCCTGGTGATCAGGTCGTTCGCCGATCCCGTTTTGGTGAGGATTCCGTCGACGATGCTCCATCCCGCCGGTACGGTTTGTTCCTTGTATCCGCGCCAGGCCGAGAGACTCGTTCCATCGAAGAGCGGGACCCAACCAGCCGCCCTTTGCTCGGCGGTCAAAGACGTCGCGCCCGTCGACGTGCTATTTACGGCCGGGACGTTGTTCCCCACCTGTGTGCAGCCCACGACAAAGAGCGCGAACTGAGAGAAGATTGCCATACGCGCGGCAGCTCGGTGCATCATGTATTCCTCTGGATGAATTAGTCAGACTGCCCAACCGGCGCGATACTCTCGCGTCAGGTATTGATTCGCTTCGGCGATGTTGGTGACCGACATGCGCTCGCCGTCGTAAAGAATCTTTCTTCCCTGCCCGGTGCGGAGCGCCACTACGCCGAGCAGCATCGTTTCCGTCAGCTGCGCGGCGTACTCGATCGGCGAGCTCGATTTAGTCTCGCCTTTGATGGCCTTCACCCAGTTCATCTCGTGAGTCCACGGAATGCGGGCGTAGGTCTTCGGCACCAAGGCTGCTTCTTCTGTGAGCGACACCGGAAACAGTCGCGGGTTCGAGCCGTAAGTGTCGTTCATCAGAATGCCCTTCTCTCCGATGAAGATCACGCCGCCTTCGCTCTTGAGCGTGACATCGTCGGGCAAGACATCGGGCCGCGGCGGATAGAGGCCGCCGTCGTACCAATTGAGCTTGACCGGCGGCTGCGCACCGCGCGCCGGAAACTGGTAATGCACCGCTGTCGCGACTGGATACGAGACCGGCTTGTTGTATCCGCGCGCCTCACGACTCCCCGCGGCTGCGGCTGGATCTGGCGGAATTGGCATCGTTCCCCACTGAGTCGAGGTCGCCTCAATGCTCGTCGGGTATGTAAGACCGAGCGCCCAATACGGGTGATCGATGAGATGCGCGCCCATATCGCCCAGCGCGCCAACGCCGAAGTTGACCCATCCCCGCCAGTTGAACGGATGATAGATCGGGTGATAAGGCACGTCCTCCGCGACGGGACCAACATAGAGATCCCAGTGCAATCCCGGAGGAACAGGATATGAGCCGAGAGCCGAGGCCAGCAGCTGATTCACGTAACGAAAGCTGAACGGATTTCCGAATGGACTCGGTGGCGCGGGCGGCGCAGGAGCGCCAGTTGGGCGCGGAACTCCTTGCGGCCAGTATACGACCGGGCGATTGGTCCAGACGTGAACTTCGTGCACCGGTCCGATAATGCCTGCCTGGATCCACTCGTTGATCAAACGCGCGCCTTCACTCGAGTGGCCCTGATTGCCCATCTGGGTCACGATCTTTGGATTTGCAAGCGCGAGATCGCGGAGTACCCGCGCTTCATGCACGGAGTAAGTGAGCGGCTTCTGGACGTAGACGTGCTTCCCGCTCTGCATGGCGGCCTTTGCGGCGACAGCGTGGACGTGGTCCGGCGTAGCGATCACGACACCGTCGATGTCCTTCTGCTTGTCGAGCATCTCGCGGAAATCGGAATAGCGCGCGGCCTTGTCGAACTTCTGCTTGAGCGTGATGCCCGCGGGGTTATCCCTTTTCTGGTCATCCTTCAGCTTCTCCGCGACCTTGCTCTCCGAAAACGCGAAATCGACGTCGGCGAAGGCGACAAGGTTCTCTGTTTTCGCAAGCTCGAGCGCGTTCTCGGATCCCATCCCTCCAAAACCGATCACCGCGAAATTCATGGTGTCGCTCGGCGCCTGGTATCCGACTCCGCCGAGAACGTGCCGCGGAACGATCATTACGCCGAGCCCGATTCTTCCCGCGTCGGCGACAAATTCGCGGCGCGTAACTTTCTTGGCCGTCATGAAAAGCCTGCTCCCGTGAGTGACTGTGCGAGACGCGTCGTCGCGATCAGAATCTCAATGCGTGCAAATAGTTGTAG
>Ga0193751_1000987_pt1 | contig 19310 bp, 20 predicted proteins | sample L1c2metaG_FD_143050 | JGI IMG/M metagenome (GOLD analysis project Ga0193751, IMG submission 143050) | Soil microbial communities from a riparian zone of the East river system, Colorado, United States - L1c2 | ecosystem: Environmental > Terrestrial > Soil > Riparian zone | place: USA: East River... | reverse complement strand
CCCGAGCTTTGCTGTTACTCGCGGTGATCTGGCGGCTGCGCTGGTGCTCGGTGCTCGCGTTCCGCAGTATCTGCCGGGACGATCGAATTATTCCGATGTCCGCGATCAGGCGACCATGCTCTTTGTCGAAAGTGCTCAGGCAGCTCCGAACGGTGCAACGTTCCCGAATATAACTCCGGGCGGGCCGTTCTTACCTGATAGCGCCGTGGATCGTTTGACAGCAGCCGTCGCGTTGGTTCGCGCCGCCGGATTGCGCCAGCAGGCGGAATCGGGAGCCTACACACTAACCTGCCTTGACGCGGCATCTATTCCCGCTTCGCTGAGAGGTTACGTCGCAGTGGCGATGCAGAATGGACTGATAACGACAAACGGCTCGAACTTCAATCCGCAGGGATCTTTCACGCGTTTAGATCTCTCCCACGCCATGGCGCGGATAGCCACACTCGCCACACAGCAAAACTAGAAAAAGTAGAACGGCCGCCGGCCCTCGTATTCACGTGCATGATGCGCGTGCCAATTCAAATACTTCTTATCTGGCTGGCAGCTGTCCGTAATACAGTACCGTCTCGTAGGCGAAAATAACCTTGCCGTCCTGCTGATTGGCTTCAAAGATTTTTCGCAAGTCAGCGAGCATCGCTTCATAATTCGAATGATCCGGCTCCGGTGCGTACGAGGCTGATAAGCACCTTCCTTTCAGACCCTGGTAATCAAAACTCTGTTGAAATTCGAAGCGCGCACAGCTGCAAATGGCCGGCGCGTAAAATGACTCGACATCGCAACCCTCAACTTCGCGTTGGATCTCTGAATAATCAGTGCCATAACGCACTACCAGATCCTGGTACGCCGCCATCAGCGGACTCGATTTCACTCGATAGCCGTTCCAGACCAGCATCACCCACCCGTCGGGTTTCAGTATCCGGACAAACTCCGGGTGTGCTTTCTGGCGATCGAACCAGTGAAAAGCCTGGCCGGACACAACGAAGTCCACCGAGTGATTAGGAAGCGTTGTCGCCTCGGCAACGGCATCGACGCTGGCGAATTTCGGATACTTCGCCAAGACTTTCTCGCCCGCTGCGCGCATCTCGGGATTTGGCTCGACGCCGAAAACCCGGTTGCCGCTTTTCAGGACAAGCTCTGTTAAAAGACCTGTGCCTGAACCAAGATCGGCAATGATTGACTCCAAAGTCAGGCCGCACACTGACTCAAGCAAAGGAATAATCTCGGGCGGATAAGTGGGACGATACTTGAGATAGTTTTCTACGCGGTTTGAGAACCGCTTCGTCGGATCAAGCACGAAATAAAGTTTACACGATACGGTCTAAAGGCAATAAGCGCAGTGAGAAATCGGTGCAGTAGCCCGACCCTTTTGGGAGGGCTCTAGGGGCGCGGGGACACGATGCTTCCTGAAACTCGGGGCGGTGACACGTAATACTTCGCAAAAATCCTGAAACCAAGGAGGACCGCCAACAAAAAGGCAAACGTCACAGGCAAACGCACATCAGACTTGACCAGCATGTAGTAGTGCAGCACGCCCAGGATTCCTGACAGATAAACAATGCGGTGCAGCCGCGTCCAGCGTTTGCCACCTAAACGCTTGACCATTTTGTCGGTTGAGGTAATAGCCAACGGCAACATTAGAAAGAATGCCGTCATGCCGATCGCGATAAATGGGCGCTTAACCACATCACCCGGGACGGTCGTCAGATGAAAGAATCGATCGAAAGCGACATACGTCAACAGGTGAAGCGAGCCATAGAAGAACGCGAAAAGGCCCAGCATTCGCCGAAATCTGGTGAGCCAGTTGAGCCCCGTAATCCTTCGCGCCGGGGTCACTGCCAGTGAGATAAGCAGGAAAACCAGCGTCAGCATTCCGGTCGTGCGGGTAACGAACTCGATTGGGTTCGCGCCGACCTGCTTTCGGTACCAATCCCACAGCAAAAGCGTCAGCGGCACCAGGCCATTGACCAGCAGCACGAGTTTGGCAAAGCGTGTGTCTTTCATTTCAAATTGTCCGTTGTCAGTGGTTAGTTGTCAGTTGTTCTTGTCCTAACCAGTGACAACTGGCCACTAACTACTGACTTCCTTTAGAAATTCGCCTTTAAATCCATCCCCTGATAGAGGTACCCAACCTGATCGGCATAACCGTTGAACAAAAGTGTGTTGCGCGAAGTAAACTCGCCGATCCGGTGCTCGGTTTTTTGGCTCCAGCGAGGATGATCGACGCCGGGATTCACGTTTGAGTAAAAGCCGTACTCATTCGGAGCTTGGATGTTCCAGGTTGTTGGCGGTTGATCGGCGACCAGAGTGATCTTCACGATCGATTTGATGCTCTTGAATCCGTACTTCCACGGTACCACCAGCCGCAGCGGGGCGCCGTCCTGTGGCGGCAACGTCCCGCCATAGAGACCAGTCGCCAAAATCGCCAAAGGATTCATCGCTTCGTCGATGCGCAAGCCTTCGACATAAGGCCAATCAAGCACACTTGTGTTTTGATTCGGCATTCGCTTGGGATCCAGTAGAGTCTGAAACGCCACGTAACGCGCGGACGCGAGTGGGTCAACCTGTTTCAACAGAGCGGCGAGGGGGAATCCAGCCCAGGGAATCACCATCGACCAGCCCTCGACGCAACGATGGCGATAGATTCGTTCTTCCTGCGGGGCCAGCTTCAACAAATCATCCAGGTCGTACGTCTTCGGCTGGTTCACTAAACCGCCGACCTCAACGGTCCACGGCCGCGTGATAAAACCGCGCGCCTCTGAGGCGACCGAACGCTTTTCCGTCGAGAACTCGTAAAAATTGTTGTAATTGGTGATGTCTTCGAACGACGTCTGCGGCTCACTTACTTTGAAGCCTTTCCGCATAGCGTCGTCGGAAGGCGTTGTGATCAAGCCCGCAATCCTGGGCCGCTCTTCGACGACCGCGGCGGGCGGATTGAGTTTCCGGTACAGGAAGCCGGTCGCCGCAGCCGAGCCCGCGAGAACCGCGCCGCGCATGAACAGACGGCGGTTCAGGTAAGCTTTCTGATCAGTGATTTCGCTCGATTTAATGTTGGTCGGCTTCTTAATTAGCATGCTGATTGTTAGTCTCTTGAACCCGCTGTTTGCTTACATTCAATTACGCGCGGGACTCCTATTTGGTTTGTAGAGATGGACCCACCCTAACGGCCGAGCTACGCCCCACGCGCTGCATCCGACTGTTGCCTAATAAATCGCTTGAACGCCGGGTCTGCAAATATTAGTATCGCCGCGATTTATTGCACGTCAAGCCAAACCGCTAAGGACTTCTGCAGATGAATCATGTCGAGGACCAACCCGAAGGACACCGCGCTGCTCTCCTGGCTGGATTTCTCGGATGGACACTCGACGCCTTTGATTTCTTTCTGGTCGGGCTTTCGCTCACCGCCATTGGGGCAGAGTTCCACAAGACTGATCCTGAAATCGCCTTTTCCATCGCGCTGACGCTCGGCTTCCGCCCGGTAGGCGCGTTCATCTTCGGTTTGCTGGCAGATCGCTATGGTCGACGTCTTCCTCTCATGCTCGACCTGGTCTTCTTTTCGGTGATTGAAGTCCTGTCGGGGTTGGCTCCCAACTACGCCACCTTCCTCGTGCTGCGCGCGCTGTTTGGCATAGGCATGGGCGGCGAGTGGGGCGTGGGCGCCTCTCTGGCGATGGAGAAGGTGCCGCCGAGGTTGCGGGGCGTGCTTTCGGGACTGCTACAGGAAGGCTACGCCGCGGGCTATTTGCTGGCGGCCGTCTGTTACTTCTTCGTCTTTCCGCGTTGGGGCTGGCGACCAATGTTCTTTATCGGTGGATTGCCGGCCTTGCTTGCCATTTTTGTTCGCTTTCGGGTGAAGGAATCGAAAGTCTGGGAGAAGACCCGTCACGAAAGCTGGGGTCAACTGGGTCGCGCGATCGCCTCTCACTGGAAACTTTTTCTATATCTGGTGCTCCTCATGATGATGATGAATTTTGTGTCGCACGGAACCCAGGACATGTATCCGACACTCTTGAAACGCGCCTGGAACTTCGCTCCCCAGAAGGTTGCTGTAGTTACCGCGTTTACTATGGTTGGGGCGATCTTCGGCGGAATTCTGTTTGGGTTGCTTTCAGATCGATTTGGCCGCCGGCGTTCTATGGTGATGGCGCTTCTGTGCGCGGTGCTCGTTATTCCTCTCTGGTCGTTGTCACCGTCGCTGTCTCTCTTACTGACTGGCGGATTCCTAATGCAGTTCATGGTGCAAGGAGCGTGGGGGATCATCCCTGCTCATCTTTCTGAACTTTCGCCCGATTCTGTTCGCGGTTTTCTGCCGGGATTCGCGTACCAATGCGGTGTCCTGTTGGCGGGCTTTGTGGGTTTCATACAGGCACTCTTCGCCGCGAAGACGAGTTATCCAACGACGATGGCTCTGACTGCGCTTACCGTCCTGGTGGGAGCGGCCATAGTGATTTCGCTGGGCCACGAAAAGCGTGGAATACATTTCGGCGGACAACTATCGATCAATGAGTAAGCGTAACGTGAATAGCAAACATCATTGATACAGGTTTGAAGATCCCGCGCACGGTGACGCAGATTTGATCGCTCTTCGATCGAAGGGAGTTGAATAACGTTTCGGATGGCTGGCTACTCCGGCACACCACTCGTCAAAAAGCTGGGCATCAAACCCGGTTCTAATATCGTCCTGGTAAACGCTCCGTCAGATTACGCGACCGAGCTTGATCTGCCTCCGGACGTCACCGTCAACTCACGATCAGGTAAACCACTCGACTTTGCTCAATTGTTTGTTAAGAGTGAAAAAGAACTGCAGAGAGAGTTTTCCGAATATGCAAAGCGTCTTAACGTTTCAGGCATGCTCTGGGTGTCATGGCCAAAAAAGACCTCCGGTGTGTCAACCAATCTTTCCGAAAACATTGTCCGGGACATTGGTCTTGCCATCGGCCTGGTGGATGTGAAGGTTTGCGCCGTGAATGAAGTTTGGTCGGGACTCAAATTTGTTTTTCGGCTCAAGGACCGACCGAAAGTGAACCAACGAAAACGCGTGGCGCACCCCTAATCGGCTCAAATACTGACCATTCTGGTTTCCACAGAAGCTGTTGAAAAGCTGTGGATAGGCCTTCTGACATGATGGGCAAGTTACTCACAAGACGAGGCTTCCCGCATTTTGCACAACCAAGCGGCATCCACAGAATTCATCGCTTCAAGACTTTTGCAGCGAGGCCGTGGAATCGAGGGATTTTCATGAATACTTACAGTGATAAACTCATTTTCAGCTACGTTCATTGATCGGTTCGGCAAACGGAGAGCGTAATCAGCGAGCAGCTGATCTTGCGGAGATGGTCAGCAACCAAACCTACGAGGCAGGTGTCATTACAGCAGCCTTGTCATCTGAGATCAAAAAGATAACGAATCAATCCTGCTGGATTTTTTTCTCATAGCGATTACGGATCCCGGATTGAGCGAACGGTGAATCAACTAATAGTTGGACCACGATCGCACTCATCGAAGGTTTAGCGCGAAACATACGGCGAACGGTTTCTGCCTCAATCAAGAATGCATGTTTTTATTGAATCATTCGCAAGTCGGCGCCCACATTGTTCGTGCAGACCACGTCACGAAATTCTATTAGATCAAAATTCGGGATGCTCTATCTTGTTTCCCTAGAGACGTTGCAAAAGAGAAATTATTTTTTGAACTGCTTTGCAGCGCGAAATGATCGCGTGCGCGAGTTGGACCATGTCAATGTGAGAAACAGGTTGCAAAAAAAAACTTCCTAACTATAATGCCAGTCCCTTACTAGTTCAGAGGTGAGCGCAATGGCGATCGATGCGAGTTCATGATTTGAAATCAGAAGCAATTATTCATCCTCTCGAGTTAACCGTCAGCCATGCCTGCGAACAGCCTCGATACGCATTGCATTTCTCAATGCGTTGATGGGTGAGGGCGTCGTCACGCAATGACTAAACCAGCGTGACCATCGACGGCGGATTTTTCCGGCTCACATCCGGAGTTCAACGCCAACATTAGTCACAGAGGGTTCGAGCGGGCCAGGGTGCAAGGCGGCTTGTCTGTCTGCTGGGCAGATGTTTTGTCCTCGGGCCACGTATTTAAATCATTTTGGTGGAGCGCACAGAGTGACAAGTTTAGCGGAAGTGAGCGTAGTTGAGTTGAAAAGATGCCCCCGGTGCGAAGAGTCGCTGCCGCCGTCGGAGTTCGGTGTGTGCCGAGCACGCAAAGACGGTCTGAATCTTTACTGCAAGCGTTGCATTCGCCAGAAGATTGCCCACAGCCGGCAAGCGCTGCGCGAATATAAGAACGCGCGGATTAGGCAGGGGGCTACGGTCATCCCGGAAAAATCCCGCGTGTCCATTGACGCCAAATCGGGCTTTTCGCCGCGGCGTATAGCCCGCATGCTGAGAAAACTCTCACCCGCCGATCGGGTGCGCGAGGCCATTCGCTGCGGCGCGCGGACGCAAAAAGAGATTGCCCAGGTCACCAGACTTCCTAAGGACGAGGTTTGTGATGCATTAGCGAATCTTTTGCTCTGGACCCGCGAGATCCGCACCCAGATCGTCAACCATACGCGGATGTATTTTGTTAACGAGGCTTCGGAAGAGTTAACCAAAGCCCGCGAAGCCGTAGAGGCCAAGCGAAAGCGCTTGAATCCTTCATTTAGTTCGGTAGGCGTACTGATGCCCGGCCGAAAGCCTTCGGCGAGGGGAAAGAAGCGTCCAGTGAGAACAGATGCCGGCAAGGCAAAGGGAAAGAGCGCCTGAAGACCATCGAGCGGCAACGGCGGAGGAAATCATTCATCAAAGGCGGCTAGAACTTCTTCCGCGTGATCTTCCGGCTTAACCTGGTTGAAGATCTTTTTGATTTTTCCCTTCTCGTCTATCAGGAAAGTCATTCGGTGAATTCCCATGTATGTTCTTCCCATGAACTTTTTCTCGCCGTAGGTTCCAAAGCCTTCGGCAATTGCCCGGTCTGTATCTGCCAGCAAGCGAAAAGGCAAATCATACTTCTGGGTAAATTTTTTGTGCCTGGCTTCGCTGTCGAGTGAAACCCCCAGCACTTCAATGCCACGCTTTTTGAACTTTGCGAATGAGTCACGGAAAGAACAGGCTTCTTTGGTGCATCCCGGCGTGTCATCCTTGGGGTAAAAGTAAAGCACGACCTTCTTGCCGCGGAGATCTTTCAAACGCACCGTCTGACCTTCGCCGTCGCGCACTGTGAAATCAGGAGCTTTGTCACCTTCTTTTAGTTTTGCCACTATGTTTTGAATCCTGCGCCTGGAATGAAAGAACGACCCGGATTCTAACGATTTCAACCGAGGACCTGCAACGACAAATGGTTAAGAAAAAGCCGTTAGCGAAAAAACGTGCCTCGAAAAAGAGCGGCGCAAAGAAGACTGAAACGTCGGGCCTGTGGTTGGTAAAGCAGGAGCCGGAAACCTATTCCTGGGACGATTTCGTGCGTGACGGCCGCACGGACTGGACGGGAGTAAGAAACTTTCAGGCTCGGAATAACCTGCGACAGATGCAAGTCGGCGACCAGGTGCTGTTTTACCACTCCGGCACCGGCAAGTGTGTCGTGGGAATTGCCGACGTAGCCAAGTCTGCATATCCCGATCCGACTGCCAACGATCCTCAATGGGTCGCTGTCGATCTCAAACCGGTAAAGCCATTGAGTGAAGCGGTACCACTGGCTTCGATTCGCTATCACGCCAAGTTGGGCAATCTACCATTGATTCGCCAGTCGCAACTGTCGGTAATGCCGCTTACCACAGAAGAGTTTGAGACGATCGTAGGGATGGGCGCGGGCAAGAAGGCCAAGAAGAGGTAGGTTGGAGCGCCCGCAGCTTGCCTGCGTCTGAGATCCACCCACTTGTGAAAGAGAGCTGCAATTCGGCTTAGAGAAGTCTTTAGCGGGTTTCGTGTGATTTCGTGGATCGATTTCATGGTCGGCTCGCAGAAGACGATCCACGAAACCACACGAAAACCCTAACGGCACGCAGCTTTACTTAACCCCGACGAATGAACTTTGCCGCCAGCCAACCGACAGGAACCAGCACGACGAGATGAATCCAGTCGTAACCGCCGGTTGTATTTCCGCCGTAGTGATTGCTGATCATCAGGAAAACCAGTGGCACGGCCATGAAAGTATTCTGCTTTGAACGCAGCTTGGCTTGGGCGGCCAGGGCCTCATCGGGCTTCTGTCCGGCCTTGATCGCCTCAATCATCTTTCGTTGCGCCGGCAGGATGCGCATCCAAACGTTGGCCGCCATGATGGTGCCGAATATCGCACCCATATGAATATATACAGCGCGACCACTCAGCACTCGTGATAATCCGTAAGTTGTACCCACAACCAGGACATAAGCCACCACCGCGAACGCTTTTTCGTTGCGTCCCAGCGGCGAAATCATCAACAGGTCATAAATCAGCCAGCCAACGACAAGTGCGCCAGTTCCGACTCCTACGGCCGTGCTCAAGCTGATGTCCGCCACATCTCTATCGATCAACGCCCCGCCACCCAGATAGTAGACGATGATGAGCAGAGCCATGCCGCTCAACCAGGTAGTACCCGCCTCCCAGCGAAACCAATGGAGCTTACGCGAAAGCTCATCCGGCTTCTTGCGCTTCTCGACCACATAAAAGCCGCCACTGTGAACCATCCACAGTTGCGGCCTGCCGCCGGTCGCGCGCACAGCTTTCTCTTCTTCACTCAGACGCGCATCCAGCCAGGTGAAGTAATAGGTCGTGCCGACCCACATGATCCCGGCAAACACGTGTATCCAGCGGGCAATTAGACTGAGCCATTCGTGGACAGTTGGATTGATAATCATTTTGGAGTGCGCCGGCAAAGCGAAGCGGCGACGGCGCTTTTAGTTGGGTGGTTGGTAAATCCAAAGCGGTGTCGCGCTACGCTTGCCACCGCACTCCAAATTCAACTTCCCCTGTACGTTGAGTATCCAAATGGGCTGAGCAGCAGGGGCACATGATAATGCTGCGCCGGATCGCTGACTGTAAAAACGATTACAACCTCTCGATAGAAAGCTTCGATCTCCTGCGCGGCGAAGTAAGGCCCCGTCTCGAAGCCCAGTCGATAAACGCCTTCGGTCAGGGCAAAACCGTCCGGCAGAAGGTCTCTGGCGCGACCATCAGCGTCGGTGGCTCCTTTGCCAATCTGTTGCCAACTGCCGTCGGCGTTTTCGACCTCAAGTCGCACGGCCACGCCGCTGGCCGGTCGTCCGCGCGAGGTATCGAGCACATGGGTGGTGATTGCACTCACGGGTTAAGCAGTTTCTCCAATCTCAGGCGGGTGATCTTTTGCTGTTGTTCAGCAGCCACGCGCAACTCGGTTTCAGGATCGTGCTGCAAACGCTCATTCAGAATTGCCAACATCTCTTCCGAGGTTTTCCCGGTAGCACAAACAATAAAAATAAAGCCAAAGCGCTCTTCGTATTCCTGATTCCCGGCGACGAGTGCGGCTTTCGTCTCGGTAACTGCGTCCTGGATTCCAGACTGTTCCTTCGCCGACCAGCCTCGGGCCTGCTCTGATTGAACCGCGCCTGCTTTTTGCTCGCCGATCTTTGGATGAGCCTGAAAGGCTTCGAGCCAATCTTCGTCACGCAAAGACAAAAAAATCGTATTGGCTTTCTGGAAAAGCGCGTCAACGTCGGTGAACGGTCGCACGTCCGTCAACGCGCGCGCCCAGTTGCGAGAGCCGCAACACTTCAAGAACTCCTCGTGGCATTCAACTGTTGACAGTGAATTGAGCCATTGAATCCGATGTGTAGTGTCTCTCAATGAGATTTACAGGGCTCAATTTTCGTGCGACTTCGTGTGGTTTCGTGGGATCGGGTTTGCATTTACAGAAAAGCCATCCACGAAATCACACTAAAAATCACAAAACTCAAAAGAGTAGCGACAGATGAACGTCACGATTACTCGATATTCCCGAAGACCCGCAACCGACTTACTCCCCCATCAGGAAAAATATTAAACCGCACATGTGAAACCTCGCCCGGGTCGAGGACTTCGTCAAACAAGTGCCTTGTGTGAGCCTGCAACTTCGTGCGCGCCAGCACAGGCTTCCAGACAAATTCCGGATCCTGAATAGTATCGAGCGGCACATCGCCCGCGTGGCAACTTTCCAGCGAACAGCTTTCAGGGAAATTTCCTTTGAAGTAAGAAGTGTCCACTTCCAGCCGGCGAATGTGGCCCGGCGCGCCCAACTTAATGATCGTCCAGTCGTGTCCGGGACCCCTGCGGCGCTTTGTTTCCCAGCCGTCGCTCATATTCACGGCGTGTCCCGGCATGATCAAATTGTGCCGGTGGCCAAAGAACATATCACTGCATGACAGCACCATCCCGCCATTTTCCACCGCCGCCAGATCGACTTCGCCGCCGATCTGTTTCAGGCGATCCCAGTCCGGTACGACTTCGCCATAAACTCGCAGCCGAGCCACGCCACCGTCGGGATAGATCTTGAAGCGCAGATGGGTCCAGCGCTGTTCGCTTGTAATCGCGAACGGATTGAGCGAGTCACCCTTAAGCTTCGCTTGCGCCAGGATCTCTGTCCACGGCACCGACGCAGCCGTTAACTGTTCGGTCGCCGGCAGGCTGTCGATCGCGCAAGCCTCAAGAGAACATTGCTCGGGATAGTTGCCTTTGAAATGACTGGTGTCGACCACCACGCCGCGAACCATCCCAGGCAAGCCCAGACGAACGATGCACCAGTCAAATCCCGGTGTGCGGCGCCTGCGCGACTCCCAACCGTCCATCCACTTTCCCAGGTCCGTATACTTGCCTTCGATGAAGATCGGCGCGGAAGGCTTCAGCAGATTCTCCTTGGGCGCAAAGAACTCGTCATTTGCGAACAAGACCGCGCCGCCAAGGCGTTCGGACGCGAGATCGATTAGTTCAGTGAAATCCATAAGAAGCTATGCCGTCGGGTCGCGCCGTCCTTTGTGCCTTGGCGCCTTGGCGTGAATTTAGTTCTCACGCAAAGGCGCCAAGCTCGCAAAGAATTCTTTTGAGCTTATTGCGACTTTTTGCGGCTAATTAGTCGTTCGCAGGAGAATCTCTCCCGAAGGGTCGCGCGCAAACTCGCCGTCATCATAAACCATCTCCCCTCGAAGAAAAGTCTTTTCTACCACTCCCCTCAGAACCTCACCCGCATAGGGCGTCAACTTGTGCCGATGTTGGATCTGCTCAGGCTCGACCCGAAACTCACGCTGCGGATTCCAGATCAAAAGGTCGGCATCGCTACCGATATTGATCGAACCCTTTCGGTGAGCCAGGCCAACCTGCCGCGCCGGCGCAGTGCAAAGCCACTCTGCCAGTTGATTGATCGTGAAGCCGCGCGCGTTTGCTTCGGTCCACATGGCCGGCAAGCGCAGTTGTAGCGAGGAAATGCCGCCCCATGCTTTCATGAAATCGCCCTCGTCCCGCAACTTCATGTCGGGCGGACATGGCGAGTGATCTGAAACCACCATATCGATGGTCCCGTCACGCAAAGCTTCCCACAGTTGTTCACGATTCTCGCGCTCGCGTACAGGTGGACAGCATTTGAACTCAGTGGCGCCGTCCGGAACATCCTCGGCGGCAAAATGCAGGTAGTGTGGACAAGTCTCGACGGTTAGTTGCGCGCCCGACGCTTTGGCTGCGCGCAACATCACCAGTGCGTCCGCCGATGAATGATGAACGATGTGAATCCGACAACCGCTTTCGCGGCTCAGACGAATCATTAGTTCAATGGCTTCATTCTCAGCCGCGCGCGGGCGTGACCGCAGGAAGGTCTCATAAGAGCGATTGGCCCCGTCTCCTCCATCCGGCGCCTGGCAGCAAGCCGAGTCGATCGGACCCGGCACCTCAGCATGCACAATCAACAGCGCGCCCAGCCGCGCCAGTTCAGGCATCGCCGCCCGGAGATCGCTCTCAGTGACGTTGGGAAATTCATCTACTCCGGAATGAACCAGGAAACATTTGAAGCCGACCACGCCCGCCTCCCAGAGCTTTGCCAGTTCGCCCGTATTGCCCGGCACCACGCCGCCCCAGAACGCAGTATCGACCGACAGCTTGCCGCGCGCGGCGGCCAACTTTGCCTTCAGTCCATCCAGAGTGGTCGTGGCGGGAATGCAGTTAAGCGGCATATCAACGATCGTGGTCACACCGCCGGCCGCTGCAGCGCGCGTAGCGGTGGCAAAGCCTTCCCACTCAGTCCGGCCGGGCTCGTTGACATGTACGTGAGTGTCGACCAGACCCGGCATCACGACCGAGGCTTCGCCGGCTTCGACTATTTCGCAGTCATCAGGAATTTCTTCAAACGCGGCGATGGCGGTGATACGACCGGCGCTCACATGAATGGACGCCGGGACCAACTCATTTTGCAACGCGACCCGGCGTCCCCGAATGACAAGATCCGATTGAGGCATGCTCTAAGCCGCCCAGTTCCCCGGCGGCGGCGGCGGCGATGCAAAGTTTTGCGAAATTGACGGGAAGACTCGACGATACGCGACGGCGTATGACGCCAATGAAATCGGCAAGATGAAGAACACGCCCACGTAGCAGGCCAGAACGCCGAGCAATCCGATCGCAGCATTTAACAGAAGCAATCCGAAGATGCCCCCAAAGTTTGCTTTGCCCGCTTTGATGCTGAGCTTGATTGCTTCCAATCCGGAAAGACCTCGATCGGCGATCAGAGGAAAAGCAAACATGAAAAAGATGTTGACGACGATACCGACGGCGATCATCACGAGTACGAACACCGCCTCAAACCCAAAAAAAGTAAACATGAACCTGGAGGATGCATCCGGATCCATGCGGCCGCCGCGCGGCACAGAGGTCATGATCAGGACAAACATGATGATATAAAGCGGCACCATGATGACCACCATGGGAATCATCTGAATCAGCGCCGCAATCAGGCTCTGCGCGAAGTAGTCGAAGCCTTTGAACAGAAGCCCGAAATCGACGGGTTCGCCGCGCATCCGCCGAAAGAAGCACAGGTAAATACCCACCATCATCGGCCCGATCAGGACCAGGGGAACCGCGCCTCCCACAAAGATGCCGACAAAGACAATCCCCAGAAACAGCCAGTACTGATCTTTAATTAGCGCCCAGCCCTCTTTCACGCATTCGACAGGCTTGATGACGCCGGTGCGAAACTGAATGTTGTCGGGTGTCATTGGGGGATTCTCCTTTGGTTGCAGGCCATACTTTTGAAACGACGGTTGAGACTTATCACTTTGCCGTTCAGCGCGGCGACAGTCGAACGCTTCGGTGTCAGAAGAGATTCGTTCTCCACCTCAATCGCGAACTTAAGGCACGGTGCTTCTGGGTACGGCGATCGCACCCATGCTTCTGAGCCATCCGGGACTGCTAATCACTACTTTCAGTTGCCTGGCGATCGCGTCAGCGTACATCTGCGCGCCTTTTCGGTTAGGGTGTCCAATAGCTGCCAGCCGGCAGAGCATGATCCGGTTAAGTCTCGCTTCCTTTTGCTGCTTTGTCTCGCCGGCGGAAGGCTTAAACGTCTCTTTGCAACTGGCGTTACGCTGGTTCCGCTGCTCATCATTCGTCTTCAGAGTCACTCGACCCAGAGTAAGAATCACCAGCAGCTTTCTGAGCCACGAAGCATCGAAACCCCACAAGCGCGATTGTGGAGCCGCGAACGAATGCTCAGGCAGAAAACCCACCTCGGCAAACATTACTCGCTGTCGCGAGCCGCTCGCGGCCAACTGCTCATCGACTGTTCTGGCCGCGACCGTCAGCATCTGATTAGAGCCCTCGTACCATTGACGAGAGATTTCTATCAACCTGGCGCGCAACTGCTTGTCGTTCATGCGCGCGGCGCCCGTATAGAATATTTTCGCGAGCGCCCTCATAAAGAGATCGCTCTCCGTCCTCTCAGAAAGGAGCGGATAGTAACCGGTAACAATCACATGAGCACTGGGAAAAGTCCTGGTGATCCTGCCCAGCAGCGCTTCCATGGGCGGGCCGCATTTCTGTTGGGCCACTTCACGAATTCCCTCGGGAGTATTGACGGCGTTTAGCAACTTTCGCGCATCGAGGTCGTTGATGCAGCCGTCCACAATCACCAGGTCAACTTTGGCAGGATCCGGATAGGACCGCAGGGCGTTGTTGATCTGATCATTTACACTCGGCAAACCGCGATTCACTTCGCCATCCTGCGCCGGCACAGGATTGCCGGCAGAGTCTCCGACAGAACCGATGACCGCGCCCGAATGGGCCTCCACCCGCTCGTGCACCTGGCGTCCGCCGTTTTTCTCCAGCCAGGTCTTTATCAGATACCAGGCTTTGTGCTCTTCCCTTAGACCCTGGCCCCACGCTATTGAATCGCCGAGCACCAGAAGATTGAAATGCTTATCATCACCGGCAGGCTGCGCACTCTGCCCAAAAGCAGGAAGGGACGAGACGAGGATGCTTACCGCGAGGGCGGCGAGGAGAAAACCTTTGGCTGAGTTAGAGACTACCTTCATGCGGGGCTCGACTGCACGATTCTAACGCAAGCCCGATGTAGCGCAAGTGCCAGCTTGCGCCCGTGGTGTTCCACTCTAACAAGCAGTGTTCAAGTAAGGAAATCAGGAAAGCTCGCGAACGAAATCTTCCAGCAGATTGAGCGACACCCTGCGCCGGTAATCTCTGGTCGATCGCAGATCGTCTATGGGAGCAATCTCGGCCCTCAAGGCGGACTTCGCGACGTCAATAGTCGCAGTATTTATCGTTTGGCCACGCAGAGCGTTTTCCGTCTGCACACAACGGATCGGGATGGGCGCCACACTGCCCAGAGCAACGCGAACATCGACGATCTGATCCGCATCGATCCGAGCCACCCCGGCGAAACAAACTTTCGAAATGGCCTGTGCCTTACGTGTGCCAACCTTGCGGTAATAATGCGTCAGCCCTTTGGAAGCGAGTGGCAAACGAATCGCGCGCAGCAGCTCTTCGGGGCGGATGTCCATCTGTTTATAGCCGGTGTGAAATGCATAATAAGGAATCGTGCGCGACCCTTTGGCTGAGACAAGCTCAAGCTCGGCATCGTAGACCAGCAAGGCCGGAGGAGAATCTGCCGCCGGTGAAGCATTGGCGATGTTGCCGCCGATGGTGCCGCGATTCTGAATCGCCAACCCACCGGTTTCGCTCGCCGCCTGACAGAGCATCGGAAACTCTGCGCGCAACGTTTCGTGGCACTGGATTTCTGTATAGGTGGTCAGTGCACCAAGCGTAACCTGGCTGTCGGTCACTTCAATTCCGCGGAGTTCCGACAGATTCCAGATATTGACGTAATTCTTGTGCGGCAACTTTCCGGCTTCAAGCAACACCATCAAATCAGTGCCACCGGCGAAAGGCTGCCACTCGCCATCGCCACGCGCAAGAACATCGAGCGCTTCGCCGAGACTGGCGGGCGAAATCAATTGGTAAGCAGGGACGTGCGCTCTCATTGGATATCCGAATAGCTCAGCCGTCGATCAATCGAGACGTGACGATCGGTAAACAACAATCGCACCATCCTTCATTACTTCTGACACGCCCGCACCACCGATTCAAAAATCTTCATATAGCCGGTGCAGCGGCAAAGGTTCCCAGCCAGGCCGTCACGAATTTCTCTATCGCTCGGATTTGGTTCGCGCTCCAGCAAGTTCACTGCGGCCAGAACCATTCCCGGCGTGCAGATTCCGCACTGGGCGCCGCCGCATTCAATGAAAGCCCGCTGCACCGCATGCAGTTGATCGTCTGTAGCAATTCCTTCGATGGTTTGAATCGAGGCGGCGGCGACCTGCGCAACCGGCACCAGGCAACTGTTGACGATCCGGCCATTGATCATCACCGAGCACGCTCCGCACTCGCCCTCACCACAACCCTCTTTAGTTCCCGTCAGGCGCAACTGCTCGCGAAGAACATCGAGCAGACGCTCCATCGGGTAGGCGTGCAGGGTCCTGCTCTCGCCATTGACCGTGCACTGCACTGAGATCTTAGTGGTGATGTCTTGCGTATCCATCGTGCGAATTCGTCTCAACGTTGTTCAAGGGCGCGCTCAGTTCACTTCGGCGAAAAAACCAGCAGAAACAGCAGTCCAAGCAGAATAGCCAGGCATGAAGCGCCACACACAATGTATAGCATTGCCCTGGATGTTTGGACGAGGAAAGACTCGCTCGGATCTTCGGGATTGTAGTGAACGGTCACTTCGTCAGCGAATGAGTTCGCCGCTTTCTGGGCCCAGTTTTTGGTGTTGTGCTGCGGTTGCTGAATCCGTTTCGGTCGAATGCGATCGTTGGTGAATTCTTTACCGGAGACCCGATAGACGTACCTCACTAGAGGAGAATGGCGATAAGCAGGCGGACCTAACGCTGGTATGTCCGGCTGAAAAGTGCCGCGCTCAATCACCCTTCCTTTTGTCGTCGGCCAATGATTGAGCCTGGTGCGATTCCTCAACTGTTTGACACCCGCCCAAAGTCCGACCGTTCCTATCAAAAAGGAAAAGGCGGCGCTAATGATTCGTTCCATAAAAGGCAGTCGTTGGATTCGCCGAGGGATGTGCCGTGAGCCGTTGCGAAATAGTAATCAGGCTTGCCTCGCTAATTCTTCCATCAAAGCCTCCGGCATTAGCGGAATCTGTCTGAAACTTTGGCCTGTCGCATTCTCGATTGCGCTAACGATGGCCGGTGCCGGTCCGTCCATCGGTAGCTCTCCGATGCCTTTCGCTCCGGCCGGGCCATAGGCGTACGGGTTCTCTTCAAAATAGACGCGAATCGTTGGAATGTCAGCCGCGGTCGGCATGATGTAGTTAGTCATCTGGCCATTCTTCATGCGCCCGTTTTCCCAGACGACATTTTCGTAAAGCGTCATTCCAATGGCCTGTGCCACTCCGCCTTCGATTTGGCCGGCGGCCAGGACCGGATTGATTACCCGGCCGACTTCCTGCACGGCGACAAAGTCATCGACGTGCGCTTCATAGGTCAACGTGTCGACGGACACTTCCGCCACATAAACCGCCCATGCAAACGCGCCGTAGGCATCGCCCTGATATTTTTCGTCGTCCCAAAAAATATTCGGCGGTGGTTGATACCTGCTAAAGCTTTTTAGCGAACCAAACTTTTCGATGTAGGCGCCGCAGGCGTTTTGAAATTCTGCCTGAGTAAACGAATCTGTTAATAAGCCGCTGCCCAGCAGTGTCTGTTTCAAACCCAGCACCGCCGATTCGACCAGCTTGCCGACGATCATGCAGGTGCGTGACGCGACCGTGGGCCCGCTGTTCGGAACATTGGCAGTATCCGGTTGCGCCACTTCAAAGAGATCATAATCAAGACCGAGCGCTTCGGCGGCAATCTGAGCAAAGATGGTATTGGTGCCCTGGCCAATTTCCGTGCTGGCCGCGAGAATTCTGATCAGTCCCTCCGGTGTCGCTTCCGCGCCGACGATCGATTGCAGATAGACTTCGCCAGATCCCGTGAACCCCGCGCCATGCATGAACGAAGCGAAGCCGATGCCTTTCTTGATCCTTGGTGCTGGGAGCGCGGACGTCCCCGTCCGCACAGCGCACGCAAGCGCGCTCAAGCCCTCCCTTACGGTCGGGCTACTGCCCCGGTCGGTCACGTCCGCGCTCCCAGCAGCATTCTCTCTCGCGAAGCGTTCGCGTTTAGCATGATAGTCGCTCAACTCGAAGGCCCGATTCAGCAAACCATCCAGGTCGACTTTCTCGTGAATCACCTGGTTGGTCGCGGTGGTCTCACCTTCATGAATGAAGTTGCGCCGGCGAAAGTCTTCCGGTGTCAGACCGACAGTCTTAGCAACTTTGTCCAGATGTCGCTCCAGCGCAAAGATGCTCTGCGGCGCCCCAAATCCTCTAAAAGCACCGTGCGGCGGCATGTTTGTCGCGACTGCAAGGCTTTTGATGCGAACATGCGGACAGAAGTAAGGACCGGCAGCGTGAATAGTTCCGCGTGATAGCACAACCGGCGACAAGGTGCAGTACGCGCCGCCATCGATTACGAAATCGATCTCCATCGCCAGGAGCTTTCCATCTTTCGTGATCGCGGTCTTGTGACGCGTGCGCGATGGATGACGCTTGGTAGTCGCGACCATATCTTCGGCGCGATCGTAGATCATCTTGACCGGCTTGCCTGACTTCCAGGCCAGCAGCGCGGCGTGCCCGGCGATCATTGAAGGATATTCTTCCTTGCCGCCAAAGCCGCCGCCGGTTTCAGTCTGAATCACCCGAATCTTTTCTTCCGGCAAACCAAATAACTTGATCAGAGCTTTATGAATATAGTAAGGGCACTGCATCGAACCCCAGACAGTCACGCCCTCGGCTGCATTCACCACGGCAATGGCGCCATTATTCTCGATATAGAGTTGTTCCTGCGCGCCGGTTTCATACTCGCCTTCGACGATGAAGTCTGCTTTCGACCACACCTCATCAACATTGCCCTTATCGACCAGAAACTCTTTGAAGACGTTATCTTCACCCCAGATGATTTCTTTCTGCGCGAGTGAATCTTCCAGACTAAAGATGGGCGGCAACTCTTCATATTCGATGCGCACGTGCCGTCGCGCTTCTTCCAGCAGATACCGATCGTGATGAGCGAGCAACACGATCGCCTCTTCCGGATGATTGGTGACTTCATCGGCGAGATAAGGCTGGTCGTTGAGGATTAGCGCGACATAGTTTTCCCCAAGCTTCAAATCGCGAATGTCTTTGGCCGTGACGATCGTGAATTCATCCCAGGGAATGTCGCCTTCGAACGAGATGCTTTTGATGCGGCCGCGCGGCACGGAACTCCGCACCGTCACGCCGTGTAGCATGTTATGAAAAGCCAGATCGTCGACGTACAAGGCCTGGCCGGTAACTTTTTTCCGGCCTTCTTTACGGGGAATGGGTTTGCCGATTGGATGCTCTCGCGTTCTTGTACTCATGAAAAGTGACTTACTTTACAACGTCCTCGCACCAGTTTTGCAAATCGGAAGCGAATCGACACCCAAAGGGTCGATACCGAACCGCGAGCGGTAGCGAGCGGATGCCAGACTCAACCCGCGACGTTACGGGCCGATCGCCAAAACGAACTCATCACAGCCAGTGGCAGCGTTCCCTCGCTATCGCTCGGAGCTCCGAAACGATCCTTATCTCACCGACTTGGATGCTTTGTAAATTATTGTCCAAATGATCCGCAGTAACGGATTGAGTTGTGCTGTCGGTGGTACAGAACCGCGAGCGGTAGCGACCGGATGCTAAGAATCAACTCCGCTTCTAATCGAAAATCCGAAAGATTGAGTCTCCACGAGCAGTTGAGT
>Ga0193751_1000986_pt1 | contig 19316 bp, 21 predicted proteins | sample L1c2metaG_FD_143050 | JGI IMG/M metagenome (GOLD analysis project Ga0193751, IMG submission 143050) | Soil microbial communities from a riparian zone of the East river system, Colorado, United States - L1c2 | ecosystem: Environmental > Terrestrial > Soil > Riparian zone | place: USA: East River... | reverse complement strand
AGCATCGTCGACATGGGGGAACCCGACCTCGACGAGGGCATGTGCCAACCCAGGCTTGGTACGGAAAATCGCGTACACCGTCTGGTAGGCGACCCCGGCTTCCTTGGCGATGTCCTCCATCGTCACGCTGCTGTAGGTGCCGCTTACGAGCAGTCGGCGGGCCGCGTCGAGGATGCGCTGCCGGGTCATTTGCGCCTGCTCCCTCCGCAGCGCCCCCGCGTAGGAGCGACCAGTCTTGACAGCCTTGACCATTGCGATTAGAGTAACAGCCTATCGATCGTAGGTGATCTCTAGTAAATAGAATGGCTCATTAATGAGGAGGGTGCCCCGCATGCGCAAGTTGAGGCGGCTATGGGATTGGCTCCTGCCAGGGCTGATCTATCTCGATCCAATGGTGCTTGCGAGCGCCCGTAGCTCCGATGTCAGACCTGGCTCAGGACGCGCTCGGCTGTGAGAATGCTTCGCCGAACCGAGATCAGGACCGGCAATACCGTCGGCGTCGTCTTCGAGCCTGAGGAAGGATCGGACCACTTTGCTGTAGCCCTGAGCGGCTCCTCCGGGGGAATTCCAGAGAATCTTGCCAGGAGGCTGGCCGAGAACGGAGTGAGCACGTTCGCACTCGGCTATCACGGCGCGCCTGGGCTACCACCTGCTCTTGTCGAGATCCCAGTTGAGTCGCTTCAGCGAGGCATCGAACTGTTCTGTGAGAGGTTCGCGAAGAGACGGAGCATCGGAGGCATCGGGTTCTCAAAGGGAGCCGAGTTGGCCCTGGTCCTCGCCGCAAAGCTGGGAGGCACTGTCGACCGAGTCGTGGCAGTGGCCCCGTCGCATGTGGTCTGGTTTGGGCTGAAACCGCCTGGACCCGCCGACGTCGATCGCCGTTCAACACAGTCCAGCTGGAGTTGGCAGGGAGTCCCCCTGCCCTTCCTGCCCTGCCCTCCCGACATAAGGCCCGCCTTCAACGAAAGAGGCATGCGTACAGACGTCTTTTTCGACCTGTCGCGGTATGGGCCCCCGGAGCTTGACGCAGCCCGGATCCCGGTCGAGCACTCGGCGGGCCCGATTCTGCTGCTCTCTGGCGACGACGACCACCAGTGGCCTGCGGCGCCTATGGCGGACGAGATCGTGCGACGCATGGTCGACCACGGACGCGGAGATGACGTCACCAGCGTTGTGTACCCGGGTGCCGGCCATACATTTCTAGTGCAGGACTTCATGCCTCCGCCGGGCGCGGGGGCCGGCCCGCAGTTTGACTTCGGAGGTAGTACCCAAGCCGACCATGTCGCAGGCGAAGATGCGTGGCGGCAGGCTGTTTCTTTCCTCCAGGCATCGAAAGTCGCGACCGGAAGGGCCTGAGAGTTGGCACAGAAGACGGGAGTCGCGGTTGTCGTTGGTGGTGGATTCGCCGCCCTCGAGATCGCCCTTGCTCTGAGGGGCCGGCGCCCGGCGATCCCGGTCACGATCATCAGCCGCGAAACGCAGTTGACCTACCGGCCGTGGCTGATCCGAGTCCCCGCCGGGGGTGCTGCGCCGCCGACGATCCCCTTCGCTCGCCTCCTCGCTGCGGCAGGCGCCGAAGTGATTGCAGGCTCGGCTACTGGTATTGACGTCGAGGCCCATCGTGTCGCTCTCGACTCGGGCCCCGACATCGAATATGGCCAGTTGGTGGTTGCCACCGGAGCGGTCGCCGACCGTGATCGCGTCCCGGGTGCCCATGACCATGCACTCTTTCCGTGCGACATCGCCGACGCAGCGGAGTTCGCGGATCGGGTTGCTACATCAAATATCCATGTCGTTGTTGTCTTCGGCTGGGAACGGCCTGGACCTGGTCTCGAATATGCGGCGTGGATCGCCGCTCATCGTCCCGGCGTCAAGGTGACCGCGATCGACGGCGATGGCACCCTGACACGCCGCTTCGGCGATCGGGCCACAGCTCATGTCAGAAGTCTGCTCGAACGGCGCGGAGCTCAGCTCATCGCTGAAGGTGCGATTGAGCGGATCGGTGAAGGGAAGGTTGAAGTCGGAGGGCGCGTGATCGTCGCCGACGTGATCGCCGTCGCCGCGCCCCTTCGTGGTAACACGGCTGGGCTGCCGCGAGCCCTTGTGGACGAGCGCGCAATGTTGCGCGTTGACAACACGATGGCCGCCACCGCCGGCGTTTTTGGCATTGGCGACGTGGTCTCGGTCCCAAAGGGCTACCGTCTTCCCCCCGCACTGCGATCGATTCAGGCCACTGCCGGTGGGGTGGCCCGCAACGTTGCAGCTGCTCTTAGAGGCGACGTCCCAAAGCCGATTCTCCGGAAAGGCGGGCCGGACATGATGCTTCCTGACCTCGCCGGCACCGCCGTCCTCGTTCGCGAGCGGCGGCTACTTCTCAGCGGTCGCCTGCCGCTTCTCCTCAGATCGTCCTCTGAACGTCGCTATTTGCGCTCTCGGTCAGCCGATTGAAGTGGACTCGAACCACCGTTGGTGACGGCGCAATCCAGTCAGGTCGAGGGCGGTATCCTCGCTCGGTGGACAAGACGGAGCTGATGCGCACGATCCGGGAGGCACACGAGCGCGTGGCTGGAACGATCGATCACGTCCCCGACGAACTGCTCCTCAAGCCGGCGATGGACAACTGGACTGGCAAGGACCTGCTTGCCCATATGGCTTGGTGGCACGACCACTCTGTACTCGTGATCGAGGGTCTTTTAGCGGGCCGCCCGCCGTACGACGAGACGGATCCCGCGAACACCACGCACGCGATCAACGAGCGGACGCACCGCGAGCATCTGGACGATCCAGCGGAGCGCACGCGGCGGGCGTTCAACGAATCATTCACCCGCCTGCTCGCGGCGCTCGAGCCGGTGAGGGACCAGGACCTATTCGCCGACGATCGATGGCCGTGGCTGGGCGGGGAGGCGCTCGTCGAGACGATCCTGTGGGATTCCTCACGCCACTACGATGCGCATCGCGAGCACCTCGAGCGCCTTTCGCGCTGAGCGGCCGAGGACTGGGGTCACGCTTGACTGCCGGATCGCACGCTAGGCGACCGCTGTCGCCTGTGTGGGACTTGGGGTCGTTGGGCCGTACACCCCTTCCGAGCCCATATGCGGCCTAGATATCAGTTCTAGGTGTCTTGTGGTCTGACCGCATTCGTTTCGCTGGTGGGCCGAAGCCTATATAACGCGAACCGCGCAACAGTGTGCGGCCAACAGATCAGTCTTGACCATGAGCCTGCCAGCCCCTGATCGATGTTGGCCCAGCCCTGCGATGGACTACTCGAGGGATACCTTACTTCCCGGCCAGGTGACGTTATTGTGCGACTCAATGGCTGGCTCGAGTTCAGTGACTGGGCAGCGGTTAACGACCTGGATGAAGGCCACGATTGCACTGCTGGTCGTCTACGTGTTGACGCTCGTCATCGAGGTGCCAATCTGGCTTTACCTGCTGATAAAACGATACGGAGCTGCCTTCGCGATTGAGCCAGGTGCCATCGAAGCGATTTTTGTGGCGCTGATGATCGTGTTCATCTTTTACGGCGGGCGAGGGATGCGCTGGAGCTATGTAGGAGCCATGGTTGTCGGCGTAGTGCATGCCATTTACTCCGCGTCGATCGTGTTGATGGAGCCGTGGGGCGAACCGCTCGGTTACTTCAATTGGCCCGATGCGAAGGCGCTCGGCCTCATCGCAGTTTTCCTCACAGTTTTGCCAGCACTCCTCGCGATTGCGGCCGCCCTCGCTTTGCTTGAGTTGAGGAAACGAGCTCCCAGCTAGTCGCAGCGCCCAAGGTGGAAAAGGGTTGTCCCGGATTAGACGCTCGGATTTACGATCTGGTGGGCCGAAGCTTTTATATAACGCGAACCAACCCCTCACGGTTGCCGGCGGAACAATCGCCATTTGATAGGGCGGCGCCGGCGGCGCACCGCTCCGGATCGAGGAGAGTATCGGCAAGCCTGAGTGGTGGCTACGGCGCCCTGGCGGAGGAGCGGGGGCGTGACCCCTCGGCCCCGCCGGCTCGATGCCCGGAATGACAAGGGGCCGGACTCCGGCCCGCTCCCCGACCAAGGGTCCAAACTCGGACCGCCGCACGCACATTCGGGGGTCATGCGCTCAACCCCTCGCCTCCGGACCTGATAACAGCGATCTAAGGCGAGCTCTCAACAGAAGGCGAGTCATTGGGATAGACGAGGAAGACGCGATCTGTATCTCGCCGCCCCGCATCGAGGTTTGCTCTGAGGAGCAGTGGCAGAGTGCCATCGACCTGCTAGCTGAACTCCTTGCACCCGCCTTCCAACGGCGCACGGATGACACCAAAACTGCGCGACTAAAGCAGGTTGAGTTGGTTATTTCGTTGCAGCACGACATAGCAACCTATGTAGGTTGAGTTGTACAATTGAGTAGCCTAATCATGAGCAACCTAGCAAGAACTGCCTCCGCGGCCGCGCGTGGCCGACCCACCCGGGAAGCGGTGCACTCACGACTCGCCTTTATGGTCGAGGAACTGAAGACCCGCTTGGGCCGCCTGCCCTCACCTGACGAGGCTGAGGGCATCTGGACTGACATCTGGTACCACGAGGCTCACAGCTCAACTGCCTTGGAGGGCAACACCTTGGTCCTGCGAGAAGTTGAGGCGCTTCTCCGCGAAGGTAAGGCAGTCGGCAGCAAGGAACTCAAGGACTACCTGGAAGTCAGCGGCTACGGGGGCGCCGCTCGCTGGGTCTACAGCCAGGCTCTGAGCTCAGGTCCATGGGCGAGTGGCAAGCTGCTCACCATCACCGAAGTCCGCCATGTTCACCGGCTGGCAATGACTCCCGCCTGGGAAGTTGCTCCTCATCCAGACGCCAGCGACGACGAGAGTCCTGGGAACTGGCGGCGGCATGACATCCACGCCTTCAAACACGGGATGAAACCACCCGGCCACCCGCAGGTACCTGCGCTGGTTCGAGACTGGGTCGATAGCGTCGTCGGCTTGCCACGCGATTCGTCACCAATCGCGGAAGCCGTCGCTGCGCGGCATGCCACTTTCGAACGCATCCACCCCTTCATTGACGGCAACGGTCGAGTCGGTCGTTTGCTCATGAACCTTCTGTTGGTTCGCCTTGGTTACCCGCCCGCGATCATTCAGAAGCGCCTTCGAGATCGCTACCTCGATGCCTTGAATCGTGCCGACCGCGGTGATCCAGGACCGCTCGGCGAGATCATCGCGCGTGCGGTCCTCGACAACCTCAGTCGCTTCGTCTTGCCTGCGGTGGCTGGGCCTGCGAAGCTGGTACCGCTGGAAGCCTTGGCAACAAAGGATCTGTCGGTTCTAGCTCTACGTAATGCCGCGCAACGTTCACGGCTGAAGGCAATTCGAGCGACCGATGGCACCTGGCGCAGCAGTCGGCAATGGGTTGAGGAGTATCGCCGCGATCGCTATGCAACGCTGCGCCTGCCGAGGAAGCGCAAGGCCTTGAAGGAGAAGAGGTCGAAGTGAGAGTCGCCACCTACACCCGCGCATATCGACCGACCAGGAACACCAGCCTCGAACCACCTGCCTCCGCGGTAAGAGGCCCTGAGCGCTGCGCCTAACCCAGGCTAGATCACGTGAACCGGGAGCGCTGAGCCGGTTCTATGAGGTATCCGCGCCTCAGCCCAAGTGGAGGTCGGCGAGCATTCTCTTGTCGTCGGCGTGCATCCGCAGCTGGGAGAACTGCACGGGTCCGCTTTAGTGGCTAATGAACTCGTCATAGAGCGCTACCAGATTTGGGACTAGGACAACGACCGTGAAAGCCGCAAAGGCTAGTCCAGCCGACACAACAACGAAGGCTTGCAAAGCAGGGCGTTGCCGCTTACCACGTCTCATGCGGTGAGCGTACTAGGTGACAGCCAAGCATGCCCAAGAGCGTTGCGCATTATGAGCTCACACGTTATCGGGCATCGCTGAGGTCAAATAGGTGGTGGGCCGTAGTTTCCGTAACGCGAACCAGGTGACGGTCTTGGGGCGGCCGATCAGCATCGTCGTGATCGCGGAAAGATAAACCGTTCTCCGAAAGGTTAGCCTGCCCAATTGGATGGACGTAAGTCGCTTCTGCCAGCCAACAGAATTTCGCGGCGGCTCGCAGCTCTGCCGCAGGAAGTACGGTTCATGCGTCAAGCCATCGAAACCGGACGAGCCCCTGACCGAGGGTGAGAAGTCCACCTTCCAGCTGACACCGATCGCTTGATCGGGCGGCAGCGGAATGCCGTGTCGGTCGCCTTCCTCGCCTTCGGGATCGTGGGTGGCAGCTTCGTGCCGAGGCTTCCGGCGCTCAGAGACCACCTGCACCTGACGGACGCTCAGGTCGGGTATGCGCTCGTCTTCTTCGCAGTCGGTGCAGTCGCCGGCGCGACGGCGGCACGATTCGTCCTGGCTCGCGGCGCAAGGTCTTTCGTCCGCGCCGGCACGCCCGCCCTTTGCATCGCCCTGGTCACGCCGGGCCTGGCCGGCAATCTGGCCGAGCTGATGGGCGCGTTCTTGCTGATCGGCGTCTGCTCGGGCCTCCTCGACGTGCTCGAGAACGCGCAGGGGGCGGAGCTCGAGCGCCTTGCTGCGAGGCCGTTGATCAACGGCTTCCACGCCTTCTGGAGCCTCGGCGCGATCATCGGCTCGGTCGTCGCAGGCCTGGCAGCGTACTTCGACATCGCGCCCCTGACGCAGTTCGCTGCCGCCGCGGTAATCGTGGCCGCAGCGACGGCGTGGTTCCTTCGCGAGCTGCCGGATACACGTTCGGGCGCCGCTGGTGCGACGCCGGCAGGCGCGCGGCGGTTGTGGCTCGGCGGCGCCGTGGTCGCGGTCGCCGCCATGGCCTTCAGCGGATTCATTGTGGAGGGCGGCAGCGCCGACTGGAGCACGCTCTACCTGCGCGACCTGAGCCACGTCAACGCCGGGATCGCGGCTGCTGGATATGCAGCCTTCTCGCTCGCCGCGATGCTGACGCGGTTTCGCGCCGACCTCCTGACCGCACGCACGAGCCCAGCCGTGGTCGCGCGGTTGGGCGCGGTGGTCGCGGCATGCGGGCTGGCTCTGGCGATCGCCTACCCGGTGCTGGCCGGCGCCGCGATCGGGTTTGCCCTGGTCGGCGTCGGGACGGCCGTCATCCTGCCGCTCGCGTTCGCCGCCGGGGCCAACCTCGGCGCCAGCGGTACGGTCGGGCTACGCGGGCTCTATCGTCGGCCCCGCTCTCATCGGCAACGCGGCCGACCGCTTCAGCCTGCGCGTCGCGATGCTGATCCCGCTGGCGGGCGCGATCGGGATCGCGATGCTCGCCGGCAGCTTACGGCCGGCGGCGTCCCTGACCGGATCCCAGGCAAGCCCGGTCCACGAGGACCAGCCTCGCGGTCGGAAGGGTTAGTGGCTCAGTCGACCGACGCGCCGCCTTCGGTTCGCGTCATAGAAAGGCTGCCGAGTTGTGGGGGGCCGCGGTGGACTCGAACATCTACCTCCGCGTTAATTGGCCCAGAGGGCTGTGCTTACGAGAATCGGAACGGGTTGTGGCTTTACTCCGAACACGGGGATCGGCCGGCGGCCTAGTGGCAGAGTGTTATGTGGCCTGACTCGCCGTATCCACAAATTCAGAAGAGGCCGATCGCGGAGCCCGTTCGTACCACCTGAGCACACGCATGGCCCGGAGGGTATTCCATCGGCTCGGTCTGCCCTCGCCGTAGTCCATCGCGAAATGCATGCGGCCGGGATGGGGGTTCTCGAGGGACCAGCGGCCCTCCCCATCGCGCTTGGACTCGACCAGATCGATCGCCTCGGCCATCCGCTCGTCCTGAGCGGCGCCGGCTGCGCTCATGTAGTCGAGACCTCGGAGCACGTCGTAGTGCCAATAGGTCGGATAGGAGAAGTGCGTGAAGGCCGGGTCGATCACATCGCCCGTCGTCAGCCTGCGCATCATCCGCCGTTCGAGCAGGTACTCCTGACCGCGGAGGCGGGCGGCGCTCAGCGCGGATGACCCGCCCGTGGCTCGTTCGTACTCGAGCAGACCATCAAGCACGTCGATAGTCGAGTGGAAGGACCCACGGGTCGACCCGTTCTCCTGCTCGCAGTTCCACCCGCCGTCACTCATCTGCTCACCGAGCAGCCGATCGACAATGGCGTGGACGTGCTCGCCGAAGTAGGCTCCCAGGGCGACGACTTTGCCGTTGATGCAAGGCTCCACCTCGCCCGCGAAGAAGGGCTCGCCATCGTGCTCCCACGCAACCTGTTCACGGACCCGCCGGACGGCCTGCTGTGCTTCCGCTCCGGCGGGATCGAGTCCGAATGCCCGCAACAACATGAGGCTCCACGCGGTCGAGGTCCATTCCGGAAAGAGCGTGCCTTGCCTCTCAGGTGGCAGGGACTCCCACCAATTGATCGCCTCAGCCGAGGTAAGTCTGGCGGGAGTGCTTTTGTCCCAGTGGCCATCCTGCCTCTGCAGAGCGAGCAACCGTGCGCCCCAGCCCTCGGTAGCGACTCGGGCACGCTCCGCTGCGACATTGTCTTCAGGTGTGTCTGCCAGGTCGCGCATGACTTGCCAGCGGAGCGCCGGGTCCGAGTCCAACAACCAGTCGACGACGTCCATTCGCTTCAACCTCTGCCCGGAGAATAGGCTCTCACTGCTAAACCGCAGCGGCGAACGCTGGTGGGCCGCGGTGGACTCGAACCACCTACCTCCGCGGCAACCGGCCCTGAGCGCTGTGCTTCCTAGAGTAGGAGGCCGAGCATAGGGCGGGGTGTTATGTGACCTGGCGAGTCGGAGTCACAACGACGCGATTTGTAAGCTGGCCCTCTTAGCCGGAACGCGAATTCGTCATCTCCCAGACCGATACGTGTTTAGTGCTGTCGCTCGTGAACGGCTCGCGTCTCCAGCCGCTCCAGCGTTCCCGCAGCGTCATCCCGGCGAGCCGTGCCATCAGGTCGAGCTCTGACGGCCAGACGTAGCGGAACGGGATAGACCGCTTCTCGAACGCTCCGCCGACAGCCCGGAAATGGTGTGATACGAGTCCCTGGTTCGCCACGTCGTACTCGTCGATCCCCAGGTGAGTCTCGCTTACGTGGAATGGGTGGAACGTCTCGCCAGGTGCCAGTCGCTGAAGTGCCGGAACGCCCACCTCGACCAGGAAGAAGCCGCCGGGCTCGAGGTGGGCAGCGACGTTCTGGAAACAGGCAACCTGCGCGTCTTGGGTCGTCAGGTTGTTGATCGTGTTGAAGACGAGATAGGCGAGCGAGAAAGTTCCATCGACCTTGGTTGTGGCGAAGTCGCCAATCGTCACGTCGATCTGCTCGGCACCGGGCTTTGCCCGCAGTCTCGCGAGCATCGCCGACGAGAGCTCGATTCCATGTACGCGAATACCGCGTTGCACGAGCGGGAGTGCGATCCGGCCGGTCCCGATCCCGAGTTCGAGCGCGGCGCCATGGCCGGCCAGCTCGGCGAGGAGGTCGACCGCGGGATCGACGACGGCAGGGTCGAACATGTCGGCGAGCAACTCGTCGTAGCGCTCTGCGATACGTTCGCCGAAGTAGTCATCGGGCATGAGCCGATTCTGTCAAATGGAGCTTGTGTGAGCCAATACCGGGCCGAGCGGACCGCTTCCGCGGCCAATAGAAAAGCTTTCCATCTCGTCACTCACAAGGGGCGGCAAGCCTGCATGACTAGGGGTGGTGGGGCGGCCGCGGTGAACTCGAACCACCTTCCTCCGCGGTAATTCTCGCCCTGAGCGCTGTGATTCAAGAGTGGGAGGGCGAGCGTAAGGCGGGGTGTTATGTGGCTTGAAACCAGCCGTTGCCGTGCACAGTGTGGAAGCCAGTCAAGTTCGGCGACTCGCCGTCCGCCCGCAGCCCGTCATCAGGCCTGAATCGGCATAGGATCTGGTGGCGCTGGTCAGGCAGTTGGAATTAGGAAGGGAGGAAAGGGCATGAGCACTGTGATGCAGCCCACGATTCCACATGACCGACCGGAACAGCTACAACAGGTCCAGTCAGGGCTGCTCCAGGGCGAAACGCTCTATTGCGTGTATGACGACAAGGGTGTCGGCACCGGCTATGTCGCCCTTACCGACCTTCGCGTGATTTTCCAAAACAAGTCGTTGCTGCCCGAGTTCCCGGCCCACCACAACAAGACCGCGATCATCTCTGTGCCCTACTCGCAGATCGCATCGGTCTCGATACTGTTTCGACAAATCGTGGCTCGGCTCCTGGTTCTCGAGCAGTGTTCTGCACATCAACACAACGGGTGGCCGGAACTACGTCTGCCAGCTGCGCGCAACCGATCGCGCACGCCACCTGCACGACACGATTCTCTGGAAGATCACACCGCACTCGATCGGAAGCTAGCGACGATCTCCTGGCATGTAGCTCTACACCACATCTGAAATCGGTGGTGGGCCGCGGTGGACTCGAACCACCTACCTCTGCGGTAATTGGCTCTGAACGCTGCGCCTAACCCCCGCTTGATCTCAGGAACCGGGAGCGCTGCCACCGATTTCATGTGGTGTCAGCATTGGGCCGCCGTCGCGAGATTCACCTGGGTTTCCTGCCGAAGCCGTAACAGGCACTCAAGATCAGCGTTCTAGCGTGCATATGAGGGCCTCGGTTCTGGCCATCGTCCTGATCGTCGCGGCGTGCAGCAGCTCGTCTTCGCCCGCAGTGCAGTCTTCGCCGTTGATGACAGTCACGCCGAGCCCTGCGGCCCTCACGGGCGACCTACCCGTTTGGGTCCAAGTACCCTCTTCTACCGGGCAACTCGACTTCGCTGGCGGTTTCCTTCACTTCCCAGGCGGGGCGTTTCGAAGGGATCCGCACGCAGACATGGTGTTTGACGCCAAGACATCTGGCTTGATGAGGACCCCCGACCAACCGTATCTCTATGCCTACGGAAGCCCGACCACCACCGTGACCCTCACCTACGATCGAGCGGTAGGACGCTGGCTCCCAGTGAACCGAGCGCAGGTGTCAGACGATGGACTTCGCTATGCGTACGTTGACCATGAGCTTGGACTTGCGACCTCGCAACGCATCCACGTCGTCGACGTTCGCACAGGCTCTGACCAGGTCGTGTACCGCGACACAAACAAGACCCTATACGCTGTGGTAGGCCTCGTTCAGCAGAACATCTACCTGACCGACTGCCAGCCCATGGAAACGGGTGGAAACTGCTGGGGACCGCTCCGGCGCCTCGACGCTACGACGGGCAACATTGCCACCATAAGCGACCGCCGCGGTACGTGGGTCATAAGCGGGCGAATTGGGTGGATGGTCACCTGTTGGCCGGCTCAGTATCCAGTTCCGTGCTTTGGGATTTACGACGAGCGCGGGCCAAATCAATTGCTGCGCATCGACTTAGCCACAGGCAATGAAGAGATCTGGGGTCGCGGGTCAGGCATCGATTTGATAGGCATAGATGGTGACGGTGCGCCGCTCATCACGCTGGGCGGTACAAACGAATGCGGGGTGGTTAGGGCTGGCGCGCCGGAGCAGATGGAGCCTATCTTCTCTCTGCCAATTAACCATACCGTCGGTTGTGGGTTCAGAAGTGCAACTGCCGACCACATCGGTATCTGGATGCAAGTGGAATACGTGCCTTCGGGGACTACTGCGGGCATCTATCTTTACTCAAAGGCTTCCGGCACGCGAAAGATGAGCGATTCTCAATACGTGCCGGTCGGCTCCTTCGAGTAACACTCACGGCATTGATGCGCCTCGCCCATGCCCTGCCTAGTCGCCGACGTCTAATCTTGCGATTCGACATTTACAGTGACCAGCGTTTCGCATTCAGCACGGGATGGTGGGCCGGAGTTTCCGTAACGCGAACCATGCGATAACGCTTGCTGGCGCCCCGATCGCAGTCCGCTGAGCCCTGTGTTGTCCCACTCCTCGGCCAGGGTGAGCCAGGCGCCCGGGAGGAGTGATGCTTGCTCAGCCAGGCCGCCCAAGCACCATATCCCGGAACCGTCAGCTGACGGCATTCGATGTGCCGTTATTGGCTCTCGGTCCACGCCATCGTGCCCACGACGTTGGCAGCAATCAGTGTGCGGTCGGCGGGATCCCATACCAGCACCGTTCCGGCCTGGGTCAGCGCGATTAGTGCGGTGATCGATGCCGGACTGACAGGGACTGTATCCGTCCGGTCGTCATCGGTCACGATCATGACCTCAAACTGCCCATCGCCTCCATCTGTACCAGCGACCCAATTCGCGTTGAGAATCCTCACCCTTCGTGCTTGCTCGCTAGCTCCAGGCATTTGGCGGCTCCCCTTCTTCAATCGATGAATATTGATTTGTGCACTTTAGAATACCCATCGACGGTTGTCGATGGTTCGTAGGATTTCAGCCATGGCCGCCAGGACTGCTTCGTACGTTTGCTCTGACACGCTGATTTCCCTTGTTCGAAGGAGTGTCAAGCATTAACCGAAGTAGCGTTAGGCATCAGCCGGAGGACTGGATGGCATCAGACGGAGGCCTTATGTCGCCGATGACCTAGCACTGAGAGTGGTGGTGGGCCGCGGTGGACTCGAAGCACCTACCTCCGCGATAAGGGGGCCTGAGCGCTGCGCCTAACCGCCACTTGTATTCAGGCACGGTGAGCGCTGTAGCCGGTTTTTGTGGTATCCGACTCCAGAAGCCTTGTCGAGCTTTAAGCGCTGCGCTTACGAGAGTGGACGCCGTCAAGTCAGCGCGGCCGGCTGGATCGCCTCTCGGAAGCTGCGCGTCGCTCGCGTATGTCAACGACATGGTTCCAAGACGACGGCTATGCTCCTCTCCAGCCGGCGGGTCATCGCCGCAGGGGTCTTCAAAGAGGTTCATAGGGGAGGGGACATGTCTGAGGCCAGCAAGGAACTTGTCCGTCGGCTATTCGAGCAAGTTTTCAACCAAAAGAATTTCGATCTGTGTCATGAGCTCGTGGCCGACGATTACGTCGAGCATGCACTCGCGCCCTTCGGTGACAGCGAACCAGGGCACGTCGTTGGGCCGCGGCACGTACGCGCTGTCGTGGAGTGGTTGGGAGCTCAGTTCCCAGATGGACGCATGACCATAGAAGCCATCGCGTCCGAAGGCGACGTGGTCGCTGCACGCGTTCAGACAGAAGGAACTAATCTCGGCAAGCTGAACGGCGTAGTCCCGCCCACGGGCAAGCGCTTCTCAGCACGCCAAAGCCACTGGTTCAGGGTTGAAGAGGGCAAGCTCGCGGAACACTGGGCGACACGCGATGACCTGACCGTGATGCTGCAGCTCGGTGTGGTGCCGCACCCCGGACCGCCCGCTTAGATACGACCGCTTCTATGGGCTCGGCGCCGGACAAGCACTTGGCGCTCGTTTTGTGACAAATTCGAGACAGCGATCGGGTTTGGGCGCCAGCAGGATTGAGTGGACCCTAGGGTGTCTGAGTTCAGATGTGGTGGGCCGCGGTGGACTCGAACCACCTACCTCCGCGGTAATTGGCCTTGAGCGCTGCGCCTAATCCTCGCCTGATCTCAGGAACGGGGAGCGCTGCAGCCGGTTTTATGTGGTTAGTCCAAACCATCTTGTCCGTGGCCGTACCTTAAGGTCCAGATTGGCGTTAGCGGTGGCATGAGGGCGGCCGTTCTCGCAGTCGTGCTGGTCGTTAGCGCATGCGGCAGCGCGTCGTCGCCTCAGGCAGGTGGCGCCATCCAATCGAGCACGAGGCCGACCAGCCTTGTGGTCGCGTCACCCACCCCACCTCCGACCCCGATCGTCAGAACGCCTCCCCCATCTCCAGCTTCAACCCCGTCACCAAATCCAAGAGCTGCGGCATGGGTGGTAAGCCGCGTTCGCGGCTCCGACTGCGGTGCGGCCAAGTCTGAATGGTCTCCGTGCTTTAGCAGCGTGTCCTGTCCCACAAGCAGCCTCTGCGTCTCCGTCGGCGCCAGCGGCACTGTGGTCACTTCCAGTAATCCGACTGGGGGGACGTCAGCCTGGACTGGAGCCCAGGTGGACGGCGAAAACTGGGTAACGGCGGTCTCTTGCCCCAGTGTCGGCTTTTGCGTCGCTGTGGACCAGGTCGGCAACGTGATCACCTCGAGCACCCCACTTGGCGGGCGATCTATGTGGACGGTCGCCCACGTAGACGGTTCCGACTGCGCGGTTTCGCCCACAAAGGTACCCCCATGCATGCTCACCGGCGTGTCGTGTCCGACAGTTGCCTTATGTGCCGCAGTGGACAACAACGGCAACGTCATCACGTCAAGTAAACCCACTGGGACGGCTGCGGACTGGACAGTCAGCCACGTGGACGGCAACTACCTATCGGCCATCTCGTGTCCGAGCAGCGGTCTCTGCGTTGCGGTCGACATCGTGGGCAACGTCGTCACCTCCAGCAACCCGACCGGCGGGTCGGGCGCGTGGCGAGTGGTCCACGTTGATGGCTCCAATTGCGTCGTCTCCGAGGCTCCTTCGCCTTGCTTCTTGTCAAGTGTGTCCTGCCCGACTCCTGGGCTGTGCGTCACCGTGGACGAGAGCGGCAACGTGGTCAGTTCGACCAACCCAACAGGCGGCGCGGCAGCTTGGAAGGTAACCAGACTGGACAGCGAAGGCGCGGGCGGCCCCTATGCAATTCATACAAGTGTGTCGTGCCCGACGAGCAGCCTGTGCGTCGGAGTTGGCGAAGACGACCAGGCCCGCGGCTTTGAAGTCAGCAGTACAGATCCGACCGGTGGTCTTCCTGCATGGACCCGTACCGTTCAAATCGGTGGCAGCATTTTGAACAGCGTGTCATGTACGACCGGCAGCCTCTGCGTCGCCGTCAGCTACTGGGGCGACGTCGTGACCTCCACAAAGCCGCTTGGGCCCACCTGAGTGGTGGACCCACGTTCCCACAATACGAACCCCGCCGACGTATTCGACGGTGGGGCTTTTGCTTGGAGCTAAGCGGGGTCGGGGCTCAGGCCCTCGCCAAACCCGGCCATTGGGTCCCCTGCGACGTGTTGCCGCCGCACGTCGCAAATTACAAGCGAGATTTCGTAATGGTTTGCTGGCAGCATCAACAGGCATGCGTCGCATCTGCTGCCGAGCGGTCACGGCCGCTCTTGCCGTAGCAGTCATGTGTGCCTGTGCCAGCGCTAGCCACCCTGTCGTACAGACGTCAACGAGCCCCGCGACTCTTACGTGCACGTCAGCCGGGCAAGCGTCGCCGACGTGGCCTGCACCCTGGACGCGGTCGGGATCGGCTCCGCCGATAGTCTTAGCGAGGGTTGCTCAGGCTTCCTTCGACAGCGGAACTCCCGATTTTGAGCTGACCCCCCAAACCAGCACGCACTTCTATGCCGATTCTGGTCTTGGACAACCAATCGATCTCGCCGGATCCGCCGGGGTGCGGATTGTGCTCAGGGGCTTTCGAGGCGACATGGACAATTATGTGGGCCCAGTCTCATTTAGCTCGCAAGGACCGTTGCTGGTGCAAGTGAAATCGCTGGGGGGATGGGAGGGTCAGGCTAGTTGGGCTGCAGGCCTGAGCCGACCGGGTTGCGCCAGCGTTACAGCGACTGGCTCGACGCTGACGTTCCGCTTCATTCCGTTGCGATGACAAGTTCAGAGCACGACGGGCCGCCTTCGTGTGTCAAGGCGGCTCACATCTGAATGTCGTTGGTTGGCCGCGGTGGACTCGAACCACCTACCTCCGCGGTAACGCGGCGTGAACGACGTAGCGGCGAATTCGCGATAGGGAACGACGTGACGCGGTGTTATCAGTCGTAGCGACTTGCTGGGTTGCATGAGTATCGCCACCGCATGCGGAGGGTGGTGGCCGCAGTGCTGGTCTCGCTGGCATGCCGTTTGAGGCGAACATGCCAGTGACCGCTACAAGTTCAGGCGCTTAGTATCGCGCCGTGCAGGCGTCAGAGCTGATGCAAGATGCTGGCCCGTTCTACCGTCGGCAGGTAGAGCGCTGTTCCGAGCTTGGAATCGATGCCGGCGCGCTTCCGGTCACCTATCTCGCCGTCAGGACTCGGACCTGGCGTGAGTACCTCGTTCTGCGTGACGAGTTCGAAGAACGGTCCGTCGCCAACCTGGAAAACGTCTGGAACGGACGACCGATCTCCAAACTCCTGCTCGCGGACCCGTTGCCGCTCTCCGAGTCGGCGTCGGTCGAGCTCGTCGAGCTGATTCCGCCGTTTCATCAGCGCGTCTATCGAATGGGCCTCGAGCACGTCGGTTTCGTCATCAGCGCCTACCTCGATGACTTCTCGAGGCGGCATCGCGCCGTGCTCACGGGACAGCAATTCCAGAGCTCGGAGGTCGAGCCCGTGTACATCCTGTTCGACGACTACACCCACGTGAAGTTCCATCAGCGGTCGCTCAAGGATGCCTGCGAGCGCGAAGGTCGCGCCTTCGTCGGTTTTCAGCACGTAGACTGGCATCCAGTCGACGAGCTTGCCGGTCCATACGAAGTCGCCTGACCGTTCCCCGTGGTGCCGATCGACCTACAAGGGGGGGACCGCACTGGTGAGAGGGGCGTCGCACGGCATCGGGCGGGCGGTCGCCGTCCTGTGAGGTAGGAATAGTCCGCACCGCCGTCCAGAGGTCGACCCGGCGCCAGCGACTCTACCGCGTCGTGAGGCTATAAACAGGCCAAATACGGCGCGTACATTACGGAACCAGGTTGACGGGACCGGGGGAGGGCTGACTTACGGAAACCACCGATCGGCGGGCCATCGCTTCCCGCGACGGGACCCGAATCGTTTATGACCAAAGCGGCACCGGCCCTGCACTCCTGCTGGTGCACGGGGGGTTCGTCGACCGCCGCTTCTGGGGACCATCCCTGCCGTTGCTGGCTCAGCACTTCACGGTCTATGCGATGGACCGGCGTGGCCACGGGGATAGCGACGCCTACCCCGCTGATCACGACATCGCCCGCGAATACGAGGATGTGGCCGCGGTAGCCAAAGCGGTCGGCGCGCCAGTCGATGTGCTGGGTCATTCGTCCGGGGCCCATGTGGCGCTGCACGCTGCCCGCCGCACGGCTCGAGTGCGGCGGCTGGTGCTCTACGAGCCCCCGCGGCTTGATGCCTTCACCTCCAGCGTGCGGGCGCGGTTGCACGCCAGCCTGGCAGCGGGGGATCTCGACTCGATTGTGGCCACCGTCCTTGTTGATGTCGTTGTGTCAACAACCAATCCAGGCATCCTCCCGAACGCGCGACCGCAGGTGCTGGCGGGTCTGCGCGAATCGCCGATCTGGGCAAGCGCGCTGCGGAATGCACGCGCCATACCCGCCGAGGCGGACTCGTACGCCACCTACCGCTTCGACCCCGTCGAATTTCGCGACTTCAGTACCCCAACGACGCTCCTGCTGGGCAGTATCAGCGGTCCGGTCGTGCAAGGATGGGTGCAGGATCTCCATGCCGCCCTGTCGTCCAGCCGAATCGTGCTTTTGGAAGGCCAGGGGCATGGGGCGATGCATGAGGCGCCGGAGATGTTTGTGCACACAGTGCGGGCGGCCCTCGAGTGAGCGCCGGACTCGTTGCGACCCAATCTCATTTGTGACTGCCGTCCAGGGGCGTCCCGACTGCTTCAGGGTGGTGGGCCGCGGTGGACTCGAACCACCTACCTCCGCGTTAATACATGGTCTCTGTTGTGCTTGCGAACGGCAGAGGCGGCAGGGTCTGTGTGGGTTTATCAGGTATGAGCATCTGAGTACGATGGCTCAGCCGTGTGGGGCCTCTTTTCCTACGAGGACATCTTCGTTGCAGGCATCGGCTTTGATATCGCTGGAGCTGTATTGCTCGCTAAAGGACTGCTCCTATCATCGCGCCACATCCTGAGCATCTCATCGACGTACTTGGGATTCAATTCTCAGGAAATCGTGTCCCGCGTGGAGGACAAGGTGTCCACCTATTTCGGTGTTGGCGCGTTAGTTCTAGGTTTTCTGCTCCAGCTAGCTGGCTATGCACTCGACCTCGCGCTTCGCTCCGCGCCGCCTGCGTCTCCCATTCGAGGCGGATTAGCGTTCGCGGTTGTTGGATTCGTAATCGTCTTCGTCGTGTTGTTCTACCGCCTGTCGTTACCAGCTTGGCGCATGCGCTTCCTTTTCGATATTGCCCATTACGACAACGACCATTCCACCAAGCAGGCACATCCCTACGGTCGGCGCCTCGTCTTTTTTGGAGAAAAGATTGGGTTCCCAATCAAAGACGACGAGTCCGAGGTTGACTATGCGAGACGTGTCTGGCATGTCGGCCGAATCACTGAGGGCGATCCGGTCGGATAGGGAGCCCAGGCGGTTTAGACGTGGGCTCGCCTCACTGGCGCGGCCGAGTGCGCAGATAGCGGTCGAGATCGCGGGCGGTACGGACACCGAAGAACACGACGCCGGGGCGTCCGCCTTTGCCGACCAACGTCACTGCCTGACCTTGGAGGTCCAGTTCTTCGACCTTCATTGCCGCTACCTCGCCTCTCCGCATGCCCGTGTCGAGCATCAACCGCAGGATCGCAGCGTCACGGCGATCCTCGAAGGCAGACCCGCCGCATGCGTCGAGCAGACGTCGTTGCTCGTCATCCGTGAGGACGTTTGGTGCAACCACCTCGACCTTGGGAGCCTTCATTCGGACCATCGGCGACAACGCGATCTCCCCTTCCTCCTCCAACCATCGGAAGAACCTACGCAGCGCCGAGAACCGAGCCGACAGTGTCGCTGGTTTGACCCCACGCTCCTCTTGCAAGTAGATCAACCACGCTTCGACGTGTGCCTTCTGGATCAGCGCGGGATCGGTCGGCATTGCCCATTCGGCGAAGTAGGCATGGGCCTGTCCACCTGCCTCGCGGTACATCCGCAGCGTCTGCGGAGATGCCCGATTTGCTCGAAGCGAGCGCTCGAACGATTCCCACAAACCCGGCCATGGATCGGCTTGTCGGTCTGGAAGAACTAGAAGTTTCGCTGCCATTTTGTCTGCTTGCCTCCTTGATGGGTGGATGGAGGCCGGCAAGCCTAATGACCGCCCTTGGGATACGCAAGCATTTATCAAGTGCGATTCAAGTGTGCTTGGCACGAGCGAACCGTTATCGCGTGCGCTTGAATTCAAAACCAGTGGTGGGCCGCCGTGGACTCGAACCACGTACCTCCGCGTTATCAGCACGGCGCTCTGCCAGTTGAGCTAGCGGCCCATGGTCTCGGAAGGGGATCAGGCCCGGAGCGAAACGGGCGAACCGGAACTCTACCATGGCACGAATCCGCGCTCGAAAGGCAGCGCCAGGCGGGTGAGCGGAGCCTTAGCCGGCCCCGCCCTGACCCGCGCGAGCTACATCGCCGGAGTGATTTCGTAAAGCGAGATCTTGCCCCCGGACTTGAGCGCTGGACATGCTTTCGCCAGCTCGACCGACTG
>Ga0193751_1000984_pt1 | contig 19341 bp, 18 predicted proteins | sample L1c2metaG_FD_143050 | JGI IMG/M metagenome (GOLD analysis project Ga0193751, IMG submission 143050) | Soil microbial communities from a riparian zone of the East river system, Colorado, United States - L1c2 | ecosystem: Environmental > Terrestrial > Soil > Riparian zone | place: USA: East River... | reverse complement strand
TGCCGAGGCTGGGATCGACCGACCAGGCGCCGTGCATAGCCTGAACCGGCTGGCCATCGTACGCCTTCTTCAGGGCGATCAGCAGGAAAGGGCCCGCGCCGCTCGTCTCGGGGAAGGTCACGTCGGTGACGGGGAGGCCCAACGTATAGCGAAGGTGATTGAAGACCGTCATCGAGCGGCCGAGCCGCCGGATGCAGCTCGACTCGCTCGGCGGCATCTGGCTTACGAACGACTGGTAGATCGGGTTGTTCCGAAACGTGATCGCGGTGACCTCCACGACGTAGTTCCGGCCGCTGTCTCCCATGTAGCCGCTGTACTCGCCGAACGGTCCCTCTTCCTCTCGAAGCCCGGCCGGCAGGCGCCCCTCGATCACGATCTCGGCGGTCGCGGGAACCTGCAGATCGACGGTGCGACAGCGGACGACGGGAACCGCGCCGCCGCGAATGCCGCCCGCGATCGCCATCTCATCCTGGCCGTGGGGGAACGATGCCGTGCTGCGCCAGGCCGTGGCGCGGCTCGACCATCATCCCCATGCGGTTCCGACCCTTGATCTGGAGACGGTAGGTGCCGACGTTGCCGGTCCCGGTCTCGGGGTCGTTCGAGATCACGCACGGGCAGGTGATGTAGTCGCCGGCATCCTGGCCGGCCGTCCAGACCGAGTGCGGAAACAGATTGAGGTCGATGCTGCCTCCGATCTGGACGTTCTCCTGGCAGGGGCCCCACTCGACGAGGGCGGGCGGGATGGGGTTCTGAGTGCCGTGCGTCCACTTTTCCAGAACTTGATCGATCGGAACCTCGAGCGCCGCCGCGTAGATCGCCTCCGATCCGCCGAGCACCCCGGCGACAAGCGGGACTTCGCAGCCGGTGATATTGGTGAACATCAGGGCGGTGCGATCTGCGTCGGGGACCGACTGGAAATTGACGCGGCAGATCGCCGCCAGCTCCCAGTCCTTCTCGACGGGCCGCGTGATGCGGCTCAGCAGTCCGCGCTGCTCGAGCACGGCCAAGAAAGACCGCAGGTCTTCGTACATGGCGCCTCCCGCGGGTCAATTCGCTGCGCTAAATCGTAAGATGCTTGCAAGGGAGGTACCAGGTATGCCAACACAGCTCGCGCCGCGTATTGTGGTTGACCCCGGCATCCGCTTCGGAAAACCCATAATTGAGGGGACAAGAGTACCGGTAGAGTTAGTCCTCGCGAAACTCGGTGGGGGAATGACCGTCGAGGAGGTCGCGGCCGAGTACAGACTAGCAATGGACGACATCCGCGCAGCGTTTGCATACGCTGCCGAGCTCATAGCGGGCGAAGAAATCCGGGGTGTTGTTTGATTGCCGAACTTCCTGGTTGACGAGGATCTCCCTCGTTCGACAGCTGTCCAGCTTCGCGAGGCTGGCTACTCGGCAATCGACGTACGAGAAGTTGGGCTGAGCGGACACAGCGATGCCGATGTCTACGCATACGCTCAGGACAACGACGCGGTTCTGGTCACCGCCGATATGGGATTTGCGAGCGTCCTGAGTTTTCCATTGGGAACACACCTCGGAATGATAGTGCTTCGCCTCCCCAACGAGCTCTCGACCCTTGCGGTAAATCGCCAGATTCTACGAGCGCTGGGCGAGCTGCGAGACGATAATTTAGCTGGGCTGCTCATTATCGTCGAGGTTGGACGGACTCGCGTTCGGCGCCCCCCAACAACTAGGCCGTGACGGAAAGGACCCAACGCCCACGTGTAGCCGTCATCGGGACGGGCGGGACGATCACCACCGAGGGGCGCGACAGCCTCGATCTGTTCGAATACATGGACTTCGGGCGGCGGCTCGAAATCGAGGAGCTGCTGGCTCGATTCCCGGAGGTTGCCGGTGCAGCGGAGCTGCTCTCGGTTCGCTTTCGGTCCGCCGGCAGCACCGCCATTGGCCCAGAAGACTGGCTGGCGCTGAACGAGCTTATCCACGCCACAGTTTCGGACGCCGGCCCGCTGGACGGAATCGTCATCACCCACGGCACGGCGACGCTGGAGGAGACGGCCTATTTCCTCAATCTGACGCTCAAAGTCGATATACCCGTTGTGCTCGCCGGAGCCCAACGGCCGGCAAACGGGCTCAGCAGCGACGCCGGTATGAACCTCCTCAATGCCGTGCGGCTGGCGGCGAGCCCACGGGCCCGAGGCCTCGGCGTGTTGGTGTTGCTCAACGACGAGATCCAAGCGGCCCGCGAGGTTACGAAGACCTCAACGCTGCGACTGGAGACGTTCCGCGCACCCGATTTGGGCATGCTCGGTTATGTCGATGCCGACGGGCGGGTGGAAATCTACCGGGCCCCCACCCGCCGGCATGCGCCCGACACCGAGTTCGAGGTCCGAGGCATGGCATCGCTACCGCGCGTCGATATTGCCTACTCGTATGCAGGCTCCAGTGGCTTGGTGATCGAAACGCTGGCTCGGGAGGGCGCGAAGGCGATCGTCTGCGCGGCGATGGCGCCGGGGCTGGTCACGCCTGCTGAGTTGGAGGCGCAACTCATGGCGCGACAAATGGGCGTTGTGATTGTCCAGTCGTCGCGCGCCGGCAGCGGGCGGGTGGTGCCGCGCACGCGGCTGCGCGAGGCGGGCATCGTCGCGGCGGATAATCTCAATCCGCAGAAGGCGCGGGTCCTGGCGATGCTGGCGCTGACGCGGACCCCGGAGCCGGAGGAGGTACAACGGATGTTTGAAGTGTATTGATGCGACGGGGCGGCGAGGCGCCAGCGCTCCCAGAGGAGGCCTTCGGATGCTTGACATCGTGATTCGCGGTGGGCAGGTGGTGACGCCGCACGGGGTTGGCGTCTGGGACGTTGCGGTGCAGGGCGAGCAGATCGCGGCGGTCGCAGCGCCCGGGTCGCTGACGGAGGACACGGCGCGCGTCATCGACGCGACCGGGAAGATCGTCGTGCCGGGCGGGATCGACCCGCACATGCACTGCAAGTGGAATATCCCTACCCCGGGCGGCGGGCCGGTCGGCTACAGCGCCGGTCCGGAGGTCGTCAGCCGGGCGGCGCTGTTCGGCGGGACGACGACCATGATCGACTTCGCGCCCTGGACGGCAGGCATGACGATCGAGCAGGCAATTGAGGAGCGCCAGCAGGACTGGCGCGGGCAGTGCCACACGGATTACGCGCTGCACGTGATGCTGCTGGGAGCGATCGAGCCGCAGGTGCTCGACCAGATTCCGGATGCGATCGCGGCCGGCTACCCGAGCTTCAAGATCTTCACGACGGACATCACGCCGAGCCGGCGCGGTCGCAAGGTCTTGTTCGGCGACATCTGGGAGGTGCTGCAGCGGACGGCGCGGCACGGCGGTATCGCCGTGATCCATGCCGAGGACGACGACATTGTGATGCACCAATACGACAAGCTGATTCGCGAGGGGCGAACGGGCTTCGAGCTGATGCCGGAGGTGCACAACAGCCTCTCCGAGGACCTCGCATTCCGGCGGGTGATCCGCCTCGCCGAGCACATCGACGGCGCCGCGCTGTACATGATGCACGTGAGCGCGGCGACGGGCGTGGCGGCGATCGCCGAAGCGCGAGCGGACGGCTATCCGATCTACGGCGAGACGCTGCACCAGTACGCGCTGTTTACGGCCGAGGCGTATCTGCGGCCCAACGGCCAGATCTATCACACCTACCCGTCGCTGAAGCGGGACGAGGACTGCCGCGCACTCTGGGACGGCATGAAGAGCGGGACGATCAAGACGGTGGCGACCGACGGCATTTGCACGCCGCTGGAGGTCAAGATCCAGGGACGGCGGATCGACGACACGACGGGTGGCAACGCGGGCGTCGAGCCGCGGATGGGCGTGATCTACACGGAATCGGTCGTTACGCGGGGTTACTCACTGGAACGCTTCGTCGATCTCACATCGGCGAATGCCGCGCGTCTGCTGGGGCTATATCCGCGCAAGGGCGCGATCGCCGCGGGAAGCGACGCCGACATCGTGCTCATCGATCCGGCGCCGCGGGGGCCGCTGCGCAAGGAGGAGTTGCACGAGACCGACTACAGTCCGTGGGAGAGCTGGCCGATCGCCGGCTGGCCGGAGATGACGCTGCGACGGGGAAAGATCGTGGTTGAGAACGGGCAGCTCGACTCCGAGCCAAGCGAGGGGAAGTGGCTGCCGAGGAAGGTGGACAGCTCGGTGCTGTCCGGGCCGACCTAACGGCAGCCTCACCGGGAGCGCCGGGCCGGATGATTCGTTTCCGCCGCGACCCTTACTCCATAGGCGGCTGAAACGAATTCCAGGGTCTCGGGAGCGGTGGCGTTGCGTGCGCGTTGGCGCCGATGGCTGCTACGTGCACCTGAGAGCATGTCATACCATTGCACGCGAGGACAGCTCGGGGACTGGAGGGGGAACGATGCGACGTCTGACGGTCCAGCTATCTTCCGCCTGGTGGTTGTGCGGCGCTCTGGCCCTGTTACTGGCGGCGGCCGCTGACGGCGGCAGCGCCCGGTCAGCATCGGCAGTTAGCGAGTCTCAGGCACCATCCGTGACGCGGCCGTCACCGCGGGAACAGGCCGGCCTTGCCTACGATACGGCCAGGCATACGCTGCTCCTATTCGGTGGCTGGAGTAGCGGCAACTCCTTCCGCGACACATGGACTTGGGATGGTGCCAATTGGACCCTGCTTCGGCCGGTCGCGAGTCCGCCAGCCTTCCGTGATCTTGCTATGGCGTACGACGCCGCCGACAGCGACGTCATACTCGTCGGCGGTTACGGCTGCCTGCCCAGTGGCTGCGCGGACATGAGCAGCACCTGGCGTTGGGACGGCAGCAGTTGGTCCCAACTGCTGCCCGCTACTTCCCCGCCCTCGCGAAGCGGAGCGGCTATGGGTTACGACGCCGCCACGGACACCATCCTGCTCTTTGGAGGGTCGAGCTCCGGCAGGGCCCCGGACGGTCGCCTAGATCTTGCGGACACCTGGACCTGGGACGGCTCAATCTGGGCTCAGCTCCAGCCTGCCGCAGCACCGTCGCCGCGTGACCGTGCCGCCACGGTCTACGACGCTGCCACTGGCCAGCTCCTCCTCTTTGGCGGAACGGAAGCGCGCTGAACGACACCTGGGCCTGGGATGGCGCTACCTGGACTCAACTTGCGACTACAAATGGCCCCCCTGGGCGCGCCGGAGCGAGCATGGCGTACGACCCGACAACCAGCTCGGTGCTGCTCTTCGGCGGCCTGGGGCCCTGTGGTACGCACGGTGGTGGCTGCAACGATATGTGGAGCTGGGATGGTAGCGCTTGGTCGCAGCTCCACCCTTCCTCTCCCCCGCAGGCTCGTGGCCGTGCTGGCATGGCCTACGACGCAGACTTAGGTACGGTCGTTCTCTTCGGTGGCCTCGGTTTCCAACCAGACGGAAGCAGCGTGGATGTCAACGACACCTGGGGCTGGGACGGATCGGGCTGGACTCAGCTGTCATCGGGCTTACCCGCGCGTCCAATTCCGGATTGGGCGGGGCTCGGGGTGCAGCCGGATGACCTCCCCGGTGGATTCTTGGTTACCAGCTATAATCCGGGCCGCTCCCCGCTCGACTACACGCGCGCGAGCTATGCTCGGACTCTCGCACTCCTGTCGGCCCTCTCTGGCGACGCGGCTCGGGCTGTGCAAGACGCGCAACCGACGTGCCGGTGGTGCGACCTCGGCGCGTTGCAGGCGGAGGGAACCCCTGCCAGCCAGCAGATCATTTTCGCTTCTCCGGGTAGCATTAGCTCGGGGCCGCCGCAGAGCCGGCAGGGCACCATTTCGGTGTTTAGCTCCGCGGCTTTGACGGATTGGCCGGGACATCGACGGCGATTCCATCTATAGGCGACCTCGGGGCCGGCTATCACTTGGGCGCCGTTATCAACGGCACAAGCATCGGTGGCTATCTCGTCATCTTCCATCGGGGCCCCATTCTGGCAGTCGTCGCGACTGCGGCCTTCTCCGGATCGGAATCACTGCAGGCGACTATGGATCTGGCGCAGAAGCAGGATTTGCGGCTGCAATCTCCGGGCGATTGCGTCAGGTTCGTGGAGGACCTAAATGTGCCCGACGGAACACAGGAGGCGCCCGGCCAAACCTTCGATAAGGTCTGGCGGCTCCATAACTGCGGCGCCACCACGTGGACCGGATACCAGGCGGTGCGCGTCGACGGCAATTACGGCCCAGAGGCGATCGCCGTGCCGACCGGCGCAGTCGACCAGGACGTCGATGTCCGCGCGCCCTTCACCGCTCCCTCGTCTCAGGGCAGGCACCGCGCCACTTACCGGCTGCAAGGACCAGGGGGCATGTTTGGCGCTCCGTTCTGGGTTGAGATCGTCGTGGGGGGCGGTGGGGGCGGCAACGGCCCGTAAGGCGGTGGACGTCGGGCGTCCGCTCCGTGGGCTGTTCTGGCTGAAATCCCGCCAGAATGGCGCCAGGTCTTCCTCAAGTTTGGCGATCTCCGTCGGACATGGGTCCTGAGAGGTCCGCACGGCTTACCAGAACCCCCACCCGCCGGCCGATCGCCGGCTGGCCGGAGATGACGCTGCGACGGGGAAAAATCGTGGTTGAGAACGGGACGCTGAGCTCCGAGCCAAGCGAGGGGACGTGGCTACCGAGGAAGATCGACAGCAGTGTGCTCGCCGGGCCGACGTGACCGCGTTGCGGCATCGAGAAACCCAGAGCAGCAATGCCCAAAGCTAGCCGGGTTCTGGCAGCGCTGGAGCGCGACGGTTGGAGGGAGGTCCGCCGGCGCGGATCGCATCGGCGGCTGGAGAAGGATGGAGTCAGGCGGACATGGGCGCACCACGATAGCATGGATCTTGGAAGTGTGCAGTTGGCACAGATCGCGCGTCAGTTCGGGTACTCACTAATCGAGCTGCAGGCGCTGTAAGGGAGTGGCAGCACATGCCCACAAAAGCAAGGCAATCAGTAAGGCTCCGAACCGAATACAGTTACGACCTCGAAAGCCGCAATTGGGGCTTCGTTGTGCCCAGTCTTGGCATCGTGGGCGGAGCAGACACCCGCGAAGCGGCCGAACGAGAGGCCGTCGAGGCGATTGCCTTCACCCTTGAGAGTGAGAATGAGGCTCCGGCGCCCGTGGACGGCGAAGTCGATTATGTTCGCGTGACAGTCGAAGGGGGCTGAAACCCCCCAATGTAGAGCGCGGGGTATGACAGGGCCGCTGTCGGGTATTCGGGTGCTGGAGCTTGCCATCTGGCAACAGGGAGCTGTTGCGGCGATGCTCCTCGCCGATATGAGCGCGGACGTCGTCAAGGTCGAGGGCCCTGACAGCCCCGATCCGGGCCGCTGGTTCGGCGGGACCCACCAACCAGCCAACAGCTACTTCGAGACCAACAACCACAACAAGCGCAGCGCGGTCATCGACCTCAAGCATCCTGACGGGCGCGCCACGTTCTGCCGCCTGGTCTCGTCCACGGATGTGTTTGTAACCAATCTCCGCAGCGGCGCTCTGGAACGGCTGGGCCTCACCTATACGGAGCTGTCGGCGCTCAATCCGCGGCTCATCTACGGCCACGGGACCGGCTTTGGTGCGGCGGGCCCGGACGCCGAGGCCGGCGCCTTCGACGTCATCGCGCAGGCGCGCAGCGGGATGATGTGGACCAACGGGACGCCGGACGGGCAACCGCTGCTGGTGGGCGCGCCCATAGCGGATCAGGTTGGAGGCCTGCTGCTCGCATGGGGCATACTCGTGGCGGTCATCCATGCCGAACGCACGGGCGAGGGCCAGCTCGTTAACTCGTCAATTCTGGCGGGGCAGATGTTCGCCCAGGGCTTTCAGATCAACAACTTTCTGTTCAGCGGTGCGCAGCGCCCGCGCCCGCATCACAGCAATGTGCAACCGCTCTGGAGCAGCTACCGCGCCGGCGATGGCAAGTGGTTCGTGATCGCCACGCCGCATCCGCAGCGATGGTGGCCGAGATTCTGCCAGATCATCGAGCAGCCGGAGCTCGAGCAGGATCCCGACGACGGGGACATCGTCGCCCATCCGGAGAACTATTCGCGCGCTTTCCAGCGCCTCCAGGGGGTGTTCGCGACCAGACCGCGCCAGGAATGGCTCGACCGGTTTCGGGCAGCAGATCTACCCTGCTCGCCTGCCGCCGATTACGCCGAGCTGGTGGCGGACCCGCAGGTTCTGGCCAACGACCTGATCGTCGATTACAAGCATCCGTCGGGAGAGTATCGACTTGTTGCCTCTCCCGTGGCCCTGAGCAGGACTCCGGCGGCGATCGACCGCCCCGCGCCGGAGTTCGGCCAGCATACCGAGGAGGTGCTGTTGGAGAACGGGTTCGACTGGGACGAGATCGAACGATTGCGGGATAGTAGGGCCATCGGCCCGCGGGGCGACGGCGTTCAGCCGCCGGAGGCAGCCATAATTTAACGGGGCTGGTCTGACGTTGCCGTTCTGGCTATTCTAGCCATATGAGAGTTGCAACGATCACGGAAGCGAAGAACCAGCTGAGCGCGCTGATTGATGTGGTGCGCGCAGGCGAAACGGTGCTCATCACGGATCGAGGCATTCCGGTTGCCCGACTCGAGCCGGCGGCGGCGCTAGGCAATGACGACAACGGGAGGTTGGCCCGGCTGGAGCGGGCAGGAATCATCCGCCGTGGGAAGGGAGACCCGCTGAAGGTGCTTCTTCGAGATCCTCCTCGCACTAGAACGGGTGCGAGCGCAGTTGAAGCTCTCTTGGAAGAAAGGCGTAACGGTCGCTGAGATTCTGGGACAGTTCAGCGGTGGTTCCGTTAGTCCTTGTGGAGACCGCGGCGGCTTGGGCGCGCGCTACGCTCGAGGTCGATCAGGCGATGTCTGTCTGGTGGGCCACCGAGGTCGAGTGCGTGTCGGCCATCGCCCGCCTGGAGCGCGGCGGTGAGTTGTCACCGCAGGCCGCGCTGGAAGCGCTGCAACAGCTTGAAGACCTGACCGGTGAGTGGCACGAGGTCCAGCCAACGCAAAGCATTCGGGTGACCGCGAGGCGGTTGTTACGAGTCCACAACCTTCGGGCAGCGGACTCGCTTCAGCTTGCAGCAGCCATCGTCGCCGCCGGGGGTTACACAGCTTCGCTGGAGTTCGTGACGCTCGACGACCGGCTCGTCGACGCGGCGCGGCGCGAGGGGTTCCAAGTGCTGCGGTTCGCCGGCCAGTAAGGCTGAGAATCGCGTGCCGGACGGTTAGGTGTGAGGCAGATGTGATGTCCAGGCGCCCTAACCGGTCGATCGTGGATGCAGTTGCGACCATCCTCGGCGTGGAACCCAGCGGCTGGACCCCGGTTACGGAGCGTGGCTATGCGAACAACGAGCGGTGGATTGCTCGGCTGTCTGATGGAAGCAGCGCTTTCGCGAAGCTCGCGGTCGACGCGCGCACGGCGGCATGGCTGCGAACCGAGTACCTGGTGTACTCGGCGCTGAACGAGCGCTTTCTACCCAAGATGGTGGGGTGGCGCGATGAGGGCGATATGCCGGTCCTAGTGCTGGAGAATCTCGAGGACTGCCTGTGGCCGCCGCCATGGTCGAGCTCATCGGTGGACGCCGTGCTCGGGGCGCTTCGCCAGATCTCCGCGACGCGGCCTCCGGCGGGCTTACCATCGCTGGACTCCTATCGTCGCGATTTGGCGAGCTGGGCCAGGGTCGCGGCCGAGCCGGAGCCATTTCTGGAGCTTGGTCTGTGCAGCGCGAGCTGGTTGCAGGCGGCATTGCCGGCGTTGAGAGATGCAGAGGACGCGGCGAAACTCGAAGGCGAGGCGCTCGTCCATTTGGACGTGCGGAGCGACAACATCTGCATTAGGGGCGAATCGGCTGTGCTCGTCGACTGGAACTTCGCGTGTAGCGGGAACCCGCTGATGAACATTGCGAGCTGGCTGCCGAGTCTGGCGGCGGAGGGCGGCCCGGCACCGGAGGAGGTTCTGCCTGAGGGCGCCGACGAGCTGGCGGCGCTCGTCAGCGGATACTTCGCCGCTCGGGCCGGTCTGCCGCCGCCTGCCACCGCACCGCGCGTTCGGGTCGTGCAGCGACAGCAACTCGAGGTTGCCCTACCGTGGGCGGCACGCGCCCTCGGGCTATCGGTGCCCACACCGGGCGCCTAACCGGCACAGAGCCATTTGACGGAGTCAAACCATCTCCGAGGTGATAACGATGGCAGGTGGCGACGTTGAGTGGGGAGCAGGATCCGGAACGATCCTGCGACGCCAACTCGGGCCGGACCTCCAGTTGCACGGTCAGGCGACGATAGCTGCGCAAAAGCGGCTGCACGAGGATTGGCTGAACACAGGGTACGAGCACGCCGTCGAGCGAAGCACCGAAGCGCTGGTCGACGCTTTTCTTGCCGGTCTTCCACAGCAGATCGCGCGCATGCGGCTGAAGCGGCCGTAGTGCCGGGGATGTGCCGTTAGCGGCCCTTGAAGTTGGGCAGGCGCTTCTCGAGGAACGCCTGGACGCCCTCACGGTGATCCTCAGTCCTGCGGGCCAGGCTTTGCGCACGCGAGGCGTCAACGAGGTGTTCCTCCAGCGTTTGCTGCAGGCCCTTCTCGACCAAGCGCTTGATGAGCGACATCTGGTAGGTCGGTCCATTGGCCAGCCGTGCCCCAAGCTCCAAAGCCGTGTCCAGCAGCTGCTCGTGCGGCACGACCCTACTGCACATGCCCAGGCGAAGAGCCTCCTGACCATCGACGGCATCGCCGGTGTACTGGAGCAGAAGGGTATTGGCGACACCGATCAGCCTTGGTAGCTGCCAGCAGCTCCCGTCGGCCGGGATGAGGCCGTTACGGACAAACGCCTCGCTGAAACGTGCCTTCTCCGACGCGATGCGAATATCGCAGGTCAGGGCGATTCCGCAGCCGAGGCCGTAGGCGGCGCCATTGACGGCGGCGATGGTCGGTTTCTGGATATGGTGCAGCCGCAGGACAATTGGCGGCCCGCTCGGCCGCGTCACAATCTGGCCGTAGCGGGAGGGGTCGAGAGCCTCCCACGGGCTGGGTTGAACTTCTGCCGTCTCCTGCTGATCCTGGATGTTGCGCTGCATCCCGCGCACGTTCGCGCCTGAGCAGAATGCTGGGTCGACGCCGGTCATAACGAGGACGCGTAGCGCGGATTCGGTCTCGAACCGGCTCAGCTCCTGTTCCAGCTCGTCTGACATCTGCGATCCGATCGCGTTTCGCGTGGCGGGGTCATTCATGGTCAAGATCAGTACGCCGTCACGCGTCTCGGATTGGATGAATTCGAAGCTCATCTGCGTATCACTTCCTCTCTGGCGGCATCTCTAAGCGCTCGCCGCGAGGATAGCAGGCAGCGGTAGTCCCCGTGAGTACGCTCACAGGGACTACCGCGTGGCGGCCGGGTTGGACGTCTAGAAACGGCGACGGGTTAGGACGCCGCCGGCAGGAAGGACAAGGCGTCGATGGTCATATCGGCATTGTTGACGGCGACCCGTACCAAGCCTTTGCCATTGGCGAACTGCACCGAAACCTGCACGACGGTCAGCGCACCCTGGGATTCCACGATTGGCTCGCCCTGCGAGCGGACGGCGCCCAGCTGCTGGTCGTAGCTTTGCCAGGCATTCGCCAATACCGCAGGCGGCAAAGCGGCGCTCAGGTTCGTGTCGAAGTTGGACTCGACGAAGTTGAAATCGCCGACGCCCATGTCATAGACGACATGGCTTGCCAGGATATCCGGGGTGTCAATGCCTCCACCGCCGCAGGAGCCCGCAAACACCTGGGTGGCCGGGAGCGCCATCGCCGCAACGACCGCCAGGGACAGGAAAATGGGTTTCATGCTGCACCTCCTCACTGATTGCACGTGCCGTCAGTGTGAGGAGTTTCAACCGGTCTGTCTGTCACCTGGGTTACAGCCCGCGTAGCCGGTCCGGCTTTGACACGATCGCCGCTTTGCCTGCGCACATCTCAGGCGCTGGAAAGCTGAGCGTCACTCGCAGCGGGAATGGGAAGTCCATCCTCTCGTGCTGTATCTAACCAGAGGCGGGCGGCATCCTTGACGTTGGCGAGGGCGACCTCGTAGGTACTGCCATGCGCCATACAGCCGGGGAGATCCGGGACGGAGGCGACGTAGGTGCGATCACCCGGAGACCACGCGATTACGACTCGGTGCCTGGGCTCAGGCAAGCGTCTCGAACCCATACCTCAAGATCATGCCACGAACCTGCGCGACCTGGTAGGGCTTCGCGTGACGCCCTTCCCTTTGCAGGTTTAGTCGCTCCACGACGCCGACGCGCGTAAAGATGTGATGACTACCTCGCTACCGCTCACGAAATCCCATTCGCACCAGCAGGCCACAGAGAGCGTCAAAATCGATGCTCGCGTCGGAGCGACCGGAGACGACCCGCGCAAGGAATCTGTCCGGCACCTGCGGATCCGGCTCCGACGCTGCTTCCTACGCCTTCGGCTTGAAGCCGCCGATGATGGTCTGGCGAAGCTGCTTATGAAAGACGTCGACCTGAACAAAGCCGGCGGCTCGTGTCATCGCCATCTGGTCGGGAGCGGTCTCGATGTGATGATGCGTCTGCAGAGCATGAGGATTCTGCTGGCGGGGCGCCTCGCGTCCTGCTTCCTGATCCCGCTGCCGCCGGGCGCGGTACCACTCCTTCGTGTCTTCGGCGACCGGCGTGACCTGGTCGACATTGAAGAAGCAGCCGCCCGGATTCAGCTTGTTGAACAGCTCGCGATAGAGTTGCTGCTTGGCCTCTGTGGGCAGGTGGTGGATGGAGGCGGAAGCGACGGCGGCATCAAAGGTGCCGGGCAGGTCAGCGGGCAGGGAGCCGTCGGCAAAGTCGCCGACGTGATAGCTGAAGCGGTTGCCAAAGCGGGACATGCGCCTGCGGCCCTCTTCCATCATCGGCTCGGAGATGTCCAGACCAACGGCGGTGGCGTTGGGAAAGCGGTCGAGGACGGTTGCGGCTACGGCGCCATAGCCGGCGCCGATATCGAGGACTCGGATTGCGGCATCCTTCTCAAAGGGGAAGAGGTCGCACATCAGGTTGAAGAGCTTGGCGCGATCCTCGGCTTGGACCGTGGTCGTGCGAGCGACGTACTCGTCGACTCGGTCCTGCTCCTGCCAGTGATGGCCAGGGACTTCCATCATGACGCCGCCGGGACCGGTGGTGTGTTGCTGTGTCATTCTCATTCCTCCTGTGATTGCACGTTCCCTAGGGTACACAATTCGTATGGGGTGCGCATGAGAAACGGCTCAATGACTGTGCGAATGGCCGTGGTCATGGAGATGAACCGAGGATTGGGCGGGCTCGGGTTCGGGCTCGCGCCTGCCTTGCGAAACGACCTGCGCGGCGATGAGTTGCAAGTAGATGCCACCCCGCGCAAGCAGCTCTGTATGCGTCCCCTCCTCGGCGACGGTGCCGTCATCGAGAACGACGATCCGATCAGCGTCGCGGATGGTGGAGAGCCGATGGGCGATGACGAGGGTGGTCCGCCCTTCGATCAATGTCTCGAGCGCAAGCCGCACCTGCCGCTCAGACTCTGCGTCAAGATGTGAGGTCGCCTCGTCGAGGATCAGGACGGGCGCGTCCTTCAGCAGTGCACGCGCGATGGCGATCCGCTGGCGCTGACCGCCGGAGAGCTGCATACCACGCTCGCCCACGACGGTGTCGTAGCGGTCGGGGAGCGTCATGATGAAGTCATGCGCGTTCGCTAGTCGCGCGGCATGGATAATCTGTTCCTCGCTCGCTTCCGGCCGCCCGAGCGCGATGTTCTCGCGCAGGCTTGTATTAAAAAGGTAGGTGTCCTGGGCGACGATCGCGATCCGCTGCCTGAGGTCATCAAGCTTGAAGTCGCGCAGGTCGCGGTCGCCGAGCGTTATTCGCCCCGACTGCGGGTCCCAGAACCGCATGACCAGGTGCGCGGCCGTCGTCTTACCGGCGCCCGATCTGCCAACCAGTGCGACGGTTTGGCCTGAGCCGATAGTGAAGCTGACCTCGCGCAGCGCCTGCGACTCGCCCGGCCCGTAGGTGAAACTCACCCCCTCAAATCGCAGCTCCCCGCCTCCGGCGAGCTCGACACCCACGCCGTCGGCGACGGCCACGGGCTCATCATGGACGGCGAAGACACGGCGGGCCGCTGCCAGCGTCTCGGCGAGCTGCTTCGAGACGGTGGCGAGGTTGATGATCGGCGTGAACGCGGCCAGCGCAAGAATCGTCGCGAGCGGCAACTGCGACCGAAGCAGCGCTGCGTGCGTTACCAGGGTGGCACCGGTCGCGAGCACCGCCAGCGATCCTAATCCCGTCATAACGTCGATGATGCCGTTCTGCAGAGAGAGCTGCCGCATGAAACGGAGCTGAATGCTTGCCAGTAGCCGCCCGTTCGACTCCATCTCGCTGGCTCGCTCCTCGCCGTAGTTGAAGGCCTCGATCTCGCGGAGTCCCTGGACGCTGTCAACCGTGTGGGCGTTGACCTCGCCCATCTGTCCCCGCACCTCGGTGCCGGTTCGCTCGGCCGCGCGCTGGCCGAAAAACGGGGTCGCGGCGACAACGAGCAGGAAGGGGAGCAGGGCGAGCGCCAGCGGCCAAGCCAGAATCGCGAGCGTGATCAGCACACCCCCCGGCACCAGCACGGCAACGAACGCCGGCGAGATCGTATGGGCGAAGAACAGCTCAATCGTCTCGATGTCGCCCATGACCGCGCTGACGAGATCGCCGCTGCGGCGCCGTTGCAGGTAGGCCGGGGCAAGCGGATCGAGGGTTCGATACATCTCAATGCGCATCTCAGCGAGCAGGCGAAAAGCCAGATCGTGCGCCATCCAGGAGTCAAGCCAGGTGAGCAAAGCCGACAGAGGGACGAGGAGCGCGAGGGCGATGAGGGACGGCGTGGGACTCAGGTGCGTTGCAACCCGACCAACGGTGATTGCGCTCACTGCCACGAGCAGAACCGTCGCGCCGGCGTTCAGCAGCCCAAGCGAGAAGACTACGGCGAGCTTGCTCCACCACGGGCGAACCAACTCGAACAGGCGCCTGCCGATGGTGAGAGCCGGCAACGGTTTCCCAACCAGCGCGACCGTCGTCTCCGATCCAGCCGCCGCGTCCCTCGGCGTCGGCGGCTCTGCCACGGCGGCGGCCACGGCGCCGGCGAGCGTTGCCGGGAAGTCGCTCTCGGGCTCCTCCTGCTGCGCCGCCATCAGGCGGGCGTATGTGCCGGCCGCGCCGATCAGGTCCTGGTGAGTACCGCTCTGGACCAGCTGGCCATGGTCGAGAACGAGGATACGTTCCGCGCCGATGACGCTCGACAGGCGATGTGCGACGACGAGGGTGGTCCGGCCGCGCTGAAGCCGCTCGAGCGCCTCCTGAATCGAGGCCTCGTTTTCGCTGTCGACACTCGATAGGGCCTCATCGAGCAGGAGGATGGGCGCGTCCTTGAGGAGCGCGCGAGCGATTGCGATCCGCTGGCGCTGCCCGCCCGATAGGCGTGTTCCGCGCTCGCCGACGATTGTGTCGTAGCCACGAGGCAGGGCGCGAATAAAATCGTCGGCGTTGGCAGCGCGGGCTGCCTCACGCAGATCCTCGTCTGTCGCACCCTGCCGGCCAATGCGGAGATTCTCTGCGACCGTGCCGTGGAAGAGGTAGGTGTCCTGGGCGACGATCGCGACCATCCGGTGGAGATCCTCGAGCGGCCACTCGCGAAGATCACGGTCCCCGATAAGGATGCGGCCCTCTTGGGGGTCGTAGAAGCGGAGCAGCAGCCAGATGACGGTCGACTTGCCGGCGCCGCTTGGGCCAACGAGGCCCAGAGTCTCGCCGGCTTTGAGCGTCAGCGAGATGTCTTCGAGCGCGGGCCTGCGCCCGCCCTCGTAGCCAAAGGTCACGTTCTCGAAGTGGACGACCGGCTCGGCCTGCAGCGGCGTGCCGCCCGAAGGCGGCGGAGCGACGATCTCCGGCGCCGACTCGAGCAGCGAGAAGATCCCCTTTGTGGCGGCGAGGGCCATCATGCCGCGGTGATAGAGGCCGGTGAGATCGCGGAGCGGACGGAAGACCTCGACGCCGAGCATAAGCACGATCAGCAGCGTCTGGAGCCGGAGGTCGCCGTGGGCGACGCGCACGGCGCCAACGCCAACGGCGAGCGCGGCGCCGGTCGAGACCCCAAGCAGCGTGACGCCGCTGGTGCCGATATTGGCAGCGAGCACCATCATCGTGCTCTTGTAGACCCAGCGCGCACGGCCGGCAAGCAGGTTTCCACGCTCGCCGCTGCGCCCAAAGGACTTTAGCGTTGCAAGCCCTTGAATTGAGTCCAAAAAGTCGTTGCCAAGCGCAGCGTACGCCTGGCGACGCGCCTGACTGCTGCTCGAGTTCCAGCGATGGAAGACGGCCGGCAGGAACAGGCTGAAGAGCGCCGCGAACAGGTAGATGAAGGCCGTCGGGAGGTCGAAGAAGACCATGACCACAAAGACGACGACCGGCGTCAGGGCGGCGACCACAATCTGCGGCAGGTACATGCCGAAGAAGGTGTCGAGGGCTTCAACGCCCTCGACGAGGGTCAACAGAGAATCGCCGGTGCGCTGACGCGTGAAGTAGCCTGGCCCCAGGGCAAGAATGTGCTCGTAGAGCCGGCGACGCAGCCGCACCTTCAGCGAAGCCGCGGTGTGATTTGCCACCTCTTCCTTGCAGTACTGCAAAGCGGCCCGGCCGGCGACGAAAACGGCAATCAGCACCACCAGCGGGAACACCGAGGTAACCGGCTGCCCTTGGAACACCCGCGCCAGCACGGTACCGGACAATATGCGACCGCCGATCAGCGCCGGCAAGGCGGTGAGCCCGAGCAGCGTGGCGAGGAGCATACGGAGCCGCACACCCCGCGTCATGGCAAACAGGCGCCGATCGAAGTACATGACTCAATCTCCCCAAATTCACCTTGCCGATGGCAACCAACGCTGCCGATGGCAATTGCAAATAATTGCCGTTCGATGCAGATCATCGCCTCGCGGGGCGAAGCCGTCAAGCTATTGCACAGCGTACGGCAGCTTTAGGCGACCGGATCGGCACCGTATTTTACGGCGGCCTGAGCATCCCAGTTCCAGTAGACGGGGATGGCGAAGGCGACGACTACGCAGCCGAGAACGGTGAGCAGACCGCCGGAGACGACTGAGAACTGCGGCGTTGTCAGCGTGGCCACGGCGCCGGCCTCGGCATCGCCCAGGCGGGGCCCGCCGGTGGTGGTCATCATCGAGACGCTGGATAGACGGCCGCGCAGGCGGTCGGGAATGACGAGTTGGAGAATCGTGTTGCGCATGACGGCGCTGAACATGTCGGCGGTCCCTGCGACGGCAAGCATGAGCAGCCCCAGCCAGAAAAACTGCGTGAACAAGCCAAAGACCGCGATGGCGATACCCCAAATAGCCACCAGGATAACCACGGTGCGGCCCTGGCGCCGCACACGGCCGATCCAGCCGGTCAGGAAGGCGCCCAAGAGCGCGCCGACGCCTGGGGCCGCATAGAGCAGGCCGAGGCCTGCGGGACCGTTGCGGAACACGTTGGTGGCCAGAGCGGGGAACAGCGCCTTGGGGAGACCGAAGATCTGGCCGTTCACGTCCACCACGAAATTCGAGAGAAGGATTGGCTTGTCCCTGAGGAAGGCGAAGCTCTCACCGATGGCTCCGATTGGATTCCTCAAGCCGGTGCCGGCCTCGGGAGGCAGTGGCGACATCATCGAGACCGCGACGATGGAGACGAGAAAGGTCGCGAAATTGACGGCGTAGGCCGTGCCAAATCCCGCTTTCGCGAGCAAGAGACCACCGACCGCAGGACCGGCGATCTGTCCCAACTGGCTCAGAATCTGATTGAGGGATAAGGCATTGGCGATCTGGTCGCGCGGGACCAATCTCGGGATCGACGCCCTGCGGGTTGGATTGTCGACGGCCTGAATTCCGGCGGCACAGATCGCGATCGCGAAGATGTACCAAAGAGGCGGATGACCCAGGAACGCGCCCACCGCGAGAAGCGCCGCGGTGCAGGCCAGCAGCGTCTGGGTGATCAGCATGAGCCTGCGGCGATCGACCATATCGGCCAGGGAGCCGCCAATGAGGTACATGCACATCAGCGGCAGAAACTGCATAAGGCTCAGTGCGCCGACCGCGAGCGACGAATGGGTGATCAGGAAGACCTGATAGGGAACAGCGACCATCGAAATCTGGTTGCCTACCAGGTTGATCGATTGTCCGCCGAGCAGCAGGCGAAAGTTCCGCGACTCACGCAATGGCGTGGGATCGATGGTGACGCCCTTGAAGATGCCGCGCGCCTGCGCGACAAGCCCTCGGTCCGGGGTTGTGGTCATAGTCTCCGAGCTTCGGCGAAGCAGACGCATCTGGAAGCGTTTGCAAAGGATAGCCGGTCGCTCATCATCATGAATGTCTATTGTTGTGGGGTCAAGTAACGCCGTTCGGGCGGGAGGTGAGGTATGACTCCAGCAGAGCTTAACCCAGTCAAGGCCCAGGTCGCGGCGCACTGGAACCAGCGCGCGGCAACATTCGACGATGAGTCCGATCACATCATTCACACCGCCGGAGAGCGTGTCGCCTGGGACCGAATGCTGGATATTGTCCTTGCGGGCAGGCAGCGACAAGACGCTCTTGACGCCGGCTGCGGAACCGGCTTCCTCGCGCTCGAGCTGGCGCAACGCGGTCATCGCGTGACGGGCATCGATTTTGCGCCGGCGATGGTGGAGCGGGCGCGACGCAAGGCAAAGCGCGGTCTGGAGGTGCGGTTCGAGGAGGGCGACGCCGAGGAGCTTCCGTTCGACGCAGGCAGCTTCGACCTCGTGGTGAGCCGGCACCTTCTTTGGACGCTGCCGCATCCGGAGGAGGCGATCGACGAGTGGATCCGGGTGCTTCGGCCGGATGGGAGGCTGATGATCGTCGATGGTCAGTTCAATAAGGGCGGTACTCGACCGCCTCGAATGTACGAATACGCCGCCATCGCCGAGCGCCTGCCGTTCATCGGCGGCCGGCCACGGGGCGAGATTGAGGCGCTGCTGGGGGCACACGGCCTGGTCGATGTTACCGGCGACTCATTTGAGGATCTGGTCGCCGCTCAGGAGCAGCGGGCGCGGGACGAGGGGCGCGAGGTGCGCCCGCACGACCGCTACGCGGTGTGGGGCGACGTACCGCGCTGAGACCGCGGGGGTCATTGCCCCACTCCACACTCTGATCACTCGTGGGCAGCCGCTGGCCCTTCGAGTCGCTCAGCGTGAGCGGGGAAAGCGAGACTCGTCGACATCCCGTGGGCTCCGGCGAGCGGGCGGGTTTGAAACCCGCCCGCTCGCCCATTTGACCTAATGAACGGGCTCTTTGGCGGCCTCTTCGCCCTTTGTCTTGATGATGGCCTCTTTGAGGA